>Ga0257110_1000627_pt1 | contig 16652 bp, 14 predicted proteins | sample LP_taG_7_FD_190184 | JGI IMG/M metagenome (GOLD analysis project Ga0257110, IMG submission 190184) | Marine microbial communities from Northeast Subartic Pacific Ocean, Canada - LP_J_2015_P26_10m | ecosystem: Environmental > Aquatic > Marine > Oceanic | place: Canada: Northeast Subartic Pacific...
GCAAGATTTGTTCAAAATAGTAAATTAATAACAAAAGAGGCATTGTCAGAAACAGAACTTATAGAATTTGATGAAATAGGAACTCTAGAAAGTTGGAATTCTGATGGACTTAGAAGTTTAATTAAAACAATGCCACATGTCCCAAACATGATTGAAAAAACTCTTAGATATCCAGGATGTGTTGAATATTTAAAAGTTTTAAGAGCAAGTGGATTCTTCTCATATGACAAAATCAAAGTAGATGGACATGATATAAGACCAATTGATGTAACATCCAAGCTTTTATTTCCAAAATGGGAAATGAAAGATGGTGACAGAGATTTTACTATTATGAGAATTATTATCAAAGGAATTGAAAACAATAAGAGTACAACATATCAATATAATTTATTGGATAGATATGAGAATGATACAATTTCAATGGCTAGAACAACTGGATTTACTTGCACAGCAGTAGCAAATTTAGTTTTGGATAAAAAATATACTACAGTTGGAATATCACCTCCTGAGTATTTAGGGGGACACTTCCAAGATGTAAAAAATTATTTAGAAGCCAGAAATGTAAAATATAAATTTAAAAAAATCAATGATTAGATCTATAATAGTTGCAGCATGCGAGAATAACGCTATAGGTGCCAATAATGACTTAATTTGGAGACTACCAATAGATATGAAGTTCTTCAAAGATAAGACTAAAGGACACCATGTAATAATGGGGAGAAAAAACTTTGAATCAATTCCTCACAAATATCGTCCGTTACCAAACAGAGAGAATATTATTGTTACACGAAGCAAAGAATATAAAGCAGAGAATTGTTTGGTTACAAATACTTTAGAAGAAGCAATAGAAATAGCAAATAATAATAATGAAAAAGAACCTTTTATCATTGGAGGCGGAGAAATATATAAACTTGCTATAGAAAAAAATCTTGTTGATAGAATTTATCTGACAAGGGTTCATCACAAATTTGAGGGAGATACATTTTTCCCAAAACTATCAAACGATTGGATAGAAACAGATAAAAGGGAGTTTTTTAAAGATAAAGAACATAAATTTGATTTTACTTTTTATATTTATGAAAAGAAAAAATAATTTAAAATGAAAAAAACAATTTTATTTTTTAACATTTTTTTACTATCACTGTCATCATGTGTAGATGAAAAAGTTTTAAACCCTGTAGAACAAATAAACCTACAGTCAAGCAGAGATTATCTACTTTCTGAAAATTTACTTAATCATATTTATAGATCAATCGAAGAAGGTTTTATTTATAATGGTCAAGCCAAAAATTGCCCATCATACACATTATTAAACCAAAATATAAATAATTCTGACACATTAATTATTGATTTTGGTGAAGAAAACTGCTTACAATTTGGACAATTAAAACGTGGGCAGATTATTTGTACATTTAATGAAAAATATCATACATCAGGCTCAATTATCAATACAACTTTTAGTCAGTTTTATATCAATAATATATTAATAGAAGGAAATTTAGAATTGAGCTGTTTAGATAATAATTTATATCAACTTGAAATATCAAATACAAGTTTAACAACTAACTATGGCGTTATAAACATTAATGCATCATTAGAAAAGCAGATGATAAATGGTCAGAACAGTATTTATAACTATTTAGATGACATATACTTAGTTAATGGAAATATTTCTGGAAACTCATCAAATGGAAATTCTTTTGATATTTTAATTTCCGATCCAATTACATATGATCTAAGCTGCTTTCTAAGCAGTAGCTGTATTACACAATCTGGACAAGCAATAATTACTCCAAATAATTATGAAAATAGATTAATTAAATACGGTTTCTCTGGATGTGATTGTGATATAATTGTTGAATACAATAATGAAACAACACTTATTGTATTAGATTAAGCTACTTTAAGATTATTATTTTCTAGTGTAGTTAATTGATTCTTAATAAATTCTTTAGAAATTATTAATTCCTTTTTAGAATCATCAGACGGTATATGGTACATAGCATCTAACATTATTTTCTCACAAATTGATCTTAATCCTCTAGCTCCTAATTCAAACTCTAACGCTTGATCGACAATTAAACCTATAGCATCACTTTCAAATTTTAATTTAACCCCGTCAAGCTCAAACAACTTAATGTACTGCTTAGTAATTGCATTTTTGGGTTCAGTTAAAATTAATCTTAGAGCTTCTTTATCCAACGGATTTAAATATGTTACAACTGGCATCCTTCCTATCAGCTCTGGAATTAAACCGAATGATTTTAAATCTTGTGGAGAAATATATTTTAAGAAGTTAGAGTCATCAATCTTGTTATCTTTTTTAGCTTTAAAACCGATAGCACTTGAATTAAGTCTTGATGCAATATTTTTTTCAACACCATCAAAAGCACCGCCACTTATAAATAAAATATCTTTTGTATCAAGCGCAATCATCTTTTGATCTGGATGCTTTCTTCCTCCCTGAGGAGGAACGTTTACAATTGTTCCCTCTAATAATTTTAACATAGCTTGCTGCACTCCTTCTCCACTAACATCTCTAGTTATTGAAGGATTATCACTTTTTCTAGCAACCTTATCTATTTCATCAATAAAAACAATACCTATTTTAGCTTTTTCAACATCATAATCAGCGGCCTGTAATAATCTTGATAGAATACTTTCAACGTCCTCTCCAACATATCCTGCTTCTGTAAGAACAGTTGCATCGGCAATACAAAAGGGAACATTTAATAGCTTTGCAATTGAACGAGCTAATAAAGTTTTACCAGTTCCAGTTCGACCAACCATTATGATATTGGACTTCTCTATTTCTACATCATTTTCAGAAATATTTAATTGTGTAATTCTTTTATAGTGATTATAAACCGCAACAGATAAAACTTTTTTAGCAAATTCTTGCCCAATAACAAAATCATCTAGATGTGATTTTATCTCTGCAGGCTTTAGTAGATTAAATTCTTGAGGTTCTTTTTGATTTGATTTGGCATCTTGCTCGACTATTTTATGAGCTTGCTCTATACAAGAGTTACAAATATGGGCGCTAGCTCCTGCAATTAAAATATCTGTATCATGCTTATTTGTACCACAAAATGAACATTGTATCGAGTTTTCAGAACTCATTATTTTCTTTTTAAAACCTCATCTATCATTCCGTATGCCTTTGCTTCTTCAGAAGTCATCCAATAATCTCTGTCACTGTCTTTCCAAACCTCTTTAAATGATTTACCAGAATGTTCAGAAATTATTTGGTAAAGCTCATTCTTTAACTTTTTAATTTCATTAGCAGTTATTTCAATATCTGAAGCTTGACCATGAGCTCCACCAAGAGGCTGATGAATCATTACTCTTGAGTGCTGCAGAGCTGTTCTTTTACCTTTAGCTCCAGCGCATAATAAAACTGCCCCCATAGATGCTGCCATTCCAGTACAAATTGTAGAAACATCTGGGTTAATATATTGCATAGTATCATAAATCCCTAAACCAGCATAAACACCTCCTCCAGGTGAATTTAAATAAATTAGAATGTCTTTCTTTGAATCTACAGACTCTAAAAAAAGCAATTGTGCTTGAATGATATTTGCTACATAATCGTTAATAGGTACTCCTAAAAAAATTATTCTATCCATCATAAGTCTAGAAAAAACATCCATACTTGCGACGTTCATTTGTCTCTCTTCTATAATTGTAGGAGATATATAGTTGCCATGCATAGACGTGAATTGGTCAATGTGAAGGCTATTAATCCCTTTGTGTTTTGTAGCGTATTTCTTAAATTCTGCTGAATAGTCCATAATATATTTTTATTTTTCTGATGCTAATTTAACAAAATCATCATAAGAAATTGATTTATTTTTAAGTTTGAAAATTTCTTTATATATAACTAAAGTTCTTTCATCAAAAAGTTGATCAGATATTTTTTTTCTTTCATCATCATTTTTCAAAATATTTTCAGAAATATCTAAGAGTTGTTTTTCATCAGTAGATGCTTGTCCATATTGCTTCATTTGAAAAGCAACCATCTTCTTAGTGTGTTCTAATAAATCTTCATTATTTATCTTAATTTCATGCTCTTCTAAAATTTTATTTTCAATTAATTGCCATTTTAGACTTTTAGAATACATATCATATTCTTGTTCTACTTGTTCCATTGTTAAAGGCTTTTCTGATGTTTTTACTAACCATCTTTTTAAAAACTCATCCGGAAGTTTAAGCTTAGTTTTATTTACAAAAAATGTAACAACATCATTTTTTAACATTCTATCACTCTCAACAATAAATGAATTTTCTGCTTCTTCTTTTATTTTTGCTTTAAATATTTTAACATCTTTTATAGATTCTTCTTTATAAACTTTAGCAAAAAGTTCTTCATTTAGTTCTGAAGGGGCTAATCTATTAACTTGCTTAACTGTAAATTGAAAATCTTCTGAAACAAGACCTTTTAGTTCATCTGCAGAAATATTTAACATCGCAGCAAGATCAGTTTGGTTTGTAAAAGTACTCACCACATTTAAAATAAGATTATCGTCTTTCTTTAATCCAAGGAATTTTTTCTGATTTTTTTTATCTTCAATAACATCGATAGAAACAGTTGCATCATTAGAAATTCCATTTTTCATTAAAACACCATTAACATCAAGTTGATTAATTGCACAAAAAACCATATCTCCCTTCTCAGAAACTTCAGGATTACTCATTTTTCCATATCTTTTAGCTATATCAGTACAATAATTATCAACTAATTTCTCTTCAGCTTTAATATTATAATAATCTAAAGAATCTTTTCCACTTAGTTTCACATCAAACTCCGGCGCTAAACCAATTTCATATTCAAATTTAAAATCTACTGAATTAACCCAATCAATTTCTTCGCTACTCATTGGCATAGGACTTCCTAAAACTCTTACCTTTTTATCAGTAATATGCTTGTAAAGTTGATCTTGAATCATTTTATTAACTTCATCAACAACAATAGATACTTTATATTGCTTGGAAATAATAGACATTGGTGTTTTTCCTTTTCTAAATCCAGGAATAACAGCATCTTTTCTATATTTCTTTAATGCAGCATCTACTTTTTCTATGTAGTCTGATTCTTCAACCTCTACTATAATTGAGGACATCATATTTTTAACTTTGCTTTGTGTAATTTTCATCAGATTTTATATTTAATGGTCGCCAAAAGTACGTTTAATTCTAATAAATAAATAATAATAAAAAAACTCTATTTACATAGAGTTCTTTTAGTGCGGGTAAAGGGAGTCGAACCCCCACGCCTTGCGGCACTAGCTCCTAAGGCTAACGCGTCTACCAATTCCGCCATACCCGCAATGGGTGGCAAAGATATTATTTTTTAACATTTAATCATTAAACCTAAAGTAAAGATTTTTTATATAAGTTTTTATTTATTTTTGTTAAACAATAAAAAACATATAATTAGAATGAGTTTATCAATAAAAGGAAAGTTAAGTAGAAAATTAAGTGTAGAAAGTGGAACTTCAAAAGCTGGAAAAGAATGGAAAAAGCAATCTTTTTTAGTTGATACGGGAGAACAATATAACCCAGAGGTATGCTTTCAACTATTTGGAGAGGATAAAATACAAATGTTAAATAGTCATCAAGAAGGAGACCAAGTGGAGGTTTCATTCAATTTATCTTCAAGAGAATACAATGGAAGATACTTTCATAATATTGATGCTTGGAGAATAGAAACGTTAGCGGCAGGATCTAGCTCGGAGAACAAAATGCCAGAGGCTCCTTCATTTGAGAATTCTGACAATCCAGATGATGACCTTCCTTTCTAAAAAAAAATGTCATTTTCTCATAAGTTAGAAAAGTTATTTAAACAAAGTCTTCCTGCTCCTTTTACAATAGCAGTTATTTTAACTTTTATAACTTTCTCACTTGCACTTCTTATTACTAATAGTGATAATCAAAGTTCAAATTTCATAAATATCTTAACATATTGGGAAAAAGGAATTTGGAATCCTGACCTATTGGTATTTGCAATGCAAATGATGTTAATGCTTGTACTTGGTCATACCTTAGCTCTTACAAAACCTATTCACTATTTAATAACTAAAGCTACATTACAGTGCACTAACACACCAAAGGCTGCTGCTATAGTAACTTTCTTCACAATAATTGTTTCATTATTTAACTGGGGTTTAGGACTAATATTTGGAGCAATTTTTGCTCGTAAAGTAGGAGAACATTTTTCAAAAGAAGGCAAAATTATAAACTACCCGTTAATTGGTGCTGCGGGTTATTCTGGCTTAATGGTTTGGCATGGTGGAATTTCTGGATCTGCTCCTATTAAAATTGCTGAAGCTGGACATTTTCTTGAAAATAAAATAGGAGTAATTTCTCAGGGAGAAACTATCTTTTCACTAATGAACATTTCTGTAAGCTTATGCCTAATTATAATACTACCAATTTTAATGTATTGGATTGGAAAAATAAATCCAGGAAAAATTATAAAGCTTAAATTAAAAGATGAAAGCAGAACACTAAAAATTGAAGGAGCAGAACACTTAGATCATTCAAAGATTCTAGCATATCTATTTGGAGGTATGATAATTAGTATTAGTATCTATAATTTTATTTTTCAATCAAATTATATGTCATTTAGTTTCTTAACACCTAATTATATTAATCTACTCTTACTTGGCTTAACTATTATCATGCATAAAAGTTTTTATAATTTCTTAAATGCGGTAGACAAAGCAATTTCTGGTGCTTCAGGGATTTTGATTCAATTTCCAATTTATTTTGGTATAATGGGAATAATGAATCATTCTGGCATGGTAGATATTATGTCGGAAATATTCGTTAGTATTTCAAATAAAACAACATTACCAGTTTTCACATTTATAAGTGGGGCAATTGTAAATATTTTTGTTCCAAGTGGAGGTGGTCAATGGGCAGTTCAAGGACCAATTATTGTAGAAGCTGCTATTAAATTAGGTGTCGAAATACCAAAAAATATTATGGCCTTAGCCTATGGAGATCAATTAACCAATATGCTACAACCATTTTGGGCTCTACCGCTATTAGGTATTACAAAGCTAAAAGCAAGAGAAATTATTCCTTATACTCTTATAATAATGTGTGCCGGAATAATAATTTTCGTTAGTGCTTTAATGATTTTCTAGTATTTTTTTGCTAGTACTTAACATCAAAAGCATCTCGAATACCATTACCTAAAATCATAAATGAAAGCACCAATAGCATTATCGCAATACCTGGAAATACTGCTAGATAAGCTTTATTCATAACAATATAAGAATAGTGATCTTTTATTATACCCCCCCATGTAGGGAATGGAGGTTGAGCACCAATTCCAAGAAACGAAAGTCCTGCTTCAATTAATATTGCCGATGCAAAATTAGCTGCAGAAATAACAATTACAGGACCAATTATATTTGGTAATATGTGTTCTTTTAAAATCCGAAAAGACTTATATCCTAAAACTTGAGCTGCCTGAACATACTCAAGTTCTCGTACGGCTAAAACTTGTCCTCTCACAATTCTTGCCACCTCTACCCACATTGTTAAACCAACGGCTATAAATACTTGCCAAAAACCTTTTCCTAAAGCAAGCGTAATAGCAATAACCATAAGTAATGTAGGAATCGACCATACAACATTTATCAGCCACATTATAACATCATCCGTTCGTCCTCTAAAATATCCAGCAACAAGGCCAAGAGTTAGACCAATTAATACAGAAATAAAAACTGCAACGAGTCCTATCGACAAAGAGACTCTAATGCCATAAATTAATCTACTAAAAAAATCTCTTCCAAATTTATCTGTACCTAACCAAAAGGTTCTAGTTTCAAATTTGTATTCTCCAATAAACTTATTTTCAACTAAAGAATTAAATTTCTTATACACACACCCATCTTCAATCTTATTAAATGATTGTACGGGGATCATTTTACAATTATTTATTTTGCCAAAAAAGAAAGATTTTATAGATGATGAAGATTCAATACACTTAACGTCAATAGATAAAAAATCAATCTTAGAAAATGGAGGGAGAGTTGCTAATTCAAGATTCATTTCATTAGCCATTGGAGTTTTATCAGGAATAATTTGATATGTAAATATTGATAAAAAAAAACAAAGAGCAATAAAGAACAAGGCAAGCAAAGATGATTTTCTAGCTTTAAACCTTTTCCATATAATTTTATTTATTGAATCGCTTGTCATCTACTATATTTTCTTTTTTTCCATTTGAAAGTTTTAAATTGTGAAATAAGGCTGATAAAAATAATATATGATGAATAAATAATTTGAAACGGAAAAATCCATTTCAACAAATCTTTTCTTTTAAAGAAAGAAACAACCTTTCTTAATAAGTAAAAGTCAACTATACTCTTAAAAAGAAAAAACATAATAAAAATATAAATTAAATTTAAATTATAAAATGAAATTATTAGTAATAAAACAGACAATACATTAACTAAAAAAACTATAATAGATATATAAATCGAATATAAATCTTTAAAAGAAGTTGTTTTAGCTGCCCATCTTTTTCTTTGATTTATAAAATCTTTAAGACTACTGAATGAATGTGTAAATACAATAGCCCGGTAATCAGCTTGAAATATTATTGACAAAGGATATTTTTTTTTAATACTATGCAATAAAAATACATCATCACCTGAGGCTATAGATGTATCTAAAAAAGAACCAACTTCAAGATAAGCTTCTCTTTTATAAGCCATATTTGCTCCGTTACAGAAAATTGGCTTATTTATTCCTATAGCACCAGCACCTGAGCCAATGAGAGACAAAAACTCCAAACATTGAAGTTGATGAAATATTGATTTATTTTTAAAGAACGTAACTGGACCAGAAACAAGTTTAATGTTTTTATTTGCAAAATCAGAAACCATTGCCGTAATCCAATCAGAATTTATTCGGCAGTCAGCATCTGTGGATAAAATTATTTCTGCAGAAGAAAAAGAAATACCGTGATTAATAGCATTTTTTTTTCCAAATTTATTTGTTGGCATTTGCTTAACAATTAAATTAGAATATTTTTCTTGATACGTTTTTATCAAATAAAGGGTATTATCATCAGAGTGATCATCTACAATTATAATATTATATAATTCTTGAGGAAATTTTTGGCTTGAAAGGTCGTCGAGTAGATTTATAATATTTGGTTCTTCATTTCTTACTGCAACAACAACACTAACTGTTGTGTGAAATATATTTGACTCTTCTTTAAGATTATTATCCCAACCCTTAGAAAAAGAAATTATTGAATAACAATATAAAAGCAGTGAAAGAATTATAAATAAAAGAATCACTTTCTAAAAAAATTTAAATTAAAAACAAAGTAAATTCCGATTAATGAAGGGATTACTAAATTAATAATCCAAAGAAGTAAAGTAGAAGAAAATACACCTATTGAATTAATTGTAAATAGACTAAATACATATATAGCAACTGAACCTCTAACTCCAATCTCTGCAACAACAATTGTGGGAATAATAGAAACAAAAAGAAAAATTAGCATAACTGATAACATCGAATGAAAAGTGCTAGAGTCAATTTCAAAAACATTTAATAGAATTAAAAATTGTATTGAGAAAACAATATATCTTGAAAAAGAGAACAAAAGTATATTTGTAAGTTCACTTGAATTATAGATAGTAAAAGTTTGAATATATTGTTTAAACCTATTTATATATTTATTCAAATTAAAAAATGAAATAAAAGAGTGTACATTATAAAAGAAATAAAAAATAAATACATTCAATAAAAATAGAAGTAAAAAAACTAAAAGTTTAAATTTACTAATAGCACTAAATAATACTTTTGATTCAAATAGAAGTTCTGATAATATTATAAAAGAAATTGATCCAAATAAAATAGTAATCAATAACTGTGACATACTTCCAATAAAAGTAATAATTACACCTTTCAAGCGATCAGCTTTTTCTAAATAAAAAACTCTACCACCATATTCTCCAACTCGATTTGGTGTGAAAGAGGAAACTGTAATTCCTGCAAAAACAGCTTTTAGGGATGTATAGATGCTTACTTTTTCAATTTTAGAGATCATATACCTCCACTTCAGTGCCTCAAGAAACCAATTTAAAAACATTAGAAATAAAACTATAACTATTAAAATAATATTATCAGTGATTAATTTGAAAAATAAACTTTTATCAAAATTTACAATATCATTTTTAAGTACTAACTCTTTATATAAAAAATATAAAGAAAAAACTACTATTCCTATTTTTATTAAAAAGCTAAGTGTCTTTTTAAAATTCATTAATTAGATTTGTATACAATAATACAAGAAAGGAATTGATTAAAGATAAAATAATTTTAGGAATAGACCCTGGAACAACTATAATGGGTTATGGACTAATTCATATTAAAGGAAAAAAAATTGAATTAATTAATATGGGTGTTTTACATTTATCTAAACTAGCTTCACATGAACTTAAGTTAAAAAAAATCTTTGAAAGAACTCTTCAACTAGTTGAAGAATACAAGCCTGATGAATTTGCTGTAGAGGCACCTTTCTTTGGTAAGAATGTTCAATCAATGCTGAAATTAGGAAGAGCGCAGGGTGTAGCAATGGCTGCTGCCTTATATAGAGATGTTCCAATATTTGAGTATAGCCCAAAAAAAATAAAAATGGCTATTACTGGAAATGGAAATGCAAGCAAAGAACAAGTAGCATCAATGCTTCAATCTCTAGTTAAAATAGAAGAATTACCAAAACATCTAGATGCAACCGATGGATTAGCAGCTGCTGTATGCCATCACTTCCAAAGAAAAGATGCTTCAAGTTCAAAAAGTTATACCGGTTGGAAAGCTTTTTTACAGGATAATCCAAAAAAAATCAAATAGCTGATTTAATAAGTTCAGAGATATCGTTCATCTGATTATTAGAAAGGTTAAGCTTTGGTAAAGAAAAATTAATTTCCTCTACACTATCCATAGGTATCAAATGAATATGAGCATGAGGAACTTCTAATCCAATAACAGCTATTGCTATCCTCTTACATTTCAATACTTTTTTCATAGCAATAGATATTTTTTTAGCGAATAACCATAACTCTAAATATTCATTACTTTCAATATCAAAAATATAGTCAATTTCTTTTTTTGGGATTACTAGAATATGACCTTTTTTTAGAGGAAAAGCATCAAGAAACGCTAGATGCTTATTATCTTCTAAAATCTTAAATGATGGAATTTCATTTTTAATAATTTTAGAAAAGATAGTTGACATTTTAAAGTCTTGAAATATTTATAATTTCAAAATTTACAATTCCATTTGGCACCTGAATTTCAACAACTTCACCTACTTTTTTTCCTAAAAGACCTTTACCTATTGGTGATGATGCAGAGATTTTCTTTTCAGCTAAATTAGCCTCAGACTCTGAAACAATAGCATACGACATCTCCATATTGTTTTTAGGATTTTTTATAGTAACCTTTGTAAGTAAGCTTACACTATCAGTACTCAATTGACTTTCATCAATAACACGTGAATTACTTAAATCATTTTCTAGTTTTGAAATTCGTGCTTCTAGCAGACCTTGAGCCTCTTTTGCAGCATCATACTCTGCATTTTCTGACAAATCTCCCTTATCTCTAGCTTCGGCAATTTGATTAATAATATGGGGCCTATCTACAGTCTTAAGAGTATGTAATTCTTTTTTAAGATTATCATATCCATTCTGTGAAAGATATATTGTTGCGCTCATCACTTAAAAAATAATTAATAGGTTAATTACTATAAGAGCAATAATTGCAACTGCAATTTGGATTTTAGAAAAGTATTTATTCATAATAAATTATATTAATAAGGTTTTAAAAATATAAATCTAGCTTGTAATATTACTAAAGATTTATTCTTGCTCCAATAGCATGAGAACCTTGAAATGGATCAGTATGTCTATATGAATAGTCTAAACCAAAAGAACTTCCGTTACCCATTGGTAGTTCAACAGTAAAACCTGCAGATGGGCCTCTTAATGCAGTTGTTCTGGTTGAAGGATCATTAATACCTTCTTCATAAGTATACCCAGCTCTAATCATTAAATAATCTTTATATGAATATTCACCCCCTAATCTATATTGATCTTTTTGAAATGAGTTGGATGTAAATGCTCCTGCCCCTGTTAATCTATGGTCTTCAACAATAAAATCATAAGATAACCCAATGTTTAATAAAGCTGGTAATTCAAACTCTGACGATCTCTGTTCAGCAGTCATTTCATAATTAGGATTTAAATAATTTCTAAAGGATAGTCCATCTCCAGCAAATGACATTCTAGGGCCAACATTCTTTAAAGAGATACCAAACTTTAAATTATCTTTCTCCCCAGTTACATATTGTATACCTGCATCTAAAGCAACTCCATTAGCTCCAACATTTGAAATTTGTTCTGAAATCATTTTAATTGTCATACCACCATAAATACTATTTGAGAATATTTTTGAATATGACATACTTATGTTCATATACTTAGGAGAAAAAGTTCCAATACCTCCATCGGGAAGATCAACTGTGGTTATCTCTATTTCTCCAAAATTCATATTCATAACGGCAAAACCTAAAACTCCTGACTCTCCCATTTTTTGAGCAAAACCAAAAGTACTGATATTACTTACTGAACTATTTGCATCAAACATTTTACCTCCATATTGAAGCCAAGATGTCTGAGAAAATATAAGTTCTGTTTTCTTAGTAAAAGCAAGACCTGCAACATTAGAAAAAATTCCTTCAAGACCTTTAACTCCAGCAACATTAGCATCAGCCCATCCAGATGTTCTTGCCCAAGGGTTTATTAATAATTCTGAAGCTCCTGCTTGTCCGGCTCTTTGTTCATTACCGGCAAACATTTCTCCACCAAAAAGTAAACATGCTACCATCAGGGATACTTTTAATAATCTACTAATTTCTTTCATATTCATAATATTTATTTTCGCTATTATTTTTTTTAGAATGTATCTAAATCAATTGGACGTAAAGCGCCAAACCATTTAATTACCTTATTTTTCTTTTTACCATTAATATAAGTTTCAACGTGAATAACATACATTCCGCTTGCAATTGGGATTCCAAAATCATTTTTCAAATCCCAATCTATAGAAGTAACAGCATCATCTTTCTTTAGCTCTCTTACAAGTGTACCACTTACAGTAAATATTTTAATTGTTGCAACCTGTGGGAGATTTGTTATTTTAACTCTATTATCAAGCTGATTTACTTCATAACTAGAGTAACCATAATAAGGATTAGGAACAACATTAATCATATCTAAAGCACTCTTAGCAACTCCTGCGTCTCCTTTTACAGCAACTATATCATCAGTACTGAAATTATATATAGGATTAAATGAATTTAATGGATTATATCTTACAACTCTCCCCTTACTACTTCCACCAAAAGAAGTTGTTGAAGCTTGGAAGACATCACCGGGCTCATAAGTATTACCATCATGAGTAATTGATTTACCTCCCCATGTTGTAGGTGAATTCTCATAAGCTACTACGTATGTTTCACCAATTACTAATGCATCATTTTTCGTTAGAATATCTCCAGGATTAGCTGTTTCATATTGTTTGTAAGGCTTAGAAACTCTTAATTTAACTTTAGCATCATTTGTAAGTAAAGTTCTTCCAGGAGCTAATAAAGGCATTCCAACCCAAGTACAATTTTTAAATACTTTCCATTTGCCGACTCCATTATCATCATCTAAAAGTTGATTATAAATCCACTCACATTCATCATAATTTGGACTATTGTCTACATCTGAGAAAGAACCATTTACATAATCTTCAGTTCCTTTTACCCAAGATTGGCCATTTATAACATAAACAAAATGTTTACCTCCTAGAAGATAATTTCCTCCGGAAAATGTTTGAGTAGCAGCATCATATTGAGGAAATTCATCTGTTACAATATTTGAAGTAGGGTTCCACTTCATATCATTTCCATTATCACTTGTTAGCCAAGAATCTTCAGCAAATACGATATTTAGCCTTTCACCAGTTTCAATATCGATAGCATATCCAGGGAACCATCCCATTCCTTTTCTTCCAGAACCATCATCTTCTCCTTCTTTATTAACTGAATTTTCCTGTCTTAATCCCATTTTAACTGCTCCACCAATAGCAAGATTTGGATCTTCTTGAGCTTCAACAATAACAGCTCTAGACCATTTAGTTTTGTCGTCAGTAAAAATTATATCAACTGAATTTAAAGTTTCCATTTTTGCTTGTGAGGTAATAGAACTACTGTGACCTGGACCATCTTGAAAATATGATGCAAATCTATAAGGAGACCATGTTCCTCCAGTTATTTCTTGACCTCCAAAAAGAGAAAAATTTACTGTTTGCTCAATTGCTCCCTCATATATTCCACTTGGATCATCGGTTTGAGAATAATCACTTAATAAACCGTTTGTAGCATTAGTATAAGATCCTGATCTAATCCAATTTAATCCCCAAACACTAAAAAATGCAGATTCATCATCTCTATCTGGAACACCACTTAACCATCTATCATTAATATTTTCAAATTCTATTTCACTAGAAAGTAATCCATTATTATCAATGTTAGCAGGGTCTGATCCAGGCTCAGATGCTTGCTTAACTTTTATATTTAGTCCTAGCGGCTCAACATATTTTTCACTTCCTACTAATAATGATTGATTTGATGACCCTATAACATTACCACTATTTTGATCACTTAATTCCCAATTGTTATATGAGATTATACTAGTACCACTAAATTCAGGATTAAACAACTTAAGTGTGTAATCTCCTTGAGGAATTTTAACAGGATCTACAACTGAAATTGAAACAGGTCCATTACCAGCTACATATGTAGGATTAAAAGATCTTGCATCAGAATTATTTAGAATTTCTGTAACAGAAGCCTCTGTTAACTCTAAAGAATTACCTCCATTTCCTCTTCCTTCTATTCTTGTAATTTCAACTCCATCTCCATATGCAGCGCTAAGTGAAGTTCCACCAGCATCTGGCTCAGTGAAATGTGGAATAGCTGAGTAAACTTTTATATTTCTTCTTCCTCCAATATAAGGTTGATTTCTTCCGTCATATTCAGAAGAATTTACATCATATGGATCTGCATTTTCTTCAGCTCTATTGTAACCGTATGCAATAGATGTAAAGTAGTATGTTTTATGATTTACAAGTCTTGTATTACCTAATGCAAACTTATCTTCAGTAATTTGAAAAGAATATTGAATACCCTCATCTACAGAACCAATCACTCCATCACTTAAAACTGAACTAACTTCTTCTACTGGAGTATAAACTCCTAGTAAAGGGTCTAAATATTGATTTACAATTCCAGTTGTAGTATCATTAATATCAGATCTAAACACTAATCTTGCTAAGTCAGGATCATCTAAATCCGTAACAGAAACGGTATTATTTTTAATTTGATAAACTAAATACCCTTGAAATTTGTAGGCTGAATCAGTTAAAATATTGGCAGGCTTAGTAATATAAGGATCTTTTTCAGCGTAGCTTTCATTTATATTATTGGATGCTCCACTATTTGAAATTGTAAAAATTAGTTCTTTGTCTAGCTCTCTTACAGTTAAGTCTGGAGCATCAGGACCATTTAGAATATTAAAATTATTATCAAATAAAGCTTGTGCCTCTCTATCATAAATTTTTACAAGTGCAATAGAAGCTGTTTGACCACCAGATTTTGCACGTGCCCACACAACGCCAGTTGTTATCTCGTTTACTGCTCCAGGCTGGAGTGTAAAAGGACCTGCAGACTGTAAAAATCTTCTATCTGCAGGAATATTTCCTGCTGTTTGTTCTGTCCATTCAAGACCACCAAAAGAATCATCTGAAGTTCCAGGAAACATAAAATTACAAATATCAGTCGTACTTCCCTGACCTGACCCATGACCATCACCTCCATAAGTCATAGGAACATTATCTTTCCAAATTCCTCTTAGGTAATTGTAAAAATGAGTTCCCTCAGAAGGATTCCCAATTACAGTAAAGTCATTGTTATAGTAAACAAATTTTGACATAATAATTTGTTCATTCAATTCATCAATTGTTCCATCTCTATCGTTATCGATACCATCATTTGGATCAGCTAAAGGACCTTGAAAGAAATCAACTCCAATAGCAGGAGGGTTAAAACCATAACCAGCTGCTCCTTCATCTTCAGCATCCCCATTATAGCAAAAACCAAGCCCTAAACCAACATCACATCCAACATAATCATCTAAATAATAACCTAAATCTGGATCTACCCACTGACCAAAATATGTGTCGTTTAATGGAAGTGTTGATCTATTAATGATTTTATAGTTGTAAAATGTCATATCATTAACCTCATTATCAGCAGTAAATCCAAAAGCTTGCGCATGTATTTCTAATCCTAATGCATCTGCTTCTGTTTCACTATGGATATTTCCTTTATCATTAAAAACCCACCAAAGAGTTTGATCACCAAAAAGTTTAGCATCATCATTAGTTCCTGTAATATTATAATCAGGATAATCTCCATCATAAGGCTCGTATAAACCATTTCCATTAAGATCAAAGAAAGGAGCTAAAAACTGATCCTGACCAAGTGCTAAATCTCCACTTGCTGGCCATTC
>Ga0257110_1000628_pt1 | contig 16651 bp, 5 predicted proteins | sample LP_taG_7_FD_190184 | JGI IMG/M metagenome (GOLD analysis project Ga0257110, IMG submission 190184) | Marine microbial communities from Northeast Subartic Pacific Ocean, Canada - LP_J_2015_P26_10m | ecosystem: Environmental > Aquatic > Marine > Oceanic | place: Canada: Northeast Subartic Pacific...
GCAAAAGATTTTCGAGGGCCACGGCGCCGCTGAAGAAGCCGTCGCTCTGCTGGTTGCGCGTCAGGTCGGTGGCCTGCTTGCGCAGCGTATTGGACACGACGCGCAAGTCGCCCACCTCGCCGTCGGCGCCAATGCCCAGCGTCAGGCCCGAGTCTTTGATGACGCTCTGAAACACGTTGCGCACGAGCTGGAGGTGCTGGTCGGCGGCGCGCTGCGCCAAGAGCTTGCGCTGGTCGCGCACCTGCTGCTGCTGCCGCACCAGGGCGCCCTCGTCAATTTGGCAGACGGCGTCCACGGGCTCGGAAATCGTGCCCGAGAATTGGCGCACAAAGGCCCACAGCCGATCGCCCGCAATGGCCGCCTCACGCAAGGCGTCATTCCACACCGCGCCGCGCCGCTCGCGCGCCATCTCCTCGAGCGAGTTGGCATTGTCGCCCGCCTTGTGCTTGGCCAGCTCCGCGTCGAGATACTCGTCTTCACACTTGTAATTCTCAATCTTCTTGTAGTGCTGGAGGAGGGCCCGCAGCGCTTCCTGCACCTTGTCCGGGTGCAGCTGCCCAATGTCCTCCTCCTTGGGCAAGTCGTCGCGGTTGACGCTGCGAAGGGCTTGATTGTCCTCATACTTTTCCTGGCTGCGCACCAAGCCCGGTGCCGGCGCCAAGTACACGGTGGCTCCCTTGCTGGCATTCCCGTCGGTCATTCGGCGCAGCATTTTGGACAGCTCGGCGCGCGACACATACTCGTGCGTGCCGTCCGCCCGGACCGTGGCCGGAAGCTGATTCGCCTCGGTGGCCGACGTGAGCGGCGCGCTCAAGTTGGCCACTTCGAATTTCTTTTTTGTGGGCTTGACATTGACAAAGGCTGCAAATCCCGCGTCAATGGGATAGGCCACCACCTTGTCTGTCCCCTCCAAGCATTCGACCACAGGGCGCGTGCAAAAGAGATACTCTTCCTCATCGTCGGTGCCAACTTTAGACTTGATCGTACTCGGACACGGATTGTCGACGGCTTGGAGCGGCCGCACAAGATGCTGTAGCTGCTTCACCTTGGCCGCCGCCGCCGCCGCCTTCCAAATCAACTCCTGGCTCGGACTGGCAGTATGCTTGAAGTTGAAGTAGTCGACCATCTTTTCGTACACCACTGCACTCGCCACATCCTTGTGCGTCGGGTCGCGGCTCACATTGAAGGTCTTGGACGCGGTGCCCGTGTAGACGGCGGGCGCCTCCTCGACGGGCGTCCACTTGCACGGCTTTTCCGGAATTTGACGTGCCGCCGGGGCGGCGGTCGACGCCAGCACTTCTGCAGAGTGGCAAAAGTCAATGGCGGGTTGCACCGACTGCCGACGAAAGGAGGCGTCGCGCACTTCAAACTCGCGCGCCACCGCCGTCGCGGGCAAGCTTGTTTGCGGCGGCGCCGTGTACTTGACCTTGGGCAAATTGTACTGGAGCGTCGTCCCAGCGACACGGTGATGTGGGCCTCGCTCGGCGCACAATCCCCGAACGACTGCAAAGCTCGTCGCAGCATTCGACGTGATGGCCGTCTGATCAATGTCATTCACCTCTCCGCGTGCCGCCGCGCCCAAACGACGACTAATCTCCTGCGGACCGCCCATCGGAGCTCCCGTCGGAAACAGGTGCCGCGTCCATCCATCCTTGAAGCCCGCAATGCGCTGCACGGCCGCGCGCTGCTCTCCCGACGACCAAAAGGGACTGACGCCCGAAACGCGAAGGGTTTGCGTGCCAATCAGCCCCACGCCTCCCGCCTCGCGGAGCTGCAGCATGGCCGCCACCAGCGCTTGCTCCACCTGTTCAAAGCTGACAGTCCCTGTCTCCACGCCACACGCCACGTCGGCCGTCTCGTCGGCGGCTGGCAGCGCACTGTTCCACTCGCCCACGTCGCCAATAGTATGCATCTCGCGACGGCGCTTCGGGACGGGAAAGAGCGCGTCGAGCTCTTGATCCACCGCACTCGCCGTGTTGAAGCCGGGAGCAATGTTTTGCAGATAGCCCGGGTCTTGAGTCTCCTCCGGAGGCTGCGTCAAGTAGGCAAACCCCGCCGTTGCCACCGCAGCACCGGCGGCCAGCACCCCCGCGGCCACTTGTCCCCCCGTAACAGGGAGGGCATTGTAGAGCCGCGTGGTCAAGCTCTCCTGCACTTGCTCGACCTCGGCCTCCGCTTGCTCTTCTTCAGCCCGTGCATCGGCCACTTGCACTCCCAGATTGCGAAGCTCCCGCTCAAAGAATTCAATATTCTCGTCGGGGGCCAAAAGCGCCCGTTCCGTGCGGCCATACTCGCGCTTCAATTCATTGTATCGTTCCACGAGCAGTGTGCGCACCGCTGCTTGGACCTTTGCCGCAAGCGTTGCTTTGCGCAGGTCGTCTTCAAGCTCCGCAATTCTTCTTGCGTCATCTTGGGCGACACCACGAGCCACAAACAAGCGTTGCGCGTCGCGTGCATTCACCTCCACGGCACGGTCAAGCCGTTCTTGCACGTTGACCGTCTGCGCCTCGGCTTGCGTTTTGGCGTCTTGAATTTGTTTGATTTGAACATCCGCGGCCGCCAGTTGCCGTTCCAAGGAGGCGATTTCGTTTTGCAATGAGGCTTGAGCCGCAGCGGCGCCCACACGCAACTTTTGTTGTTGCGCCAAAAGATCTTTGCGCATCTCTTCCGTCTCCTTCTTCTTCTCGTCTATTTGGCGATTGTAGTCGCGCACCAGGACTGTAAAGTCTGCCACTTGGCGCTGCAAGCGTTCCGTTTGACCACGTGCCTGTGCAAGCTGCTCATACAATGCGTCATTCTCAGCCTGCAGCTTTTGGCGTTGGGCCTCCACTTGCGCGAGACTGGTCTTGGTAGTGGACAGCTCTCCCTCGAGCGCCTTTACTTGGCCCTCCCACGCTTCAATTTCCTTGCGCAGCTTGGCTTCCTCTGCTTCCGAGGTTTTCAATTCTTCGCCTTGCGCCTGGAAGTCCTCCTTCAGGCGCGCCAGCGTTCTGGCCGCCTCCAAGAGCTGCGACGTCAGCGCTTTTTCGGCCTCCTTGTACAAGTCGACTTGTTGTTGAAACTGGAGGGTGGTGTAAAACCCTTGCTCTTGGACCTTTTTGCCAACGTCGTTGATGGTCTTGGCCGGAATGCGCTTCAATTCTCTGCCGTCGCGCACCAAGGAGGGCACGGCCACATTGTTGGCCTCGAACGCCTTGCGAGATACACCCGCGGCAGACGCCACGGCGTCGATGCGTTCTCCGACGCGCTGCACCGTCTTGCCCACAGTTGCTTCATATTGATTTTCGACCACTTGCATGGGCTGGTGCCAGAGCACGAGCAGCGAGAGGACAATCTCCTCCACCTCCTTGGGATCCCTGCTCAGAAATGCTTCGGCGGCGCCCTCCGGATCCGTCGAATCGGCAAAGCTTAGGGCAATGCTCCGAGCATTGTTCAGCGCCTTGTTGAGATCCGTCTGTCGCGCGGCATCCTCTGCACTCGCAGACGGCGCAGACGTGTTGATTCTCGACTGCAAATGATTGTCCACAAACTCGCGAATTTCGGGCACCGAGAGCAGCCACGCCACAAACAAGAGCTGGTCTTCAATCGTGTCATTACTCTTCTTTTGCGACTGCTTGAGCTCCTCCTTCAGCGCCAAGAGTATGCCCTGCCGGCCGGCGGCGAGCAGCTCGGGCGCAATGCCCGACGTCATCTGCCGGTCGTCCGCCTCGTTGGCTGCCTGCAGCGGCATAATATTGGAGCGCAGGTAGGCGGCATTGTCGCGGCCCAGCTGGAAGCGCGCCTCCAAGGCTTCGAATTTGGCCCCGTTTTTGCGAAGCTTGTCCAAGCCTGCCGCCACCTGATCCGAGCCCGCCACGAGGGCCGAGCTGTGAAACGTGTCGAGCAACTTTTTGGAAAAGTCGCGGTGGGCAAACGACTCGACGGACACGCTCATCGCGCCTACGAATGTCCGTCTTTACTTTTTAACTTTCATGCTACGGTTATGAGTTTAGCGTGCCCTCAAGAGTGTAGGGAATCTTACGGGCGAGCACTTGCCACAAGCGCCACACACACTTCCATGAGCGTTGCGGCGTAAAAGGGTTCAATGGCTCCAAAGTCGTCGATGCTCTTGAGCAACTCTGGTATAGGTGGCAGACGTGCAGCAGTCGCACCCGTGATGCACACGTCGGGGAGTTGCACAAAAGGAAGTTCGGCGCGCAACATTGCCAAGCCGACCACCAGTGCCGTTTCCTGCAATGCCACGTCTTCCGTGGCGTCCAACTCCACGTGCAGTAAATCAGAATTGTCATTCACAAGCGACGCGCCGAGCAAGAGGGCTTGAAAGAAGCGTTCCGCATTGTACGCCAGCGTGCGCGCCTGCGAGGCAAAGGTTCCAAAGATGTAGGGGTCGAAATCTTCCCGGTTCCAAAGACGACCGAGCGTGTCCCACCACTGGGCATCGCCCACTTGCCAAAAGGAAAATGGAGTCGGCTCCGTCAGCGACGTCACTCCGGACGACGTTTTCACCATCCACACCCGAATGGTGCGACCCACAGCAGCGGGCACGGACGAAAGCGTCAATGGATGTCGCTCGAGCCAGTGCTCCAAGTCTCGCGTGTTGCCATACTCGAGCGTGCGCGGGTTGAGTGTGACAAGTACTGGGTCGGAGCATGCTGCCGTCATGCTCCTTGTGGTGGTGTCGTGAGCCCATCGCAAGTGATCCATTTGCACGAGGCGCTGGTCCATGGCACCCAAACCAAACTCAATCGAGCTGCCCGTTGCAACCAGCCGGATTCCGACGGGCACAAAGTAGACGGCCAAACCGGGCTTGCTCCTCTCGTCGCGCCCGTCATACGGCGGTGTCACCTTGAGGGCCGACATGCGCTTGACCAGGTTGCTGTCGTCGGGCGGCGTCTCCACCAAGGCGTCTCCATTGAGGCGCGGCAACAAGTCGAGTGGCTGCTCCAACTCACTTTCAATGTTGAGCCGCCGAGACCCCCACACAATTCGCAGCTGATGCCGGGTCCACGGTTGCGTGCGCTGCAACAGTTTCGGCTGCCCATCGCGCCTTAGCGTGTTCAATGCCTCCTCCACAAAACCTCGAAACAAGTCTTGATTTCTGTAAACGAGAAGATGCGAGTGAGAGTAGAGCACCGTAATGCTTGCAAGCCAGGCATTCGACTGGCGAAAGGTGTGCAACATGTGGTTGACGCGGCCGAGCGCGCCCACCGCATGGTTGACACGCTTCTCCAATGTCAGCGGCGAAATCTCTCCCTTGATGCCCTCCTGCGCATATTTTTCGAGCCGCTTGCAAAACTCTTCCAATGCTTGGCGCTGCGCCACTCCCCACACCAGCTTGTAAATGTCGGCCATGCCCAAGTCTTTGAGTGAGCGATATTGGTCTTGCAACTCGTCTTCGCTGTATTCCATGGCACGCACCGCCGCTCGTGCGGCGCGATACGCGGGCGTCTCTTCTCCCTCGTCCATGGCCTGTCGCTGCAACAGGAATGGCATGAGGTCATTTTGAGTGATTTCCCTCCTCACCTCTGGCCGCAAATCTCCTTGAATTCTGGCCTGTGCGCCACGAATCTCGGCTTCAAGGTCGACATAGTCTTCCTGTTGGCGTCGCACCACAAGGCGCTCGGCGTGCCTTGCCTGCTCCTCGTTCCACGTTTGATACACTCGCAGCTGCTCCAAGAGACGACGCTCACGATCCGCCAAGACTTGGGGCCGTCCCAAGATGTCACGCAGCGCTTGCTTGTACACTTCCAAGTTTCGGAGGAGCAGACGCGCAAGCGGGCCGGCTCGCAAGCACGACCACATGACGTCAACGTCTTCCACAAAGAGCGCGGGCGAAGACGGTCCAAAGGCGAGCCGCAGCAGATTGACCGCTTTTTCACACGCTTGCTTTGCAAATTCTGCCGCAGACGTGCCAAGGTGCTTTCCATACAATGGTCTGCGGTCCTCTTGACACGCGCGCAACACCTCATTGTAGGCAAAGAGTGCCGACAGCTCCGGCGACGTGGTTGCCGTGGTCGAAGGCGACACCCCCGCCACCCTTGCAATGAAGGCTTCAAAGGGCAACCCACGGAGCATCTCGGATTCGTAAATGCTCGTGGTCACGTCGGCCGGCGGCGCAAATCTCATAATGGACATGTCGGGGACACGCTCCCAATCCGTGCGTGTCGGGGCCACTGGAAGGCTCTCCAACAAGGGTGTCTCGAGGTGCCACAGCTCAAAGAAGCAAAAGCGACGATCGCCAAAGACCAATCCGGGCCGCTTTGTGTCGTACAGTGTGATGGCCTTTACTTGCTTCATCGCCGCCCGAGCACTGGCCACACAGGAGGCGATCGGATTTCCTCGGATGACATTCAGAATTCCTGCATCCCTCGTGTAGGCTCCCGTCCTCTCGTACGCCTCCTCCAATCCACCCAACAAGGTGTTGATGGCGCCCACAGTCTTGAATCCCGTCCATACTGTGAATCCCGCCAATCCTCGGAATTCTTGGCGTGCGTCGGCTCTCGTGAGTGTTCCGTAGAGAGGTGGTGGTTCATACTCCGGGTCCACCTCTCGCCGTGCCGCCACCGTCTCCGGATCATTGGCCTCCGCGCCAGATCCGCGTGCCGCGTATCGGTTGAGACCATTGAAAATAGTATTGAGGTCACTGAGACTGGGAGTGGTTCCCGCATTTTGAAACAAATCGGCAATGTTCACTGCCAGAGTTGCATCTTGAAGAAGGCCTGCAGCGCTTCGCAGAAGCTGTAGCGCCGGAAGGTAGACGCCATAGCCAATCCCAATCGCGGCAAGCACCGCGCCGACGCTGAGCGCCGCCCTCGCTTGGTCCCAGTATTGGAATTGTTTTCCTGGAGCGGCCACAATGTGAAAGCGTGTGCGCATCGCCACCTTTATGAGCGGAGGATTCCACTTCGGTACAAGAAGTTGAGCACGGCGCAACGTGTACACGGCTCCACTCTCGTCGCCCAAAATGTCCACGGGCGCAGGTCCCGGAACGGGCGGCCGATCCCGCAACTCCAAGCGCAACAAGCGAGCATACGAAAGACCCACGGCAGATGGTTGAAGGGCTTCCTCCTGGTCTCCGAGCATCAGAATTCCTTCAAACTCATTCTCCATGCCAGCGCTTTGATTCTCCCCCTCAACCTGGCGCCGCACCTCCTCGCCCTCTGGAGTCGCCTCCACTGCTCCGGCTACCCCGGACAAGCTCGTCTTCAATCTGTCAAAGGCATCCTTGAATTTGCTTCGCAGGTTGACGCGCGACGACTCTGCCAAGACATTGTTGAGCTCCAGATTGTTGCGCGTGGGCGGCCAGCTTGGCACAATGTCGTGGTGCCGGACGACGAGTTCGAGGCACATGGCTTCCATGGTCTCAGGCCGAATCTTCCACGTGCGATCAATGGTGCGCTCCGAAGGCCCGAATGTGACACGGTGCCAGCGGTTGAAGAGTCCATTGGTGCTGGCGAGTAGCTGAGAGACGAGCGATTGCGCCTCCTTGGCCTTTTTCAACGATTGAATGAACCGCTGCGACTGCTGCTGAAGCTGACGCACATCGTCGGGATACCCCGCGAGCACAGCGTGGGCGGCCACGCCATCCTGCGCATTGGATTCAAAGACGGCGACGCGCCACGCGTCGTCTCCATACTCTCGGATGCGCACCGTGTACCGCAGCTTGCACAAGCTTCTCGCCCGCGTCTCCGCTGCAAGGTTTGTAAAGTAAAAGTCGTACGAGTTTCGCGCAAACGCAGACATGTAGGAGGTGGAGGATTCTTTCAACCGTTGGGCCACGTCCTCGTCACGTTCCACACGACCAACAGCAGCCTCGCGAACCGTGGGAAAGCCTTCTGGCTCCGCGTCTCCCAGGTCCTCTTCCCCTGCCTGGTCGGGTTCATCCTCTGGAGACTCGTCAACGTCCAAGGTTGTGCGGTACCCCCAGTTTCTTGCTACTCTGGGATCCTTGAGCAATTCTTGCAAGTAGAGGTTGGGCGTGGCTCCCAAGAGCGCTTCGAGCAGAAACACCGCCTTTTCCTCTCCCATGCCCACCAAGCGGTCTCGCACGAGCTGCAAGTGCTTGCGAAGCGACAGTCGCTTTTTTGTCTTCGCGTCAAACCGCTCCTCTGCTTGATCGTTTCGATCTTGGTCGGCAGGTTCAAACGTCGCATCGTCCGTGTTCAGCCGAGGCAACGCAGTTCCATTTACGGATCTGGTGACCGTGGCGGTCGCCAGCATGCACTCGTTTGACACGTCTGCCAGCACAGCAAACAAGTCGGCAAGCTCTCGCGCCGACGACTGACCACCTCTCCCAAAGACGGTGGTCGATGTTTTTGCTGTGGGCTTTGGTCCCATGTTGCGACGGAGCTGCTGTTTCGGAGGCAAATACGAGAGCGTGTCGGCCGTGTAGTAGTCCCACAAGGATTGGGAAAACCCTCGCATCGACGGCCCAAGACGACCGCGCGAAGCCTCTCCAAACGAATCGAGCAAGTCTGTCCGCAGAGTTGCCTCTCGTTCTCGATCTAACTCTGAAGCCCTCACGGTCGGGAAAAAGTAGCGGCCTTGCCGCGCGGTGTTGACAAAGTCGACGCGCGCATTGTGCAACCTTGCCGCCGTGTTGCTCCGATTCCACCGTGCCTCTGCCTGATTCGAGATCACGCCCATTGTCGGAGCCGCGGGCGCCTGGCACGGATACGGAAGCAAGAGGCTGGGTGCACTCAGCGAATCCTCTCGGAATGGCTGGAGCGAATGCCGATCCAACTCTTGCACCTCGTCTCCTCGCGTGGTTTCCGAATCTTCGTCCGGCTCTTGCGCGCGGTCGTACGACACTACGACTTGCTCCACGACAATCTCCACCTCTTGCGGCGCCAGTGCGCCTTCTCCCAAGTGCACCCCAAAGACCACTGGCCGAACCCGCGTGTCCGACGTGATCGGCTGCTCCGGAGCCTCTGAGAATGGTGGAGGCAGCGTCAGCGACGGCGGCAATCGCTCGTCTTCCAGAACAAATCCACCCACGGCTTGCAATCCATCAATCAAAATTGTCCAGTTTGTATCGTCAGCAGCGGAACGAGTCATCTGGATTGCAATCGGAGCGTGCGGTTGCTCCGCTCGAGGCCACGCTGGTCTGCCCTCGCGCCGCGCTCCCGGATCTGTGGCAAAGCGCGCAGTTGGCACCATCGTCTCCGGCCGAAGGTCTCTTAGGGGCTGCCCTGGAGTCTCCCATCGTTGTTTTTGCGCCTCTTCGAGCCGCAGGGGTGGGCTGAGCAAGCCAAGCCTCGGCTCCGCCATGGCCCCTGTTTACTCTCGAATTCATTCTTGCACCATATCATAAAGCCAGGATACCCCTCCACTGCTAGGAGACTACACCATGAGCAACCTCCCGGTGCTGGACGGCTCTGATTCTCAGAATCCAATCTTTGACGAGGACAGCGATGACGATTCGCCACCGGCGCCTCTGATGCCTCCACCGCCCTCTCAGCAGGCGTGGAATACCTACGCGCGGGCGCTTGTCGACGAGCAACAAGTCAAACAAGCTCAAGCGCGACAGCTGGTGCAAAAAGCCTTGCGCAACGAGAGAACTCGTCAAGAAGTGATTACAAAGGAGATTGAGCGTGTACGAAGATTGCAAATGGAACAGTTTGAAAAGGCACTTTCCGCCGTTGCACTGCGGCCGTTTGCAGAAGAGTATCGCGCGGCCGTCAACATTTTGCAGCGCAACGACGAGGAGGATCGCATCCAACGCTTTGTCCCCAAGGAAATGGACACCTACTACGAGCGGCGTAGGCAGAGCTTTCTCGACGCCCTCGACGCGTGCAGCCTTGGGCTGCCGCCTCCCGTTTGCGTGTATGATGGAATCCTCGCATTGGCCGGAACACCACATACGAATTCCAATGCGGTGCGGGATGCGCTCCTGCAGCTCTTGGGCTCTCGTCTTCCCGGAGGACCATGTGGTCCCATTGACGACTTGCTTTTGAACTATTCGCATGCCACGATTCAAAATCTTGCGGCAAACACGGGGCAGTGGCACTTGCTCACGGAAGCTCACATGGCCGTGTTTCTTGGGCACCCGTATGAGCGCTGCGACGGTCTGATAGGCAAAGACTTTGTCGATAGAGAGGAGGCCAAGGCTGAATTTCTCAAGCGCGTCCAAACCGGTCCCAAGGCTAAAATGAAACCACCGGCACAGGGCGTGTTTGGCGACCCCGCCGCACGAGCTGCCGTCGGAGTCTTTCTCGAACTCGCCGAAGATATTTTGCTGCGCGAGGGCAACGAGCACGGCCAGGCGTTTCGGCAATTTCAAGAGTCGCTGCCCGATGTGAGCGTCTATGCACCCGCGCTTCCTCTACTTGCCAACTCGCGCCAAGCCATGCTGCGCACTCTGGAGCGTGGCTGCCCTTCGGACACGTCCAAGAGGCGAATGACGGGCCGCCATCTCTGCGAAGTGGGCGACGGGGAACTCGCCGCACGCGTGTGCGCCTACATGTACCGGATTGCGACGCGGGAAGCGGGCGACCCCTTTGAGCTCGGAAAGCCCACGGCACCTCCCACGTACACGGTGGACGGCACACGCGTCGCCGACGCAGCCTACGTGGGGCGTGTCTACATTCACCAACTCTTTCAAACGCTGGCCTCCGTGTCCGTCTTTCCCCACTGCACGTTTTCAACCTTGTCCTTGCTAGCACTCTTTCGCGCTTCCGCTGCCGAAGACTACTATTCCAAGACGGGCATTCTCAATCTCACCCTCGAGTGGAATGATCCCCTCAACGACACCTACGAACTTGTGCGTCAGTATCGCAATCACCTCCTCCGCTGCGGGAACGGGAGTGCGGCTGCCTTCAACACCGATCTCATCTACCAATTCTATCGGTATCGCGAGGGCGGTGCGGATGGCGACCCGGGTAGGCTATCCACCGTGGTCCCCAACCCAAATGCCTACCTCAACAAGACGCAAGAAGCCATCTTCAACGAGCGCACCTTTTACCGGGCCTATGAGTGGGCTCGTCGCGATTGGAAGAATGGCGTACGAGTCATGCTTGGCTCTGTCTCCTTTGGCTTTGGAATTTTTTCTTGGTTTGGTGGTTGGGCGACACTCGCAAAAATCGGTGCCGGCAACCTTGCAGTGCCCCTCTGGCGCAGTCGGTATGCTTCTGAAGTTGCGAGGTCACGCTCGAATGCGGCATCGCTGTCGGTCCCTTCCAGCGAATACCAAATAGGGGATGAATTCATTGGCAAGATCCTGACCAAAATTTACGAGACCGCCCCGCTGCTGCAACAAACACCGACAACCTCGGCCAGTGCGCTCGGCAATACATTCACCATCAAAACTGCAGTGGATGGCCTCTCTTCTGCGGTGAGTCTTGCAGAAAACGTGCTGATGCAAACCAGCGTGGGCAACACGTTTGCAAATCTAGCCTTGGCCTCGTCTGCCATGCCGCTCCTCTCTCTGCTCGTTCAAGAGCAGATCAAAAAAGATTCAAGCTTGAGGCGCAAATATGAAACCGTCTTGAAGCGCGGGTTTCACAGCCATTACAAGCTGGACCGGGGATGGCTGGAAAAGCTGCCCCCAACGCCGTGTGCGGGTCCTGCTGCTCCTTCCGTCGACTTCCCTCACTTTGAAGGCAGCAACCCCCTCGAGCCCTCTTCCGAGACGCAAGGGCCCCTGGACCTGGTCACCGACTTGACCAAGGGTCCTGGGCAATTCGCCTTTGTCCCGTCTTCAGGAGACAATGCTTCCCGTCTCGCATCGGCAGCCTTTGTACTCAACACCCTGACACTTCAAGACATTCTCGATGCGGCAACAGGCTACGACGATCGTGCAAACGCGGCCCTCTCAGACGAGTCGCTTCTGGTCGTCTTGGCTGCTGCCGTGCACGCAAAGACTGTGCAAAGGCCGTCGTTTGAAGTGGACGTTTCCGAACAAGCCGCACTTCAGACCAAGCTCCTCGCAGCGCTCGACCGATCCGATTTGCAAACGCAAGCGTTGGCCCTCGAGCGCCTCGTTCCAGACGCAATGGTGCGCAGCCTCCTCTACCTCGACCAACCCCTCTCTCGCGAAGACCTGTTTGAAGAACCCGAAGCTCTCACTCCCGATGCCCGCCTTTCCCCCCAACCCGTGCAACCGCCATTCCGACGCGAGATTACGGTTGCGGCGGCCGAGCGCCTCTCCAAGCTCGTGCTCGACACGGTGGCACCGCTGCCCGCGTGGGCTCGCGGGTGCGATCAACTGGCACCCCGCAAGAAATTGTAAAAGAGGAATGTCATTTACACAACACCCCCCTCACGTAAGTAGAGACGATGCACCGGCCCCTCTTGACCTTTCCGGCGCCGGCCACGCTGCGCCACCGCCTTGTGCCGGCAACGTACCTGGCGCCCGAAATTGAGGTGCCCAAGGACGTGGTCCAGATCAAAACCTGGGGCGCGGCCGTGGCCTTTTCCGTCTCCCTCTTCTTGTATTGCGTGGTGGGCCTCGTGTGCTTGGCGGTGCCGCTGCAGCCCACATTGGAGGCGACGAATCACACGATTCCGGCTGACGCCGTCTGCTTGCGCGCCACGCGCCACGCCGACTATGTGGCCGTCGACTTGCCCCTCGGCTCGCCCTTTTTGGTCTACAGCTTGCTGTTGCGGTTGGACCACGTGGTGGAGCGCTCGGACGCCGTGTCCAATGTGCGCTTGCGCTCGACGCGCGTCGTCGAATCGTCCACCGTCTCCTGCGACGATTGCGACGGGTGCAACACGTGCACCGATTTGGGCATTCTGCACTTGGGCGGGCCCTCGAGCGCTGCCGAGCGCGCCATTGTCACCTTTGAGTACATGAATCCCACGTCGAGCGTGGCCTTCAACACCTTTCCCAATCCCGGAAGCCTGGGCTTGGACGGCGAGCTCTTCTTGGCCTATGGCGCCGAATACTTTTTGACGGCCACCCACTTTTGCTCTGTGGAAGGCGCCTCGGCCACGCCCGAGGAGACGGCACAGGCCGAGGCGGAACCTGCCGACGACCGCGACGGCGCCGTGGTGCTCACCCTCTACCGGCCCGAGGGGGCCAGCGCGGCCCAGCTCACCACCACCTCGCTGGGGCTGCAGCTCTCCTCGTCGACGCTGCGCAGCACCCCCGTGGCCACCGAGTGCGGCAGCACCGAGGCGGTCACTCTCTTTCCCGCGGAGGCAGCCGAGGAGAGCCGGTGGCTAGGCCTGTCGAGCACGCGCGCCTATGAGCAGAGTCCCACGGGCGTCGAGGAGCGGCGGATTGTGGTCGAGATTGGCACCACGTGCGCCACTGCCAGCTCGCAGTTTGCCAACGCCTACTCGCTCTACTCCCTCGACTGCAAGTCGGAGTATACGCCGTGCACCACCTTTGCTACGGTGCCCTTTCGGCGGGTGGCCAACGACTCGCTGCGCCTCTGGATTCCTCCCACGGTGGAATCCGACGCCTTCTTGTGGACGCACACGGACGCGCGCCTCGACACGCTGCCGCGCCTGGAAGACCCCACCCACGCCCTCTGGCAGAGCCTTGCCAAGCTGGCGCTGATGATGCTGGCGGCGGCCGTCGTCTGGATTCGGGCGGCCAAGGATGTCTCCTCGCAGAGCCAGCTCTTTTTGCACTGCCTTCACAAGGTGAATGGCGCGCCACACCGCGTCTCCGACGGCTGGTTGCAAGACGGCGTCATTGGGCTCACCGCCATTGTCGCGCGCGCGGGGGTGCTGTGGTGGCGCTACGAGACGATGATGGAGGATGGCAACGTGCGCCTCTGGGTTACCCAACTCGTTTCGGTCGTCTTTGCCTTTGTCCACTTTTGGGTTCGATACCTCGCCTTTCAGGGCAAGGTGGTCTCGCCGCTCACACGGCTGGGTGGGTCGACGGCGCTCGTCGACGCTCCCTGCAGTGTCATGCTCGGGTTTTGCGAGGCGCCCCTCCTGGTCAATTCCATGGGCCGCTTTGACCCCACGGCGCGCTTGCTCACCTCGCTCCTCCTCACCATTGTCACCATGCAGCGCTGCGCCTTTGCCGCCTCGTGCTGCGCGCTGCTTCTCTTCAACACCGACGCGGACATGGTCGTCTACCACGGCCTCCTCGTGGGCTCTCTGCTCATGTGGTGGTTTCAGATTGCCAGCGTGGCCATCCTCGTGGCCGACACCTTTGCCACGCCCCTGGCCTTTTCCGTCTTGCGGGCCACCCCCGGAAGCTCTGAAATCGTGTCGATTCTCCTCTTTCTGGCCATCACCGTCGCTTCCCTCCCACAGCTGCTCGCGCAAGCTACCGAAATCGCCAAGGCGCCCCCCGTAGAAGAACCCGAGGAGGAGAAGACAACTTAGATTTACTTTTTACGCTTCTTGCTATGCACGAAAAAGGGCTCCGAGTAGCCCTCGAGCTGGACCGTTGACAACAAAGGGTTGGCCCAACACCGGGCGTCGGTGCACGTGGCCTCCGCTTGCACGTGAAGGCAAAAGGCGGCGTCGCCGTGCGCCGAACTGAGCTCGGGCACGTAAAACTCCACGCGCGCCGGCAGCCGCTGCACGTCGCGCTCCGCCCCCGGAAGCTCTCGCATGCGCCCCGGCGCGGAAAAGGTGGAGCCCGTTGCCAGCGACTTGAAGTGGCCCGAAAACTCCAAGCCTCGCGCGCGCGTCACCGTCGTAATGGGCTGCTTGGTGGCCGCGTACACGAGCCGAATCGTGCACTTGGGCGCACTCTTGAAAAACAGACCCCAGTTGAGCGATTGCCACTCCTCTTCGTCGTCAAACTTGGGGTCGGGCCCGCGCGCCTGCTCCCACTTGGTGCGCCGCTGGCTGTCTTGCATCATGAGGCTCCGGATGGCCTGCTCGGTTAGGTGCGAGTAGACGCGCTTGATCTCCGCGAGGACCATCTTCTTGGGGCCCGACTCTTCCAGGCGCTCGGGCGCCGCTTCCCCGGGCTTGAGCGGCCGGTCGCGCGTACGCGGCGCTTGAAAGTCAACGTAGAGGCGCACGAGCTTGCGCTGGTAGACGATGAGCTTGGACCCTTGCATTTCGTGCGGAAAGTAGCCCACAACTTTCCGCGGGTTCATCTTGGGCAAGCGGTTGGCCACGCGTGCGTCGGCGCAAAAGGCCTTGTCCGTCTGCCGCAGCGCGGCGAGGCTTCCAGGCCGCATCCACTTGAGCACCATCGCAAAGGCATCCTCTTGGTCGCGCAGCAGCTGAAAGTGCTTGGCGTCCCGTTGCTCGACGTGCGCCTTGACCGTTGCTTCCAAGGTGTCAAATGCACTGTAGGCGGCATGGAGCAGCGCATACCGACGCTTGAGCGCCGTGCGCACTCGAATCATGTCGACGGCGCCAAAATGGTCGCCCTTTTCCAACGAGTGCGCCGGCAGCGCGTCGAGAAACCGATGCACCAACGATCGCGCTTGGTCCATGGTCTGAAGCGTGACAATGTACATTTTCTCGCGCTCGCCGAGCGTGTCAATGTACTCGCGGAGCCTCCGCAGGAGCCACAAGCTCCCAATCCAGGCCATGTAGAGCTGCTTGATGATGCCGCAGGCCATGGACACGACACCGCCGCGCGCGCCATAGCTCGTCACGCGGTCAAACATCCACGACGGCTCAAAGCCCTCGTCCCCCTCGGCGCCCACCTGACATCGGCACGCTGCGTCAAACAGGTCGTCGCGGCGGTCAAAGCGCACGCGGTAGTAGTTGACACACCCCTCCTCCCGATGCGTCCTGTGAAAATTGTCCGTGATGCGGTTTTCGCCCATGGTCGTCACGTGATTGAGCTGCGACGTGGGCTGCGCGCTCGTGCGATACGCACGGTCGCACTGCTGAATCAGCTTTGTGTGATACCATACCGCTTGCGAAAGGTTCCACGACACGTGTTTGACATCCTGAGGCGCCTTGGGACGCTCCTCGAGCCGGTCTTTGTACGCAGGATCGTAAAACACCTCGAGCGCAAACGACTCGATTTCGTCCATGACGGGCTTGAATTCTGCACCCCATCCCTCCATTTCCGTTGACTGCCTTTTAGCGCAACCGCTAGGGGAGAGTGTAGGTCACGCGCGTGCTGCAGTAGGGCGCTGGGGCATGACACGCACGAGTCGACGTCTTCTCACCCCGTTTGGTTCGCGCCCTCCGCTAGCAGACGCCAGCACGCAGACCCATCCCCAGATTGTCGCACGACACCGCCCTCGCGGTACGCCCACGAGCAGCATGAGCTCCAGTTCGGTGGTGCGCCAGGTTTTAAAAGTGTGCAAGAAGCACGACAATACCTCCAAGTTGGCCTACGTCGGCGTGGACGAACGTGCGCAAACCGTGCTCCGGATTCGATCCGGCGTGCACACGAGCGTGGTCCAGCTCCAGTCCACGCTGGCGTCGCTGCTGCCGCTGGGACGCGTGGCCACGTCGGAAAACCCCCTGGACGGCAGCATGGAGGCCATGATCACCCTCCCCTCGGAGCAGGACCAGTATGTGCTGGCGCGGCGCATTGTCGCACAGCGTCCGCTGCCGCGCGGCCTCTACACCTTGGGGCTCGCGCTATGCTTTGCGGCCACCTTGTACTATTGTATGGAAACCCATTCGAGATTTCCCCTCCTCTCCCACCTCGTGAATAGGAGAGGATGAGCGTCGAAGTCGGCGCCGTGTGCGGCGACGGACCCGGGCCCCAAATCGATCCTTGGGTGCTCGGGCTTGGAGTGCTCTTTGTATTGTA
>Ga0257110_1000631_pt1 | contig 16615 bp, 12 predicted proteins | sample LP_taG_7_FD_190184 | JGI IMG/M metagenome (GOLD analysis project Ga0257110, IMG submission 190184) | Marine microbial communities from Northeast Subartic Pacific Ocean, Canada - LP_J_2015_P26_10m | ecosystem: Environmental > Aquatic > Marine > Oceanic | place: Canada: Northeast Subartic Pacific...
TCTAGAATCATGGAATTTGGGATATTATACCAATTTATATAAGAAGGAGATGTTACAATATGACCAGAAGAAAGTACAAGAATATTTCCCTCTTGAAAAACTTTTGCCCAATTTATTGGGAACATTTGAAGAGATTTTCCATTTACATATTAATGAAGTAGAACTGGAATCAGATAAAACATGGCATGAATCTGTTAAATGTTATGGTGTTTATGATAATAAAAATAATGAAAAGGGTCATTTAATTGGACATTTCTATGTTGATTTATATCCAAGAGATGGAAAATACGGTCACGCAGCAGCGTTCACATTGAAACAAGCATATATTCCATATAGTGAAGATATGTGTAATGAAAGAAGTACACCAATTTCGGCAATGGTATGTAATTTCACTCGACCTACTAAAGACAAACCAAGTTTATTGACTTTTGGTGAAGTAGAAACATTTTTTCACGAATTAGGACATATTTTCCATCAATTATTGAGTAAAAACAAATTTGCCATGTTTAGCGGGACTGCTGTTGAACGTGATTTCGTGGAATGTCCTAGTCAAGCATTAGAGAATTGGTGTTATGAAAAAGATTTCTTGAAACGCATTAGTAGTCATTATATTACAAATGAATCAATTCCTGATGAAATCATTGAAAAAATAAAGGAAAACAAATATTTGTTCAATGGTCTTCATTATATTCGTCAATTGACATTGGCAAAATATGATATGAAACTTCATTCAAATCAAGAAGATGTAGATGTAGAAGTGGATTATAATAAACTACAAAATCAATTCAGTCCTTTGGTACACAATCCGGCATGCTTGGCTGCTAATTTTGGTCATTTAATGGGTGGGTATGAAAGCGGTTATTATGGATATTTATGGAGTGAAGTATATGCTGCTGAAGTATTTCAATTGTTCAAACAAAGTGGTAATATTTTTAATAGAGAAGTCGGACTACATTATAGAGAAAGTATTTTGGAAAAAGGTGGAACAAGAACGGGGTTTGAAATGATGGAAACATTGTTACAGCGTTCACCGTCAAATGATGCTTTTCTTGAACAATTTTTATAAAGTGTTTACGTGGAGATATTTTAAAGATGTACTTTTCATATTAATATGTTCATGATTGTGAAAATACCAAAAAAGTTCGCATGTTAATCGATTCTGTAAATATTTCGAAATATAGTTACTTGAAAAAAATGTTCTTGTAATACAATTATAACCTGTTTTTTGGGTTAATAATTTTTTTTTGTCTACTTTGATGGGTATAGTAATATATAATAAAATGGATGATTTATTTTTAGATTCATATTTTTCATATAAATAAGGAAATATTGGATTGATCGGATAAATAACGTCAGCAAAATTTTCCTTTAATTTCGATAAAAGTTCCTTATATATTATATTTTGAACTATAGATTCATGATATTTACAAATAGATAATTTCATAGTTATTACCATATGTTTATAAGACATTTATATTGAATATATATTATGTTCAATACAAATTAAATATATTAATCTACTGTTGTTATTGATAATGGTACTAATGGTAAAGTTGTGACAGTTGGATCGGGATCAGGATCACTTGGATCAGGCAATGCGTTACTATACAGTATAAAAGTACAATTAGTTGCTTTATTGAAATTGGCATTTGATTCACTATCAATATTTATAAATGGTCTATATTGAACATTCTTAAGATTTTGTTCATCAGTAGTTCCAATATTATTTCCATCAGTATTTGCGCGCGATAAACTTGTTTCATTATATTCACCATAACTTAAAGTTACATTTAGTTTACATGTATATACATATTGACTTACAGAAGCAAGTTGAACATTCGGAAATAGTAAATTTCCTACATAACGACTAATTAACACTTTCCCATCTGTACTAGCTTTTAAATCTGCAGATATTGTAACGGTACTTTCAGCAATATCGCTTTCTTTTTCATCTTCATAAGTAGAACCGGTTCGATATACACCAGTTACACTATTAATAAGTGTATCACTATAAAATATGTCTAATCGACTGCTGTAAATACCTATATTTACATTTTCAATACTTGACAAACTTGAATCTTCGGTATAATCACCTTCAAATTGAATACATACGGGAAACGAAAAATCAAATGTTAGTTCAGTTGTTTGGGGTCTTAGTATAACAATTGTATTTACTAATGTCTCGGCACCATTTAAAGATGTAATATTATAAACAGGAAACAGATCAAATACGCGTTTGAAATCGTCATATTCAATATCTTGGAATTGGAATTGTTGACTATCTGAATAATATTTGTATAATGGTACGGTTGGATCTTCCTTTAATAAAATTACTGGTCCTGGTACATCAGATGATGATGTAGGTACTTCTATATTGTTATTACATACAATACGATTTAACTGTTTATTTGACTGACGCGCTAATGAAGAATATTTATTTTTAGAAACGTTAGTTACGGTTGGGTTTATATATTTTAAAATCTCTGCTTTTCTTCGCATATCTAATTGTTTTGGTGTATATATTAGATTTCCACTAGCATCATATTCATAAGGAGATGAAATATTAAATCGTACATTTGAACCACCTTCATAAAAGAAGAATTGTGAACGTTGTTTACGTTGATTATTACATGTAAGTAGAAACGAACCAGAAGAATCAATAGACATATAAAATAATGACTTATATTATTTTATATATGATACAACTAAATAATTATAAAATTAATAATTTGATGAGTACCATAAATTGGATAAATAATAAGGAAAACCACTAGCGTCTCCAGAAGCGTTCTCATTTGCAGAACTTGTATTACGACCCCACGCAACAATATTATTAATTTGGAAAATACTGATTGCTTTGTCAAAATAGTGTAAATCACTTAAGTTTCCGTTAAATCCACCATTTTTACAAATATTTACATTTTGATAGTTTTGCTTTGGTACATCTTGCAATACAGCACGAGAAACAATTGCACCATTAATATAAACATCTAACGCAGTGTTTTCAATACGTATAACACAGTGAAACCATTTACGTAAAGGAATATCTTTAATAACAATAATTTCCTCGTAATCATTTACGTCAACAGTGTTCATAACAATAACTAAATTATGATTTTCATTATCAATATACAATCCTGGTCCATTATTCACAGAAGCAATACCGTTTTCATTGTAACTGGCATTTCCTTTATTAAAGACATTAGAATAACGCGGGGTTTTGACAACGTCATTAATATACATCCATAATGACCATGTAAACTCAATACCCTTATTTTGATTATTAGATCTTAACACAGGTATTGCTTGGGAATTTTTAGGATCTTGTGAAATAACCACTTCATTTGCGCCGTTCATTGTTCCATTAATTAGTTTTGGACTAGTATTTGGTTGCATGAAAAATCCAATAATACGTATTCCTAAATTCAGCAGAATCATAAATCCAATTAAAACTAAAATTAAAAAGGAGAATTTGGCAATTAAACTGTTGGATTTTAAGAATTCTCCACTAGAACCGACTAAATCAGAATCTTCAAAACTAGACATGGAATCTTTTACATATTCCGAAGCATTATTTACATTATCACTCATGTTTGTTGCTAAAGAAGACATTCCTTCAGAAGCATTATTAACAGTACTAGAAACTTTATCAGATATTTTACTTTCGTTTGATACAGGTTCAGCTTGTGGCATGTTCATAATAAATATATTAATATATATTTAGTATATGTTTTTTAGTGAATAAAATTACAATCCAACTGTATATGATGATTGTTCAACATTATCTTTGCTAACAGCAAAACTGAAACTGTAACTTCCAAAGAACCTTGAAACAGCATTGGAATTTCCAGACATATAGTTGTCCCATACTTCTTGAGGACCAATTGGTTTATTCCAGTTTTGTAACCCAGCAACATAACAGTCCCAACCTTCACCATAATTAATAGGTGCTTGTTTTGCTGCTTCTGGTGAGTTTGGACTTGTTACTAGTTTTGTGGAATTGACTAATTTGCCATCAATATAGGCGTCCACAATAGTATTATCTGAACTAATAACTACATAAACCCATTTTTGTATGGAAAAATTATCAGTGATTAATATGTTTTGCTCTATTAAAGACGAACCGTCTTTAGAAGCACATGTAATGGCGCAATATAAAGAAGGTTCATTCTCTGCTAAATAAAGTCGAATATTGTCCTTTCTGGAAAAAATAGTTTTTTGTCTAGTAGAATCCCATGTGTTCACATAAACCCAAATGCCGTATGTATATCGTGTTGATTGACCACTATTAATAGTTGTAACTGGATCATTATTTCCTTCTTTTAAACTTGCTGACTTACTAATTACAGAAGAAGATTGAATGAAAAATATGTATAATACGTAAATCATTATAACTACAATTATACCTAAAACTATGACCGTCCAATTCATTTTTTTATTATATTATATTGTAGTATAAAAAAACTTTTAAATTATCGTTTTCTTGGAATAGGTAAGTTTGATAAAGAGGTTGAATTATATGATAAAGCAATTTGTTCTGTACTTAATGGATGTCTATAATATGTTATATTACATATTGCACCATCTAAACCTTCTTCCTCACCAACACTAATTTGATCTAGATCATTATATTGAGGCATATCTTTTGTCATAACAAATGTTCTTTCTAAATTTCCATTTATGTACAATTCTACTTTATTGCGATTATAATTCAATATAATTTGATTCCATTTTTGGTTTTCTAATGTAACATCGTAAAAGGTATGTTTACTTGATGTATATTGTTCTGTAGGTGGATATTTTGAGAAATAGAAGACATATTTATTTCTTTCAATCAATTGATCATCCCCTCCACCGCCACCATAATAACGGATCATGGGTTTTACGTGTTGAACTCCATGTTCATCTGTGTAACCATATGTTAATATATTTGTTTCTTTTTTATATGCTAAATGAGAAGGTGGATGAGGGTTAATAAATACCCACATAGAAATACAATAATTTGTTAAATAATGTTCAGTTGAGTTTGGTTCATTTATATTTTTGGGAATTTTCAAAAGATCACTTCCAGCAAGGATTTGTCTTCCATCGTCTAAATAACGAATATCATTTAATAATTGAATACTATTGTCTTGACCAGTTACTTTATATGTAATTTCAGGCAAATATGCGTATATAATAATTAATAAAATTTCAATGAAAAGTAATGCGTAAGTAGTATAAGAAGTCATTCTTACTTGTTCTAAAAAATAATTGACAACGTCTGTGAAAATACATGGAATATAAAAAAGTAATTGCGCAATAAATCCGGGAACACCACGTAGTTTGGACAAATATTCAATAAGTAATTGATATACTAGTGCTAAACCTAATAATACAATAAGCATAAATACAAAGTAATTACTGGTAGATGCTATGTTCATTGTATCATTTGTAGTGGAGTAATAATAAACAATGAAAATAAGTATGGAAAATACACCTAATAACTTTAAAAATAACTTTGCTGCCTTTGGATTGCTTAACAAATTTAACATAATCGCAATGGTGAAAATAAACGGTAATGTGTATAAAAAGAAGTATTTTTGACTATTATATTCGGCAGTTCCACTATTTGAAAATATATTTAATATAACTGAGGCACAAATCACAACAATCACAGTTGCAACTGAATATTTAATGACCGTTTTTCTATTTTCATTTCCTTCGGCACCAGGTTTTAATAAATTATATAAAAATGGAAATGATGGTTCATTTTTTCTTTTATTCATTTTTTATAATATATATAAAAAATGACATATTAATCTTCGTCACTATCTTCTATTAATTGTAAACGTCTAAAATGGGTCAAAGCATCGTACATACATGTTTTTATCGATCCAATTAATACTGACTTGTCATTTAAGTTATATGATGCTGCAATTAAATTATCTATTTCTCCTTGAAAGTGTTCTTCCACTTTTTCATTAATTAAATAACATCCTTCATAAACACTAACCGATTTTAAATGAGTTTTATTAGATATTTTTGCTCGACAAATAGGACATGTATTTTTCCTTTCCAAATGTTTGTTTAAACATTCATAGCAAAAAGTATGACCACATGGGGTAGTAGTCATATTTGACTTGGGTTTAGTTTCACTATCATTATATTGTAATACTTTTATATCTTCATAACAAATTGGACAATTTCCAAAGTCTAATTTCTCCAAATTATGCTGTAACGTACATTGAACAACATCTTTTTCAATTGCTTTATCAATATTATCAATGCTATTTATCATTATAATGATCAATCATTATAAAAATTACAAATTAAATGATTATATTTTGACTAAGACAATCATATATTTTACTCAATACACGTTTTTTTTCTACATTATAATATCGAATAGATGAAATACAATCTTCATAACTTTTCCATTCCATTTTACTGACTTCTGCCTTTTCATAATTGTTTTCACATAGACTATTTTTATGACTCATATACATGACAAAATACTTATGCTTATACGATTTATAGTTAGAACCTGTGAAAATTTCTTCATATGGAATGATATTTTGTATATTTTCCAATAGTTTTGGACTATAACCTGTTTCTTCACTGAATTCTCGTATGGCGCAATCATAATCAGTCTCTTTGTGATTACGACGACCTTTTGGAAATCCCCATTCACTTTCTTCCCACTGAGAAAGGGTATTGCTTTCGTCCATTAAATCAAATAGTGTATATAGTTTATCGTTGTAATTCACGCCACGTTTTAAATGATTGTATTTTTCTCGTGATATAGATTCTTCATTCTTGTATTGACTAGAAAGTGAATTATTGTTTCCCCAAATATTTTTCCATAATGTGTCGAAATCTTGTGTTTTTATATTCTCCTTCTCTTGAATTGTCATTTGATTTAGCATATTTAGTATATATTCTTTGTTATTTATAGAATATTTCCCCCTCATAAAATCTACATGTCCCAATGTATCTTTTCGGCGAATCATTAAAAATTCGGGTTTGTTGTTATAAACGCGAAACGCCACAATTCCTATACTCGTAATTGGCAATTTACATTGGTGGTATAGATGTCCATTTTTCCCGCAATTGTTACAATAAGTTTCATTTTGCATTTTTATAATAATAAGTAAGCACTATATTATTATATTGTCTCATGTTTATATACTTTTCATAGTTAATGGATGAACAATATGTTGACCATATGACAAATATGTCTCTTCCTAGTGGTTTTACAATAATTGAACATGAAAAATTTGACCCAACTGTTTGGGGTCCTCATTATTGGTTCTTTCTTCATACAATTTCCCATACTTATCCTTTGTACCCAAACGAAGTAACTAAGAAGAAATATTATGATTTTATTCAAAATTTACCGTTATTTATACCGAATGAGAAAATTGGAAATGATTTTAGCAAAATATTGGATAATTATCCAGTTTCTCCATATTTAGATAATCGCGATTCTTTTATTCGGTGGATTCACTTTATTCATAATCGAATTAATCGTTTATTAGATAAAGAAGAATTAACATTATATGAAGCACTTTATCAGTATATGAGTCAATATAAACCAAAACCATTGAAAATATCCGAAAAATTTCGCATTCAAAAAGAATATATTATTGCGTTTTTCACGATTGTGTGTATATGTATTATCGTATATTTGTATAAGTAAATTTTTTATCACAATAGTATAACTAATGCGTCTTGAATTATGGATGATTTTAATTACGGCAGCTGTTTTGTTTCATATGTATACTGAGGGAAAATATGTGAAAAATATTATGGCATATAAAAAACAAATGAAAATGGCAGGAGTAGTATTTGGCGCATTTGTTTTGTATATTTTATTAAAAAAAAATCCGGCAAACGCCGAAAATATATTGCGTACTTCTAATGAATATTTGAAATATATGCCAATTGATAAAAATACTAGTTCCGTTATATCGCCTATTTTAGATTTTACTTCTAAGCGAAATTATAATGGAACAAATAACCACCCTATTGTACGACTTCCAAATGATCAATCTCGTTCCCAAGAAATTTTGATGAATTCGGGGAAAAAGGGAACAAAACGATCCGTAAGTGAAACGAAGAAAAAATTTGTTGCGTCACGACAAAATTGGAAATGTGACGGATGTAAAGACCAATTAAACGCATGGTTTGAAGTAGATCATGTTATTCGTTTAGAACATGGAGGAAGTAATCATGTAGATAATTTAGTAGCGTTGTGTCGCGAATGTCACGGAGAAAAAACTGCCATCGAAAATCTTTAGATAAATTGTTCAAATATGTAAATTGAAATATACGTGTATAATATACTTATATTTCATTATGGAAACAGAAAAACCAGAAATTAAAATAAAATCATCCATACAAGAAAATAATTCTGTATTGGATAGTCCTGAAGAAAAGATAAATTCGGTAAAACCGATTATAATCAAAAAAAAGAAAAATCATATGACCGAAATATTAGCCAATGTTCCTAAGAACTCGAATGAATTTTTACGAAAAAAAGAATATGCCGAATACCAAGAAGAAGAAAAATCAGAACCCCGATTTTTATATCCTACATTAAATGACCCTTTATTTTCAGAAAAAATTGCTAGTCACAAAGAATTTTTTGATACACAATATGACGGCGAAATACACGATATAAAAGAATATGCGAAAAAAATGTGTGATGCGTCTTTTGAACTATTACCACATCAATTATTTGTGAAGAATTTCTTGTCTTTTCAAACCCCGTATAATAGTTTGTTGTTATATCATGGTTTAGGGACAGGTAAAACTTGTAGTTCTATCGGTATTGGGGAAGAAATGCGTTCTTATATGAGACAAACCGGTATTAAACAACGTATTATTGTAGTTGCAGCACCAAATGTACAAGCTAATTATAAATTACAATTATTTGATGAACGTCGATTATATCAAAAAGACGGTTTATGGCATATTGATTCATGTAATGGCAATACATTTATTAAAGAAGTGAATCCCACTAATTTAAAAGATGTATCACGTGAAAAATTAATATCCCAAATTAAAACCATTATTAATCAATACTATGTTTTTATGGGTTATGTGGAATTAGCCAATTATATTCGAAAAAAAGTGGTTGTTGAATCAACCGGATTTTCGACAGATGAGAAGAAAAAAATGGAATTACAAAACATGCGTCGGTTCTTTAATAACCGGTTGATCATTATTGATGAAGTTCATAATATCCGTTTAGCAGATGACAACAAAGATGATAAAACAGGAAAATTGCTTATGAAACTTTCCAAACACTGTAATAATATGCGTTTGTTGTTATTATCCGCAACACCTATGTATAATTCGTATAGTGAAATTATTTGGTTGACCAATTTAATGAACGCAAATGATAAACGCGGTTTAATAAAAACAAATGAAGTTTTTGAACAAGATGGTAGTTTTGTAAATGAAAAGAAAGATGATAAAGGACAACTTGTCCAAGAAAGTGGACAAGAGTTATTACGGCGTAAATTAATAGGATATGTATCTTATATTCGTGGAGAAAATCCATATACTTTTCCATATCGCATATATCCCAATGTTTTTGCTTTACATAAAACATTCCATGAACCAAGTGGAGCAGCGGGGAATTTATTGAAAGCAGGACAAGCATTAATTGGAAATGACAGTAAACAATTCAAATTACCAATAACACAATTAAATGGGAAAACTATTGAAAATCCATTACAAAACATGCCTCTCTATATTACAAAAGTGGGGTCTTATCAAAATGCTGCATATAATTTGATTATTCGTTCTATGAAGAAAGATAATGAAGGAAAAAAAGTTGATTTTAACGAAATGGATCGTTTTGGATTTCGCAGATTACAAACTCCGTTGGAAGTATTAAATATTGTATACCCAAGTGAACAATTAGACGAACAAGTAAAGAATGGACAATTGGAAACATCAGACAAAGGAATTTCAGAGACTGATGAAAATAAAGATCCAAGAGCAACAATGGTTGGAAAACGCGGAATGAATAGTGTTATGAATTATTTGGATGAATCACATAAAAAAATTCCAAGAAAATATAATTTTAGTTATAAACCCGAGGTTCAAAAGAAATATGGACGCATTTTTAGTCCAAGTGAATTATCAAAATACAGTGCGAAAATACACGAAATATGTGAAACAATACGAAATTCAGAAGGTATTATTTTGATTTATTCTCAATATATTGATGGTGGCGTTGTACCTATTGCTCTTGCTCTTGAAGAAATGGGGTTTACACGCTTTGGTACATCTGAATATACCAAACCTTTTTTCGAAACGCCTCCTATAGAACCACTAGATTCTCTAACAATGAAACCTAAAAGTGAAGTTTCTGGTGAATTTAATCAAGCAAGATATGCTATGATTACCGGTGATAAATCATATTCTCCTCAAAATGCCCAAGATATTAAACACATTACAAATTCAAACAATAAAAATGGAGAAAAAATTAAAGTTATTTTGATTTCAAAGGCAGGGTCCGAAGGACTAGACTTTAAATGTATTCGCCAAATCCATATTTTAGAACCTTGGTATAATATGAACAGACCCGAACAAATTATTGGTCGAGGTGTCCGCAATTTAAGTCATTGTTTACTACCTTTTGAAAAACGAAATGTTGAAATATATATGCATGGAACCAGTTTGGAAAATGAAACCGAAGAGGCAACTGATGTCTATATTTATCGTTTGGCAAAAAATAAAGCAGAACAAATTGGTAAAGTAACACGATTATTAAAAGAAACAGCAGTCGATTGTTTGTTGAATATTGGTCAAAGCAATTTTACAGAAGCAAAATTGCGTTCATTAGCATCGAATCAAAATGTAAAATTAGTTCTTTCAAATAGTAAACAAGAAATCGATTTTTCTATTGGTGATAGTCCTCATAGTCATATATGTGATTATATGGAAGATTGCGATTATAAATGTAACAAAAAAACAAATAAAATTCCAGAGAAACCTCGCGAAGAAATGTATAATAACGATTATTTACAAACAAATAATGGGAAGTTGATGAAACGTATACGTGATATTTACCGCGATGATAAAAAGGGAGAGCACTTTTATGAATTATCTGAACTAATTGATATGATCAATATTACCAAACAATATCCCATTGAACAAATCTATAGTGCTTTACATAATTTTTTGAAAAATAAAAACGAATATATTATAGACAAATGGGGAAGACGAGGTAATTTAATAAATAAAGGAAATATTTATGCTTTCCAACCAGTTGAAATCACCGATGAACAAATCTCACTATTTGAACGTAAGGTACCGATTGATTATAAGCGTACAAAATTAGTTATGGAAATCCCCAAAGAGTTTGAAACCAATGTCCAAGAAGAAGAACAAACACAAAGTTATGAATCTATTTTGCGAAATATAGAAACACAATTAAAAAACGCAACCGAAATACAAGATATACCTCATGGAGAACAAGATTGGTATAAACACGCAAGTCAAATACTAAATCATGTTCAACTAGTACATAATATTAGTTATGAAGATTTTGTAAAATATATTGTTCAACATAATATGGATTCTCTTATGCCGGAAGACAAACTTACGTTGTTGTCTCACTTTTATTCCAAGATATATAATAAATTTAGTGAAACAGAGGAAATTATCAAAAAATATTTGGATAAAAATATAATTACATATAAAAATAAATCGGGATATGTATTAGTCAACACGAAGTCTTGGACACTTTACATTCAATCAAGTGAAGACCCAAGTGAATGGAAGGAAGCTGAACCGGAAGACATACGTAATTTCAAACAGTCTGGACAAATGAACTCAGTTTTAGGCAAAAACGCAGAACAATATCCACGCATTGTTGGATTTATAGACATGTTTAGAAATGGAAAAGAAATGGTATTTCGAATTAAAGATTTAAATCAATTACAAAATAATACGGGAACTCGTATTAACGGACAAACACCCGGAAAAGGAGATATTATTAAGCGTTTGAATCAAATTGTTCATGATGGTGAAGATGTTGCCGATCCAATGTACAGTTTAACAAAATCGCGAGAAATTATGCAACAAGGTTTATGTATTATTGTGGAACTTATTTTACGTCATCGTACACAAAATGAATATAAGAACCAAATATGGTATTTGAATCCTGAACAAGCAAGTTATAATAATATTTCCAAATTTAGACGTACTTAATATATAAATATATGATGTTATTTATATATGAGTGAAGAAAAACCAAAAGTAATAGGTCAAGGTACATATGGATGTGTTCATTATCCGCCATTATTATGTAATGGATCGAAAAAACGTGATTTAGACCAAATTTCAAAATTGATGAGAAGTAGTGAAGCAAATAGTGAAATGGATGAATATGCTTTAGTATCAAATATAGATCGTAATCGAGATTTTTATCTTGGACAACCTACATTATGTAAACCAGGAAAGATAAAATCGAATATAGTTGCAATTCGTTCATGTAATATGAGTAGTTCTGTTTTTGAAAATTATAATGATTATATGTTGATGTTGATGAAAAATGGTGGTGATAGTTTAAAAATATTTTCACAAAATATGAAAAACGAAACTGTAACTGAATCAAATAAGAAGAAAATACAGGATTTTTGGATTTCTTGCCAAAAGTTGTTTCTTGGAGTAAAGACATTTTTAAAAGGGGATATTGTTCATCATGACGTGAAACACCAAAATATTGTCTATCATAGTGAAAATAATGAATCAAAATTCATTGATTTTGGTTTGATGACTCGCGAAAGTATAATTATTGAAAAACTGAAGAAAGAAGGTTTTTGGCTCTCCATGTTTCATTGGTCTTTTCCATTAGAATTGGGATATTTAAAAAAGAAGAATTTTACAGCAATGAGTAAAAAAACAGATAGTGAAAAAATACAACATATGGGAAAATTGATGGATGAAATCAAAAGATACAAAAATAGTTCTGATCTTTCAAGAGCTTCCAACGAAGCAACTGCGTTTATAACCTTTTTAAATGAAGTTCATTGTAACGATAGTTCTCATTATTGTACAAAAACGTTTGAAAATATAATGGATGATTATTTACTTACATTAAAATCCATAAATACAAAACAATATAAAAAAATTGTAGAAAAATCGTATAATACTGTCGACTCTTACGGTCTTGGACTTTCATTAATGTATGTTTTGAATCGTGTAAATAAATTTATGGACAACGAATTTGCCAAACAACTAGGAGAACTATTTTATAATATGTATCACCCTAATGTTCAAGTCCGTTATGACATAGGAACTTCTCTTTTAAAATATGAACAATTAATGAATAAATATATATTAAATAAGAAAACAAAGGTATTTTTAAATAACAAAGTAAGTGCTTCCTCAAAGTCCAAGAAAAGTATTATTAATGAGATTAAAACCACATCATTAAAGGATATTACAATGTCTTCAAAGAAAACATTGAATACTTTAACAGTTGATCCAATACGTCAATGTCCCGAAGGAAAAGAAATGAATCCTATTACAAAAAGATGTGTCAATAAATGTAAAGATGGATATAAACGCGATTCATCTTTCAAATGTAAAAAAGAACTTGAAGAATGTCCTGATGGTAAAGAACGTAATCCATTAACAAGACGTTGTGTGAAAAAATGTAAACCTGGATATACTAGAAATAAACAGTTTAAATGTGTTAAAACTCGCAAGATTAGAGTACGTGGAGCAAGTTTTTCTAATTAAACAAAATTGAATTTATAGTATACCCTAAAAATAATATAAACTATATATATTATATTATTATTAACATGTCAACTGTTGTCATAAAAAAATCAAAGAAAAAAGGTGAAAAACGTGAAGGTGATTCGAAAATTTTCGGAGTTTACATGAAATCTATTTTGGATCGCAAACTGTGCTTATCAATTACAGAAATTGGTAAAAATGTGAAATCCAATTTAGAAACAAAATTAGATGCAACAATGGGTGGTAAATGTGTAAATGAAGGATATGTTCGTCCGAATTCTTTGCGCATCTTGAATTATTCAAGTGGACTTGTAAATAACAACGCTGTTGAATTTCATGTTGTATTTGAAGCAATGGTATGTTTGCCTACTGAAAATATGATAATTGAGTGTGTTTGTAAAACAATGACAAAAGCGGGAATACACGCTCACGTAATTGACGATGAAAAAAATATGCCAATTACCATGTTTATTGCTCGTGACCATCATCATTTAGATGACCGGTTTAGCCAAATAAAAGAAGGAGATAAACTTACATCAAAGGTGATTGGTATACGTTATGAACTAGATGATGAATATATCAGTGTTTTGGGTAAACTAATGTAAGAAGAGTTGATTATATTTTAGAATATTTTTTTATGACAGATTCAAACGTTATTATCTATATGTTTATTATATAGATAATGTCTTTAAATAATGGTCCAAATTTTACACAATTGGGTGATACTGGTCCACAAGGTCCGGGTGGTCCGCAAGGTGCTCAAGGTTCTACCGGTAATACTGGTACACAAGGTCCCGCAGGTCCAGTTGGTCCAAAAGGTCCTGGAGGTCAGGTGACAATAAATGATACTATTACGGTAGAACCGGTTAACGGAGTTGCCCAAGATGCAAATGTAGTAAATGATAGTAGTAGTGCTAATATTGCCAAATTAACTTTCTATATTCCCCAAGGTTCTACGGGTGTTCAGGGTGAAAAAGGCGATACAGGAACGATTGATATTGTTACTCCAACTATAACTGGTCCACCCGGTACAGATGCTTCTGTTGTCAATTTAGGTACTGATACTAGTGCGAATTTACAATTTACTATACCACAAGGCGATACAGGTGCTATACCTATTTTTACAGTGTATGATGTGTCAACAGGTGGTCCTGGTAGTGACGCAAGTGTTAATATTAATCCAAATAATCCAGTTGATGCTTCTACAAATCCTACTTTTGGTTTTATTATTCCTCGTGGTGACGTGGGTGCTACACCTGTTATATCTATTGTTGATGTGTCAACTAGTGCCGCAGGATCAGATGCAAGTGCCTCTACAAATGGTGATGTTTCAAATCCTGAGTTTACCTTTTATATTCCTCGCGGCGATGTAGGTCAAACACCAATTTTTACAGTGTACGATGTGTCGACAGGTGGTCCTGGTAGTGATGCAAGTGTTAATATTAATCCAAATAATCCAGTTGATGCTTCTATAAACCCTACTTTTGGTTTTATTATTCCCCGTGGTGATGTGGGTGCTACACCCGTGATTAGTATTGTTGATGTGTCAACTAGTGCCGCAGGATCAGATGCAAGTGCCTCTACAAATGGTGATGTTTCAAATCCTGAGTTTACGTTTATTATTCCTCGTGGTGATACAGGTGCTACACCTGTGATTAGTATTGTTGATGTGTCAACTAGTGCTCCAGGAACAGACGCAAGTGCGTTTACAAATGGTGATGTTTCAAATCCAGAATTTTCTTTCATTATTCCACAAGGTGATACAGGATCTATTGAAGCTAATTATAATAATAGTAATGGTGATACAACTTTTTCAGTAAATTCTAATAATGGAAACACATTGATTGGTGGTACATTGACTGTAACGAATGATACTAGTTTGAATGGTGATTTGACCGTAACAAATGATACTAGTTTGAATGGTAATTTGACCGTTACAGGAAATATATTTCCAGTAAACGATGGAACACGATTAGGTGGAGATAGTAAAGGATTTGAGCGTGCTCACATAACTGCTGGTGGGTATTTACAGTTTAATAAATGGGGTGGCAATCAGAAGTATATACAGTTTGGTCATGACATAAGTCATAATTCTCTGTATATTATAAATAATAGTGATTCTTCATATCAGTTATATTTCGACAATTCATATGCGTCTATAGGAAAGGCAAATGGAAGTGATAATCGACTTATATTAACATCAAGTGGAGAAGATTATATATTACCTGGTACTGATGGAACAAGTAATCAGGTATTGACAACAGATGGAACTGGCGAACTGAGTTGGAGTGCTCCAGGAGGTGCTACTACCGTTAGTGTTGGTTCAGCAAGTAATAACCAAAGTTATAATTTAGTATTTACAGCAGGTACAGGAGCAAATTCTTTGAACATAGATACTTCTAATAATATTTTATATAATCCCGATTCAAATCTTTTAACGGTAAGTGGGTTATATGCCACTGGTGATATTTCAGGTAATAATATCATAGCAAATGATATTTCAGGTGGTGTTATAAGAGGAACATCACTAACAACAAGTGGTAATATTTCAGGTAATTTAATAAGCGCTGATAATATCAAAGTTACAACTCAAATATTAGATAGTAATGCCAATCCGGTAGTAACACCTGGTACTACTACTGATGACGCAATATTTTATGGAACTATTGAAGGATTTTTAAAAGGTGATGTATTAAATACCGCCGATCAAACAGTATTAGATAGTGGTAGTAATATTGGAGATGCTTCGTTTATTGGTCAAGATGTATCAACAACTAGGTTAAGAGCAAATGATATTTCAGGTGGTGTTATAAGAGGAACATCATTAACAACAAGTGGTGATATTTCTGGAAGTACAATAAATGCA
>Ga0257110_1000633_pt1 | contig 16561 bp, 7 predicted proteins | sample LP_taG_7_FD_190184 | JGI IMG/M metagenome (GOLD analysis project Ga0257110, IMG submission 190184) | Marine microbial communities from Northeast Subartic Pacific Ocean, Canada - LP_J_2015_P26_10m | ecosystem: Environmental > Aquatic > Marine > Oceanic | place: Canada: Northeast Subartic Pacific...
GCTCCACTAACTGTTTCTTTATGAGTAGTTAAATCTGTTATTTGTGAAGAACCACTAACGATTCCACTTGGAACACTTGTAAAATTACCATAATTTAGGTAATATGTTCCATCTTCACCATCTAATAAGTTAGCATCTGATGCAACACCTTGTACAACATGACCACCTTTTGCAACTACTACCCTACCAGTTTCGGTTGATGCAAATGTTACAGTTACTTGATTAGTATTCGTTGTTACAATTGAATTTGGTATAAAATAACCATCATTTTCATCATATACAGTTACAATTACATTTTTAGTACCAAAGTTGTGAGTTACTACTTTAGAAGATGCATTTGTAAAAGTATCTGTTACTGTTGCTGCTTGTTCTACTGTAATTCCTGTTAAACTACTACCATCGCCTTGGAAAGAACCACTAAATGAACCACTTACGGTCATTCCTTCTAAATTACTACCACTTATAACACTATCGGCATCTAATTTAGTTTTTACTCTTGCATCTGTATAATAAAGGTTTGTATTTTCGGATAATTGTGAAGTATTAAATCCACTAAGTGATATTTGTGAAGAACCACTAACTGTTCCTGTTGGTAGGTTTTCTACAATATTGGAAGCTATAATTACTTCTGATTCAGAACCTAATTTTCCTAATTTCCAATAATCGTTTGTTGAATCCCATAATAATGAACCACTTACAGTTGAACTACCAGTTGCATCTTTTATTAATATACCACCTGATGTTTGTGAACCACCATAGTTGAGTTCTAATACATTATCTCCTATGTTAACAGTAGTTGAATCAATTGTAGTTGTAGTTCCCTCTACTGAGAGGTTTCCTGAAATCGTTACGTTGTTTGAGAATGTTTTGCTACCTGCTATAGATTCGTTACCTGAGAGGTTAACATATCTTGAATCTAGTGAGGTTGTGTAAAAATAGTAAGTATCTTCTGTGGCTATTTCTCGTATTGAAGGTGTTCCCGAATCTTTTTCGAAATAAATCTTTCCATCGAATGTGTTGATTGCCAACTCACCTAACTCTAAATTAGATGTAGTGGGCTTTCTGCCCGAAACCGATGTTCTTTTTAACCTGACTACTTGTGCCATATATATGACTTACCTTTTTTTATATAATTATCTACCCTAAATAATATATTACCTTTATATAAAGATATATATACATTATTTAATTTATTAATATTGAATCGTTAAGTGAACCTCTTATTTAAGAAAGTTTACTCTTCAATTCATCAATCTGTTTTTGTTGGTCTTTAACTGCTTCGATAAGTAATCCTGTAAGTTTAGCGTAATCTACACCCTTGTATCCATTATCTCTATTAGTTACCAACTGTGGTAGAACTTTCTCAACATCTTGTGCAATTACACCAACATTTGGTAATGATTGTTGTAATTCATCTGCATTATCATTCCAATTCCACGTAACACCTTTTAATGATTGTACTTTTTCAATTGGGTTAGAGATAAGTTCTATATTATCTTTTAATCTTTCATCCGAAGAAGCGAATGCTACAACATCTCCACCTACGTTTAATGCTCCACTAATACCAACACCACCAGTTACTTTAAGTGCTCCAGTCGTTTTACTTGTTGATGCAGTTGTGTTTGTGATTGATATAATACCAGTTGCAGTATCATTAGCATTACTTCTTAGATATTTACTATCTGTTTGAGTTGTAATATCAAATGATGAAATATAGTTCTCACCATTTGTTAATGAAGAGTTACTTGTTGGTATATCAGATGTAAGAGCTACGGTACCAGTTGCATTTGGTAGAGTATAAGTTCTATCTCCTGATAGTGTTCCTGCTAATAACGTACCTTCATTTGCATCGGCGGCACTTCCTTCGAATACAACACCATTTGATGTGGATACAGTTTCTACATTATTTGTAGTTGTTGTTCCAGTTACTACTAAATCACCAGGAATTGTTACAGTATCATTAGAATCTCCAATTGAAACTGCATTACTTGCAAATGAACTACCTAATCTTGTTTTAAGGTTAGCAACTGAAACATCTACATCTGTGTTTGCTATATAAGATGGAGTACCAAATGTTCCATCATGTTTTAAGAATTGTCCACTTGAACCAGCTGATGGTACAAAATTACCATTTCCAGTTCCAACTAAACTTCTTATTTCAGCCGCAGTTTGGTCATCAGTTGCATCTGTATCTCCTGTATATCCTAAGTTTGCTAAAGTTAGTGTTCTTGTTCCAACACTACCATTTGCATCTGTTACACGTCCACTTGTATCGGTTGTTATGTTAATATCTAAATCAGATATTACAGTTGCTCCACTTAATGCAGTTGTATCAATATCAATATCATCTCCTGCTAAGTTAGTTGGAAGTACATAGTTATTTGCAGATGATGCAATACCATCTAATTTAGTTTTATCTCCATTTTCAAAAGCTCCCTCAGAAGGTTTAACTTGTAGTGTTGAGATTGTTACTCCTTTAACACCAGCTAAATCTGTTAATTCTGAATCCATCAATGCTCCTGCTGAAGTTACATTTGTTGTATCTGTTACATCTGCACCACTTTCAACATTTAATGCAGTTCTCACTTCAGATACACTTAAACCTTCTACTTCTGTTCCATTGATTCTTAGGAAGTCATCATCTGCTACTGCATCGTTAGCAGTTAAAACATTTCCATCAGAAATACCTTTTGTTAAACCTTTTACTAATGAAAGGTTACTTACTTCTGAATCCATTAATGCTCCTGCTGAAGTTACATTAGTTGCATCGGTTACGTCTGCACTAGCTTCAATACCATCTAATTTTGTTTTGTCTCCATTTGCAAAAGCTCCTTCTGATGGTGGTTGTTGTGCACTATCAGCTTTACTACCTTGTGAAGCAGTAGCGTAATCAGATGAATCAAAAGATTTAACTTGTGATAAGTTAGTTACCTCACTATCCATTAATGCACCTGCTGATGTTACATTTGTAGTATCTGTTACATCTGCACTAGCCTCGATAGCATCTAGTTTTGTTTTATCTCCATTTTCAAATGCACCTTCTGATGGTTTTACTTGTAATGTAGAAATTGTTACACCTTTGATACCTGCAAGGTCAGTTACTTCTGAATCCATTAATGCTCCTGCTGAAGTTACATTAGTTGCATCAGTTACATCTGCTGAACCTTCGATACCATCTAATTTAGATTTTAAAGTATTTGTGAAGTTATTTTGTGTTAACCCACCATCACCTACACTTGCTAAATCACTTGTTAAAGCAATTGTACCAGTTGCATTTGGTAGAGTTAATGTTCTATCAGCACTTAATGTACCAGCTTTTAAGGTTGCTTCGTGTTCATCAGCAACACTTCCTTCGAATACAATTCCATTTGAAGTGGTAAGTGTTGTAACATTTTCTGTTGTTGTTGTTCCAGTTACTACTAAATCACCTGGTATAGTAATTGTATCTGAACCATCACCTATATTTGCAGCACCACCTAATGAAGCGTTTAATGAAGATTTTACATTTGCTGTATCTGTTACATCTGCACTTGATTCAACTGAATCTAATTTGGTTTCTTGAGCATCACTCATAAACCTTTTGTTAGATACATCTGAAAAGTTAGTTACTGTGAATGTTGGTGTTGCACCACTTACTACTGATTGGTCTAATGCTTTAACATCAGTAATAGATGTTAATTCCGAATCCATCAATGCTCCTGCCGAAGTTACGTTTGCCGTATCTGTTACATCTGCAGATGATTCGATTGTATCTAATTTAGTACCATCAGTTGCAACATCTCTTCCATCAAATGTACTATTAGTTGTAATAGCTCCTGTCATAGCACCACCACCTTTAGGTAATGCAGCATCTGCTTTAGTTCCTTGTGCTGATGTAGCATAATCGGAAGTATCAAATGATTTTACATCTGCTAAGTTGGTTACTTCAGAATCCATCAATGCTCCTGCTGAAGTTACATTTGTTGTATCTGTTACATCTGCCGAAGCTTCAATACCATCAAGTTTATCATGATGAGTAGTACTCATTAAACCAGCTATAGTACCAGTTGCTTCTCCAATTACTACATTATCTCCATCTGAAGAATTTATTGTAATTTGATCTGCTGCAGTTGTTTTAGATAAATCTGTACTTACGTTTGTATTTTTAGCGGTGTTTGCAGTAATTGCTGATGCTTGACCACCACTTATAGTTGTTGTATTACCCGCTAAAGCAGTTGATGAACTTGTACCTAATTGTAAAGTTGTTACTGAACCTCCTAATGATATAGCCGAACCATCAATTGTTATACTTGAGTTTGATAATTTTGAATTAGCTATTGAACCAGCTAATTGAGTATTTGTTATACCACTTACTTGTGATGAACCACTTATAACTCCATCACTAACAGTAAATGTTACTGTTTCATCTGAACTTTGGTTAAGTGTTATTGCACCACCACCATCTAATCCTGCACCTGCAGTAAATGTGATTGTATTATTATTAACATCACTTGCTAATGCGTTTACTTGGTCTGAACCAGATACTACACCACTTGGTAATATTGCTTTTACATCACCGGTGGTTACCGTACCTACTGTTACTATTGAATTATCACCAGCATATGTTCCACCAGCAACAGTTCCTAATGTTGAATTAAATGCTTGTACATCTGAACCAATTGCAACTCCTAAGTTTGTTCTTGCAGTTGAAGCATTTGATAAATCTGATAAGTTACTTGATTTTGCTAATTTTGTTCCTACTGTTGTAGTTAACGCAACCACATCACTATCACCATTTGCAATACTTGCAGAAATTTCTAATAATGTATCAAATGCAGCGGGTGCTCCACCTAATAAATCAGATACTTCTCTTTGTACATACGCAGTTGTTGCGATTTTAGTTGAATCATCGTTATCAGCTTGTGTTGGTGCAGTTGGATTACCAGTTAATGATGGTGAAGCTAAATCAGCTTTGGTATCAATTTCTGTTTGTTGAGCAGTTGAAACTGGTTTGTTAGCATCAGAAGTATTATCTACATTTCCTAATCCTAAATCACTAGGTGTTAAATCTCTTGTTGAAATACTACCATTTGCATCTGTTACTAATCCACTCGTATTTGTTGTTATGTTAAGGTCTAAATCGGATATTACAGTTGCTCCACTTAATGCAGTTGTATCGATATCTACATCATCACCAGCTAAGTTAGTTGGTAAAACGTAGTTGTTTGCTGATGCAGCAATTCCATCTAATTTTGTTTTATCTCCATTTTCAAATGCACCTTCTGATGGTTTAGGTTGTAATGTAGAAATTGTTACACCTTTAACACCAGCTAAATCAGTTAATTCTGAATCCATTAATGCACCTGCCGCAGTTACATTAGTTGCATCTGTTACATCTGCACTTGCCTCTATACCATCCAATTTATCATGGTCGGCAGTTGTGAAGTTTTCATCTGTTTGTGATGGGAACGTAACAACAAAATCCATATTTGCATTATCATCATCATAAGTTACTGCGATACCTGTCTTAGTACCACCAGTTGCAACAAGTGCTCCTGCTATATCTTGAACTGCTTCTGTTGATAATTGTGTGTTTGTAGTAGTTACCGAACCACCTAACGAGATAGCTGAACCATCTATTGTTATACTTGAGTTTGCTAATTTACTATTTGCGATTGATGCTAATGTTGCAGCTCCCCCAGCCGCTATTGTAATATCTCCACTTACATTTCCAAATACACTATCTTCTAAATTAGAGAAAGTTACTTTCTTTTCTGTTCCTGCATCACTTACAACTAAGTTATCTCCTTGTGCAACAGTTGCTCCTCCCAAAGAGCTTAATGCATCTATATTAATTGCAGATACTCCAGTTAAACTTGAACCATCTCCAACAAATGAACCAGTAAATGAACCTGAGTAATTAACACTCGGTTGTACATTTTGGTCTACTCCACTTGAGTTTAATGTTACAGTTTCAAGAGTACCGTTTTGTACTTGTAAGGATATTAAATTTCCATTTTCATCAGATGGGAATTGTAATGAACCTGAAATCTTGGGGTTATGTATAATCATCTTTCGTTTGTTTCCTATTTAATTTACTTAGTTATAAATATATTTTTTATTGTTAAAAGGTTTCCCCATCAACTGTTCCTATTACAGTTGCTGCAGCAGTTCCTGTTACATCTCCACTCAATGCTATTTGAGCAGAACCACTAAACATGGCTTTATTATTTAATTCTGTTGTTATTTGACCAGCAAGTCCTGCGATATTTTCTACATCTACAGAACCACTTACAATTTGTCCACCTCGTGCAACTACTACATAACCACTCTGTATGGTTGGAAATGTTGCTCTTACATTATCATCATCAATTATTTGTAATGTTGATGGAATCATTTGGAAATCGTTAGCATCATATACTTGTACGATTGCATTTGGAGTAGATAAATTATGTTCTACACTCCATGTATCAGCATTTGTAAACGATTGTTTTACAGTTGCATTTTGTGATACTGTTATTCCTGTTAATCTTGAACCATCTCCTTTGAATGCAGATGCAGTAATAGAACCTGTAATATTTAATGAACCACTTAAAGTACCATCATGGTCAAGTGTTAGTACTTCTTTTATATTATCACCCGCAGAACCACTTTTACGAAGGAATAATTTACCATCCGTTACGTTCATTGCCAATTCTCCAATTGCTAAATTAGATGTTGTTGGCTTACTACCTGCGGTAAGACTTCTTTTGAGTTTTATTATTTGAGCCATTTATGAGTTTTCCGTTATTGATTATTCACTTTTCTTTTTAATTCATCAACTTCTGCCGATAAATCCTTAATACCTTCAATTAATAATGAAACTAATTTATCATACTTAACTGCTTTGAATCCATTTTCTCGTGTTTGAACCAATTCTGGAAGAACTTCCTCAATTTCTTGTGCTATTACACCAATATCAGTACCTTTATAAATATCTTGCTTTTCTTCATTCCAATCAAAAGTATACCCTCCAATTGAATTTATTTTATCAAGTGCCAATGGAATTGGTTTTATATTATTTTTTAATTTCTTATCTGAAGATGAAAATGCAATAACATCACTTGTTGCTTGAATATTTCCAGTTACATGAACATCATCTGATATATCAAATCTAGAATCCCCATGATTCCAAGTAATTGATTTACTAGCTCCTGCGATTATGATACCAGCACCATCAGCGGCTGCTGAATCAGCTGAACCACTTGCAACTGTTATTGTTTTATCTTCTATTGTTAATTCTGAAACTCCTAATTCAACAGCATCACCAAGTACAGTTAAGTTTCCACTAATTACAACGTTACTTAAAGAAGCACTAGCGAAAGTTACATCAGAGTTTGTTTTTACATTTTGGTTACTCCCTCCTAAGTATCCCCATTGTGTAGCTGATATAGTAGTTGAACCAATATTTTCTAATTGTGCTCCTTCAACTGCAGTTAAGTTACTAAGTTCGGTTACATTTGAAATTGGAATTGAACCACTATGAACATCTTCTGCATCTAAGTATGTTTTTACTAATGAATTTGCATATCCAACTTTATTATTGTTAGTTGATGTATTAGATTCTATTGTATCTAAATCAACTGCTTGTGTTACGGAAATAAATCCTAACTTATTACCTTGTGCAGTAGATATAGTTGTTGGTTTGTTAGTAATACTATTATATGATACTTGAGATGAACCAGAAACTACACCTGCAGGTAATGATGTCAATACATTTGCTGCATCTGTTACATCGGCAAATAATTCAATATTATTTAATTTAGTATGGTCATCATCTGTAAAGTCATTCGTAGTTAATCCACCATCACCAACTGAATATTCTGTATTATCATTTGGAGTTGTTACTGAACCACCCAATGCAATAGCTGAACCATTAATTGTAATTGATGAATTTTGTAAATCATTATTTTGTATTGTTCCTAATGTTATTGCCTGTCCACTAATTCCTAAATAATCATGTGAGGTTGTTACAAGTGTTACATTAGTTGAATTATCTGTTCCTGCTGCATCAACACCTAAATTTGTTCTTGCAGTTCCAGCATTTGTTAAATCAGATAAGTTTTGGTCTTTTTGTAATTTTCCACCTACTGTTGTAGTTAAAGAAACTACATCAGAATCTCCGTTTGCAATTGAAGAAGATATTTCCAATAATGTATCAAACGCCGCAGGTGCTCCACCTAATAAATCAGAAACTTCTCTCATTACGAAAGCAGTTGTTGCTATTTTAGTAGAGTTATCATTATCTGCTGGTGTTGTACTAATTGGTGTTCCGGTAAATGTAGGAGAAGTAAACATTGTTGCTTTACTCTCATTTGTTACATTACCCAATCCTATATCAGATGCATTACTTATATTTGATGAATATAATTCAACACCTTGTTGGAAGTGTGTAGAACCAGTTGCAACTGCAATAACTACGTTACCTACATTACCATATGCACCACCACTTTCTGTTCCTTGTTGTGTGTGTATTATACCTGTTGTAGATGGTAATATTGTTGATGTGGAATTTACAGCAGTTATATCACCAGCACCAGCTTCGATTAAAGCATCATTTACTGCTTTTGTTGTTGGTATTGAGTTAGGGTCATCTGCAATAGAAGCAGATACGTTAAGGAATGCTGCAGTTCCTATTGTTCTTTTCTTTAATAATCCACTTACATTAAATAATGCATCGAAATCAGTTGAACCACCCGCCGCTACATTTGAAAGTGTTAATGTTGTAAATTCTGGTGAATCACCAGTTTGTAATCCAGTATCAACATCAGTATTTGCTCCATTTATTGTAGCTCTCACCGTACCTTGAGATGGTGATGTGAATGCTGAACCACTAACTACAGTTTCAGCATCTAATTTTGCTTTTACATTTGAATCAAAGTTTGTAATCGTGTTAGCATTTACTTGAGCCGAACTACTGAATACATTATCTCCATCTATTACTTTCTTTATACCCTCATCAAAGTGAGCTGAACCAGTATCTAAGGATAAACTTCTATTTGTATCAATAGTACCACCACCACTTAAACCTTTACCACTACCAATTGTAATACTTGAGTGGTCAATGTGTTCGTTTGCTACATATCCATCTGTACTATGAATATCAATTTGTGATGAACCACTAACAACTCCAACTCCTCCAAATAAAGTTTCATCGGTAATTGAACTACCAAGTGAAACAGATGTTCCACTAATAGTAATTGCAGAGTTTGTAAGTTTTGCATTTTCAATTGAACCAGCTAATTGTGTATTTGTTATTCCACTAATTTGTGATGAACCACTAACTACCGTTTCAACATCTAATTTTGCTTTTACATTTGAATCAAAGTTGGTTATTGTGTTTGCATTTACTTGTACAGAACCAGATATTAAACCAACATTATCGATTTGTTTTCTTACATCGGCAACCCAACCAGTAGTTTGGTCTGCATCTATTTGAGATGAACCACTTACTACACCACCTTTTAAGTTTGCAGATATACTACCACCATTGATAATCATATCAACTTGTGAAGTATCACTTGATGAAGAAATTATATTATTGTTTATTCCACTAAGTGAAGAATAATTAATTTGAGATGAACCAGATACTACCGTTTCAGCATCTAATTTTGTTTTAACTCTTGCATCTGTATAGTAAAGATTACTACCTTCAGTTACTTGGTCGGTATCAATACCTGTAAGTTCTCCACCTTCACCTTTAAATCCTACTGATGAACTTACTTTAGCATTTAATACGAATTGGGATGTGTTGTGATCCCATTTTAATGATTTTCCTGCACCATCTATTTCGATACCAGCACCATCAGCAGCTGCTGAATCAGCTGAACCACTTGCAACTGTAATTAATTTATCTTCAATTTTTAATTCTGTTGAAGAAATCTCCGTTGCAGCACCTAAAACTGTTAAGTTACCAGTTACTTGAACATCACCTGTAAAGTCTCCATCAGCAAAAGTTACATTATCTGATGTAGCTAATCCTTGATTGATTCCATCAAGTGTAGCTTTATTTGCGTGTGAATGAGATACAGCACTTAGTAAATCCAATCTACTATCTATTGATGTAGAAAGAGGTCCTTCAATTGTATCTAATCTACTATCTACTGAAGATGAATATGAAGAAAAAGTTTCGTTTGATGATGAAAGAATTGTACTTCCACCTAATACTTGTATTGAACCTGTTACAACTCCACCTATTAAATCTGCTGAAATGTTACCATCGGTGATTGTAAAATTAACTCTACCACTATCGGTTGATGCAGAAACAATATCATTATTGATTCCACTTAGTCCAGAATAATTAATTTGAGTTGAACCACTAACTACACCACCTTTTAAATTAGCTGATATACTACCATCGTTAATAATCATATCAACTTGAGCGGTATCAGTTGATGCTGAAACTATATCATTATTTATTCCACTTAATGAAGAATAATTTACTTGAGATGAACCACTTACTACCGTTTCATCATCTAATTTTGTTTTTACATTTGCATCAAAGTTTGTGATTGAATCTGCATTTATTTGAGATGAACCTGAAACTACACCACCAATTAACTCGGCAGATATTGTATCATCGGTTAAAATCATGTTAACTTCAGTAGTATCACTTACTGCTAAGTTAGTATCTCTTGAAATATCAACTGTTAAGGTATTGTTAACACCATTTATTGTTTTGTTTGTAAGAGTTACGGTATCACTTGCAAATGAACTCGTGTAAGCTTCTAATCTATCAGCTCTTTGGTCTAATGATGAAGTTACTGTTTCTAAAGTTACACTTTTTGCTTCTTCAACATCTAATCTATTATCATGAGATGCAGATGTTATTTGTAAGTTGGATAATCTAATATCGTATGATGAAGTTAAAGCATTTAAAGTTACACTCTTAGCTTCTTCTACATCTAATCTATTATCGTGTGAAGCTGATGTTAATTGTAAATTACTTAATCTATTATCATATGAAGATGTTAGTGTTTGTAAAATTACACTTTTTGCTTCTTCTACATCTAATCTATTATCTAATGATGAAGTTACTGTTTGTAAAATTACACTTTTTGCTTCTTCTATATCTAATCTATTATCTACTGAAGATGAGTAATTTGTAAAATCTGTTACCGAGGATGAAAGAATTCCACTACCTGGTAAGTTTATATTATCTATGGTAGCGTTAACTACTCTTAAATCTAAATATTTTTTTGTACTTGTACCTAATGTAAATACAGAAGTTGTTGTTGGGATTAATGAACCACTAAATGAGGCATTAACATTAATATTATCAGTAGCATTAGTTCCATCACCTAAAAATATATCACCTCCTAATGTAATGTTACCTACAATATCAGCATCTCCTGTTAATTTTAAGTTTGATGCACTTATATCCCCACTTGCAGATATATGTGAACCTGTGATATCTCCATTTAAATATATTGAACCACTATTTAGTTCTGTTAATTTTACTAGTGTTTTGTATGTTGTATTTGAACCTCCACCATCACCCAAATGGATAGTTCCGAGTGCAGTATCATAGAATAACTCTGATTCCTGAAGTGATGTAAATGAAGTTCCTCTTCTTAATTTTAGTATTGCAGCCATTTATCTGATAATTCCTTTTGTTGTATATAAATATCAACCATTTAAAAATGGTGATTTTTGTGACTTAATCCCACGTATATAAGTATAGAAAAAATAAAAGTATAATAAATAACACAACCTTGATTTATCCATATAGTTCCTAGATTCCTATTCTATTTAATTTAATCTCATCAGATACCATATGAGAATTGTATTTTATAGAATGTATTATAAAATCAACAAATTCTTTTGGTGAAATGAACTTATCATACTCTTCTTTATTTATGGCTTTTCCCATCGGAGTTTGCATACCACCTGGTGAAAAACAATATGTTCTAATTCCATCAACTTTAAGTTCTTGTTGTAATGAACGTGATATTCCTAAAATAGCATGTTTAGTAGCACAATAAAGAGTATTTTTCGAAGTACCCACATATGCTGAGTTAGACCCTATATTGATTATTCTACCCCATTTTTGTTTTTTCATATCCTTTGAAAATTCTTTCATTAACAAAAAAGGTGCTTTAACATTTACATTAAATATTTTATCAAAGTCTTCATCTGTTAGTTCATTGAGGTTATCTGAAATAAATATTCCTGCACAATTTACTAAAACATCAATAGTACCAATTGTATTTCTAACATGAGATGTTAATTCTTTTATTCCTGTGTTAAAGTTATTTTCTATATATTCACACTCTAACTCTTCTCCAAGTACTTGTAGTTTATCTATATCTTTACTTGTTATAAATAAATTTGAACCTTGTTCTTTGAATTGTAAACACAATTCTCGTCCAACACCACCAGTTGCTCCTGTTATTAAAACATTTTTGTTTTTTAAAATGTTAATCATAAAATAATAAATTTATTTACGTATATATAAATATCGTATATTAAAAATAGATCATAAAAAATCCCCCAACTTTCGAAGGGGGATTAGTTTTATTTAAGTATATTCTGATTAGAATGTACCACCATCAATTGCGTTACTTGCAACGAATGAAGAACCATTCCATTGAATTACATCACCAGCAGTTGCGGCATTAACAGATTGTAATTTTTCATTAGCATCAGCGAATAAAAAAGCTCCGTTAGTACCGGCCGCAAGACCAGTTACTGTTAAATCACCACTAAATGTTGCATCAGTACCATCATCTGAAAGTACAGAATCAACTAACAATCCACTAGCGTTAGCTTTTAAAACTCTGTTAGCAGTAGGAGCCGCATTTAATAATGCGATTTCCTTCTCACTTCCAAGTTTTCCAGCCATCCAATAATCAGATGAAGCATCCCATAGTAATGAACCACTAACAGTAGAACTACCATCAACATCACTAACTAAAAGACCAGCATCACCTGCACCTCCTGCGTAGTTAAGTTCAAGAATTCTATCACCAATGTTTACTTGAGTAGAATCAATAGTTGTAGTTGTACCTTCAACATTTAAGTTTCCAGTTATACTTACATTACCAGTAAGTGTTGGGTTACTTGGAATACCAACTGTTACAGTTACATCGTTACCAGATTTAGCAGTAGAAATTTCGATTTCGTTAGCAGTACCAACAATATCTAAATCATCTACTTTTAAATTAACATCTTCAGTATTTACAGTTAAAGAAGATGCAACTCCAGTTAAACCACTACCATCTCCAACAAATGAACCAGTTATTGTAGAAGTTCCAGCAGCATCACCAAAGTTATCACCACTTACTCTTCCACTACCGAAATCGGTTGCTTGGTTAGATAAAGCAGATACTACATTAGCTGAAGTAGCTGATGTTTTAGCAGTATTCGCAGTAATTGCAGAAGCTTGTCCTCCACTTATAGTTGTTGTTGAACTTGCTAAATAATCTGAACCATCAAATGCTTTTACAGCTGCTAAGTTAGTTACTTCTGAATCCATTAAGGCTCCAGCAGCAGTTACGTTAGTAGCATCAGTTACATCAGCACTTTCTTCTATTGTTCCAAGTTTAGTACTTGAAGCAGAATCAAAACTAATTTTAGCAGTATTCGCAGTAATTGCTGATGCTTGACCACCAGTTATAACGGTAGTATTACCCGCAAGTGCAGTAGAACTTGAAGTTCCCAATTGTAAAGTTGTTACTGAACCACCTAATGATATAGCTGAACCATCTATTGTTATAGAAGAGTTTGCTAATTTACCATTTGCTATTGAACCATCTAAATCATCGTTGGTAATTGCACCTAATGTAATTGCTTGACCACTTACTGATAAATAATCATGAGAAGTTGTTACAAGAGTTACATTAGTTGAATTATCTGTTCCAGCCGCATCTACACCTAAGTTAGTTCGTGCAGTTCCTGCATTTGATAAATCAGATAAGTTTTGGTCTTTTTGTAATTTTCCTCCAACAACTGTTGTTAAAGAAACTACATCAGAATCTCCATTGGCAATACTTGCAGAAATTTCTAACAATGTATCGAATGCCGCAGGTGCTCCACCTAATAAATCAGATACTTCTCTCTGTACATAAGCAGTTGTTGCTATTTTAGTAGAGTTATCATTATCTGCTTGTGTTACTGCAGTTGAGTTACCAGTTAATGCAGCTGCTGAGAACATTGTTGCTTTACTTTCGTTATCAACATTTCCTAAACCAACATCTCCCTTAACCAATGATATTGCACCAGTTTTACCTGCTACACTATCCACTACATTTACTTCTGCTCCTTCTTCTATCGTAGCTAATTTAGTACTTGCAGCACTACTATAACTAATTTTAGCAGTATTCGCAGTAATTGCTGATGCTTGACCACCAGTTATAACGGTAGTATCTCCAGCAAGTGCAGTTGAAGAACTTGTACCTAATTGTAAAGTTGTTACTGAACCACCAAGTGCGATAGCCGAACCATCTACTGTTATAGAAGAGTTTGCTAAATTAGCATTTGCAATTGCAGTACCATTCCATACACCGGTAGCAATTGTACCTAATGTTGTAATTGAAGTTGCTCCTGTAAATCCTGTTTTATCTGCATCTTGTAATACTACTTGTGAAGAACCAGATACAGTACCTGCATCCGAAGCTGCAGTTACTTCGATGTTTCCACCTTTATTTAGGATATATAATTTTTTATCATCAGTATCGAAGAAAGGAATACCATCAACATGAGTGTTGTAGTCATTTCCTGTTAAGTTAGGTACGGTTGTTCCTTGTAATATTTTGTTTACAGGACTTGCCGTTGAACCATCAATACCAACAAAAACTAAATCAGCTCCATTTGCAATCGTTCCAAGACCACTTGAACCAGTAACAACTAGCAGTTCACCTGCTCTTGTTGTTGCATCTTTCAGGCCTTCTAGATTACCTCTTTTGTGTTTAATTATTTGTGCCATTTGTTTTTTTTTTCTTTTGTTAAATTAAATTAATTATTTTTTTAACGAAAACCTTTATTTATATTCTGAAAACATAACCTTGTTCAACGATGCATATGCACCTAGTTTAATATTTCTCTATATAGAGAAGTTTAAATTCCATACCTATAAGTATAGATAATATTTTTATAAAATTTGGTTAGATACTAAAACGTCTCTCCATCAATTTCTACTTTCTGTACACCACCAACAAAATGATTAGAACCTGTACTTACATTTATTCCTGATGCAGTTAGTACTATCCCATCCCCTGCGTTCACATCTAGTGATACAGAACCTTGAGTTCCACCACCACTTAAACCATCTCCAGCAAATACTGCAGATATATCTCCTGTACCTGATACGTTAGTTGGTTGCCATGAGTTTGCCGAAGCATTCCATGCTAGAACATCCCCATCATCTAATGAAGCAGTAGATACATCTAATAAATCACCTACCCAAGTTGCTCCTCCTCCGCCACCTCCACCACCAGAACCGGTTAGTGCAGATAAATCGATTGACATTGATATTTGGTCTGAACCTTGTAGATTTTGTCCGAATAATGTTAATGTATTAACACCATCGAATGAACCACTCATAAATGAACCACTATTGAATGAGAATTCAGAAAAAGAAACTGTATCTGAATGTCTTGATACATAATCTGCTAATAATACGTTAGCTTTAAATAAAGAACCACTATCTTCGACATATATGATTTGTCCATCGGTAAAATGGTTAACAGTTGTAGAGTTCATGACAGAGGCAGATACATACGTTTTAAACGCACCCTTTATCCTTTGAATATCTGCGAGGGCATCATTCGCTGATATTGCATCTGAATTTAACTGTAATTTTGCACTAACACTAATTGGCATCTATTTTTTCCTTTTATCCTTATTATATAAATATTTCAATATTAAAAATCTCCGAGTGAACCGGAAACTGCTAATACTTTTAACCTCATGTTTGTTCCTGAGTTTTGTCCAATTGAACCTAACACGAACCACTCAGAATATCCATGTAGTGCTGAATCTAGTACAATTGATTGTAAATTAGAAGGTGATGCTCCTAATGGTGCACTTCCTCCGTTGGGATATTCTACTAAAACATATCTACCCGTTGTACTTGTTCCAAATCCATCTGTCATTGATGTTGGAATTCCTCCCATATCAGAACCACTTGGATATAATATTAATGTTTGTACTCCATTTGCCCAACTCATTACTCCTGCTGATGCAGATATAGCTGAATTTAGGTTTGAACCACTAACTACTGCCGCTAATGTTGCATTTTTACTACCTGCTAAACTAATACTTGTAGTTCCTATATCACCTGATTTAAATTTGTAATATGGTGATGCAGTATTTGCATTGTAAGCAGTTACTTGTGGTGGAGTATCACTATTCACAGTATCTGCTCCCATTAAACCATTATAGTTTGAAGAAAATCCTGCATTTGAACCATAATTAGAATAGTAAATGTAAATTTTACCAAAATCTTGAGATTGAGTTACTGTAATTGTTTGATTTGATAATGTTATTGATTCTGAATAACTATCTGTTACAATTATGTTAATTGTATAAGTTCCTGCTGATA
>Ga0257110_1000634_pt1 | contig 16560 bp, 21 predicted proteins | sample LP_taG_7_FD_190184 | JGI IMG/M metagenome (GOLD analysis project Ga0257110, IMG submission 190184) | Marine microbial communities from Northeast Subartic Pacific Ocean, Canada - LP_J_2015_P26_10m | ecosystem: Environmental > Aquatic > Marine > Oceanic | place: Canada: Northeast Subartic Pacific...
CCAAGTGTCCTGAGTGTAGTGGGTCAAATCCACCTGTAACTAATACTACGTCCATACTGATATTTATGTGAGTAGTTAACTAGTGTTTTGTGAAATGGTAGGTGTAACTGTTAAAACCTTTGATAGGTTTTCCAAATGCTTTCATTATTTCTGTTTGCATTCCGCCTATCACTGACTTTTGAAACTTTAAATTTGTTTTTAAAAACAACTGTCCGCCTGGATTAAGATAGTCAAACATATTATCTTTCCAGTAGTGCCAGTCTGCTTCTTTATATTCTCGTGTACGAATATCGTTAAACTGTGTACGTAGTAATGTTATAACATCATATGTATCAGGTAACTTAACATATTCACTAGGCATAAGTTGTAGTTCAAATAATTTTAAATCATAGTGTTGATGTATTTTATATACAGGATCGTCTAAACGCTTTTGTACTTCAGTTCCTGTTGCAGTATGTCCTAATGTATTACATAGCTTTACAAACTGTCCTGAACCTGTACCAATGTCTAGTATCTTATATTTGCTTTTATTTTTTAAATTTAAATAGTTTATAAAGGCAACTTTTTCTGCTGTTTTACGATCTTTAGGAGGAAAGTATCCTTCCATAGCATATACAGTATCACTATGATACTTTGTCCAAAATTCAGTATATTCATCAAAAAGAATCGATTGTGCCCATTGAAGATCTCCGCCGGTGCAGTTTTGTAAACTTCTGTCGCTTCTATATTCTGGTAAATTTATCATTTGCTTGTTGTTGACTTTATCCCTTGTACTTTTGTAAAATATGGTTTGTATGACCGTAACCATGTGCATAGTTGTTTGCACATAATAGCATCATTAGGCCACCAGCCAATTGTGTCTTGCAAACTACATATCTTTTCTGCGGCATCTGGCTTGATAATATAAGCACTATGTCCCGGTAATCCTTGTGGAATATTTTTGTCTGCTACCCAAGGAACTTCTTGTTCGCCTGAGTTATCTAGTTTGTCGTATAGCTTCCAATTAAATGTAGCATGGTCTGGATTGTTAATACTAATAGCACCGCCTTCAAACTTAAATGGCTTAAATTGTCTTGTAAAGATAGCATCATGTTCAAGTATCATAATAGTTTCATTAAGCTCAACACTCTTTTGCCATAGTTTATAATGACTGCCTGCGGCCGCAATACGTTTAGACATATCATATGTCTTGTATGCTTTAAGAGTCATGCCTGTTGTTGGGCAAACTTTTTTCTTACTGTAAGGCCATTTCCAATCTACTTGCCACATTGTTTCAGGAACAATAGCAGTAAACTTTTCAATATCTAATTCTGAGTTTGTATCTTGTACAGATTGAATACATTTGTCAGCGTGTAACTGACTGTCTTCATGACCCGGGATGGATATTACGAATGCTTTCATTTTACTACTTTTAAAATGTAGCTGTCTTGTTTTTTCTTAGAACGCCAGTCATGATGTGTAACTGTATACTTGCTAATTGACTCGATAAGTTTATTCCATTTGTCTATTGTAAAGTCGTTTGCATGACTTTTAATCCACGAATGACTCATCTTAACTTTATCTAAGTTCCATACATCTTCAACGTAGTATGTGTCTGTAAATTCAATTAGGTTTTCAAATGTTAAACGCTGTGCTTCAGGAGTGTGTAATCCGTCATCAATAATAAAATCAAACTTTTGACCTAGTGCTTTAAAGTGTTTGTTACATTCAGGAGCAGTACTATCTAGTTTAGCATAAGTTACTCTTGAATCTTTTAGCATAGGTAAATCTTCAGGAGAAACTCTACCAAATGTATCTATTGTGTAGATTTTTGCATTAGTGAAGTACTCTAACCATACATTAACGCTTTCTCCTCTGAATGTTCCTACTTCTAATATATTGATAGGAGCCTCACGCATTGGTTCAAAGTCGGCTTCATATAACTCGCTATAGCTATGCCATATCTTTTCGCACCCGTGCTTTTCAAATATTTTTTCCATACTCATAACTGTACCTCATATTGATCGTCATGAAAGTTGTTTAGTGTGTATCCTGTATTCTTAATAAATTGATCTACAGCATCTCTTACACCTATTTTTTTAGGTCCATAGTCGTCACCAAATAGTTTGCCGCCTGGTTTAATCATACTAACTGCTCTAGTTAGATCATGTAAACAACCTTCATATGCATGACTTGCATCTACATAAATCCAATCTAGTTTTTGATCAAATGTATCAAACCATTTTGCTGTCGACATACGATGTATTGTTACAGGTCTGCCATAAAAACTTTTTTTAACACCTTCGTATATCTTGTCGTAATATCTTTGGAAGCCTTCTGTAGTTGCTTCGCCTGTAAGTTTTGAATAGCGTTCTAAGTATGCTTGATAGCCACCAAATTCGTTTGAGCCATCAAATACTTCAGGGGCCCAAGCATCTACTAAATGAACATGACTAGCACGTTTTAAAAATTTAGCAGAGCTTTCTCCCTTCCAAACACCTAGTTCTGCGCCAACGCTATACTGAGGTATACGCTTCCAGGTTGTATCAGTGCCTGGGTTCTTTCCAAACATCATTTGACGTAACCTGTTGGCTTCTTTTTTAGTTTTCTGATTAGCATTGGTAAGTATACTCCTACTGCAACAGTTCCCCAGTAAAGTCCTAGTAGTACAGAATATAATTTCCAGTTTTCAAAGTCTAAGTAAAATCCTAGTGCAATGAATCCTATCCATGTCCAATCTGTAAAACCATGTATACGTTTTATCTTTTCTCTGCCGAACCTGTTGTGTAGTTGCTTACGCTTATTTGCAAACCAAGGATAAACATGCCGTAATATAACGAAACCTTCGTTAAAAAACATTATTGTATATCCGATTATAAAAGCTATCATAATTGTCTCCTACTAGTAATTATCTTGTTAATAATGCACCACCGTGTATACTGGTATGTATATCTTGGTAAGGTTGGCTTAATACTTGATACCATCCCCATTCTGCAGGGTGCAAATCGTGTCCTTTATGTAATTGTTTTACATGTGTAATATCAAAATGTTTCCTTGCATGGAATATCATTGCACTAGGCAAGAACCCATACCAGTCATCGTCAACATTTTTTCTATCAACTTCTTCCCATTGTCCGCTACCAAACTTAGGTCCTCGATTATCTCTAGTCATAAATCCAATAGGACCTTCAGTATACGCTTTCTTTAATAGTGCGTGGTAGTCTACGTTTTCGTCAATCTGTGTATTCCAGTCTACTCTAATTACCATATCATAATATATAGGTACCTTAGATAACAAGTCTGCATGTTGTAGTATAGGAGTATTTTGAAATAACAAATAGTCCCAATGTAATCTTTTTTCTTTATAAGGCTTATACTTTCCGTGCTTGCCTTCTATTTTAGATTCTAATGGATGATAAGGTACACGTGGAAAGTGTGCAGTTGATAATCGCACATGGTAGTCTTCAGATACTAAATTAGTTTTATTTGACCATGTGTGAAAGTAGATTTCAGAACCGTTAAAAATGCTCTTAAGTTTAGGCACAAGTGCATTAGCACCTGTAGTGTTAACACCTTCAACACATACTACTATCCGCATTTCTTTATCCACTCTGCAATATCGTTAGCTACTAACATATGCGAGTTAGGGCCTATGTGCATGTTGTCGTTTGCTTCGTCTATAAACCTTTTGTTGTGATGCAGATCGTATTGCATAAAATTTATATCAGGTTGAAAGTAAGATTTAAAACGATTATCTAGTTCAGTTTTAGCTAAATTACCAGACCATTTATTTTCCCATTTCTTAAAAGTAATATCGCGTGGTCCTCCACCAATCCAAAGATGGTATGATGGAATATTTTTTACTTTAAGAAATTCATGTATATGATTTGCATATAATACCATTTCTAGTAGTGCATCATATTCTTCCCAGGTTTCAAAATAATTTCTATTTATTTCCCACCCGTGTTCTCCAAATTGCGAAGTCATAACATTTCTATTACGCTTACTGTCTGGAATAGCAATACCATTCCCCCACCAAGGCTTGTCAGGAAAAACTTTTGGATCTCTAAGTCTAGTCCATCTACTTAGGTAAGACCACATGCAAACTACAATATCTTTGTTACCATAATCAAATCGTAAAGCATTGCCCCAAATTAATTTATTAGATGCACCTGGTGAACCTTTATTAATAGTTTTATGTTTATGTTTTAAAATTTGTCCTAGTTTAACTGGCCATGCTTGTAAACTAGGATCATCAAGCTCGTATCCAAACGTATTGCTACAGCCAAATGTTACTAATCTTTTTTCCATATATTCTTCCTAGCACCTGTATCGAAATCAAAATCCCAATGAGTAATATCTTTTTTATACCAGTCTGCTACACGTTGAATTGTTTCACTCCTATACAACGATCTATAGTCTTGTTTAATACTTGTAACGTTTCTTGACCTTGGCATCTCTGTCATGTTAAAGTATGCTAAAGTATCTTCTTTCAAATTTTCAACACGTAGTATGTCACAACGTACTTTACCTTCGTGATCTACAACATGATCAAGTTGAGGATGCCATCCTCTAATAGCTCTATACCATGTATACTTTTTATCAAACCATTTATCTCTTTCATCAAGAAAGTGTTCTAGTGAACGTGTATCAGCATACGAAGCATCAACGTTACTTCGTTGTACTGCTTCTTTAGCAAACAGATATCTACTAACAACTTTACTCCAAGGATTGCGTACAACAGCAAACGCTTCGTACTGAGATGTAATAGCAGGACTTACATCTACCCAACGTGCATGTTCCACACCTTTAACATCACGTTCACCATAACTTTTCATAGTTTGGTTAAAGTCTTTAAAATTAGTAATCCATTTACGTTGTACCGGAATTAATTTATCTTCAAATACTTTACTGCCACGTATAGTCATGCCTGCATTTTTTGGTATGTGTATAAAAAGTTTTTTCATTAGTAACTAGTGTAATCCTTTTCTTCAATTACATCTGATAATGTAATTTTATTAATTTGTTTTTTAAGTTTAGCTCTCATATCATTTTTAATATAAACATCTCTAGCAAGTTGAATAAACTTTTCTCCAAACTCTTTTTTAGCTTCACACTCTCTTTTTGCATTTTCAATATCCCAAAGTTCTAAATTAATTAGATATAATTGGTCTGCAAGTACAGTAACAGTAGGATCGTTATTAAACGCTTTACTTTCTAAATACTGTAGTTCTTTATTAACATTTACTAGTTGATTAGGCTTAGTTAATTTATTTTGTTTAATACGTAAGATACTAATCTTGTCGTATAGTTCCCCAACGGATACTTCAATTGTTATTTTCATTTATTTTAATTCCATTATCTTTTGCCCTATGCATGTGATGGCTCCATCTATCTTTAGGACTTAATGTATATATGTGAATATTTTCTGGAGCAAAGTAGACTTGTGACATATGTAAAAATCCGCTGTCTACTCCTACGTGGTATTGTGCCTTTGACATTGCATAAGCAATATGTTTTAAACTGTTTTTAAGTAAATCATTATTGGATTCACCACCTACAACCACTACTTCATAGTCTTTATAGTTATCTAGTATTCGTTGTCGTTGTGCAGATTTAATCATGCGTTTCTTAGATGTACTATCAAATTGTACTGTAATAAACTTTTTAGGAAGTTTGATATCCTGAGATTCTGCTTCTAGTTGTGGAAAGTGTGTAAGGTATCTAGTTAAGTCAACACCTTCTTTTGGTTCAAATCTTTGTGGATAATCTGCATAAATTTGTGCATGTGCATCGTATCCTTGAGACCTTATATAGGTTACAAAGTCTATGTTATCTACAGGCTCACACTCAAGGTGTGGCATAATTGCAACACTATCTTTTGGAAAAAGGCTTATTATCTCTGGCCAACTCTCTGGTTTGTGTCTATTCCATTGATACTTTGTAAGGTGCAACATTACAGGACTATTCTCTATTAGTCCGTAATTGTATGACAATAATATACTGTGTATTCTATCTCCTAGTCCAGGAGCACCGTAATGGAAGTTTTTCTTTACAGTACTATAGGCTCTCATTACTAAATGCTTCAACTTATAACCCTCATAAGATCATCTACATTTTCGCCTTTTTGCGGTAATAAGTCTTTTAAGAAAAAATGTATGTAATATGCTTTAGGTATTTGTGTGTCATCGATACCTTTAAATAATCCGTTCCATCTCCAATCCATATTAAGTGTAGGAATGTTTTCTTTCTTTACCCAGTAGTTAAGTAACATTTGATCAGTTGACCATTTGCGATATCCAATACCATCTACAAAGTCTTTAAACTCTGGTCTGCGTATAAACTGTTCTGCTGTTTGTCCTTTTAGATATGGTAGGAACTGTTGACTATTAATAACCATCATTCCCATATTATAAAATTCAGCACCTAGTGCATTCCATTTCCAATCTACATCAGTTAAATTTTCAAATGCGGCTTTTGAATATTTTCTAATTTTACTTTTATATTTTTTAGCACAAGGCAGTTCGCGTTCTGCTACAGCACCAAACGCATATTCATTTGTTAGGTCTTCGAATATATTTGGAGCAGTAGGACGAATATAGATATCACTGTCAATAATAGCAACTTGATCATATTTGTGTAAATGTGTAAAAGCATTTTCTTTTTCGTATATAGGCATATAACCAAGACGCTCAACTGCTTCTTTACTACGTCCTGTTACAGCCATGTCTGGTCTAATTTTTAAGATTGGTTCGTTTTGTATAATGTGTTCGATGCCGTACTTGTTGCAGTACTGCTTTACACTTTCAATACAATGTAAGTACAGTTTACTTTGTGCTCCAACAGCGACTTGGTATATCATTCTTTTCATATTACCAGCCAAAGTCCATACGCCAAGGATACATTGTTTGTCCTAATGGACTTAAGAAGTATTCTTCAAAAAGAACAACAACAATAACAGCAAACACAATCTTAACCCAACCAGGCCAAGTTTTTTGCCAACGATGGAAAGGCGCTAGAATCTTCATAAAGAATCTACCTAATACATTTACAAATCTATCCTTTAGATTGAACGGAGAAGCAACACACATTACTGCAACTATACAAAAGTACCAAATCCACTTGTCTTCTCCATCAGGAAACATTAATGGCACTGACAATGCCGCCACCATATATAATCCTATATATTTTCTTAAATGTTCCATTATAATTCCCTTGTAAAGCTCATTCCTGTTTTGAATGTAACCTTATCATGTTTATCAAATTTCATGTCTACAATACCGTCGCATAGCATCCAGTCTGCTGGCATTACTCCATTAGTATGTATCCAATCTAATATCTTCTTTGCACCTGTAGGTGTGATACGATATGCTCTAGCACCTTCGTACCAGTTACCTGCTGGTATTGGTTTTGCTTTTTTAAATCCTTCAAACTTATACACATCACACTCTTCAAAGAACTCCATAGGTTTTTTAAAAATAACATCATGTTCAAATATAAACATAGGAGTATTTGTTTCGTGGCATTTTTGCCACAACAAGTATTGACTTAAAAAACACCCTTGTGTGCCAGGGCGATCTAATAGACGCATTGCTTTTTTATGGTTAGTTGGTTTTAACGTGTAGTCAAGTAATCCAACATTTCTACCATTTACCCCTTCATGTAATGCTACGTTCCAACCATTTGCTAGGCCAGTCTTTAGGGCTCTATTTGCTAGTTGTACACTTTCAGGAAAGTCAGGTAGGTATATGATATAACCTTTATCCATGTCCTTGTAAACCTGCCTTTGTTGCTTCTCGTCTTATATCATCTTCTAACGGTTTACGCCAATGGCTCGGCACCCATCTTAACTGTGCTGACTTAAATCTTCTGTCATCTTTCTTACTACCCTTGCCTGTTGAGAATATATCATGTCTTTTTTGTCCCCAACTATTCCATGTATAAGGAATTTTAATATACGAATATTCAAGATCAACTACCCATTCTCTGATAACATTTTTAAGAACGTCTTGATCAATGTACCAGTATACACCTTTTTTAAATCCTTCTATTAGTCTGTTAGCAAACAATTCTCTAAATTGTAATCCACTAGGACCTGTACCAAGTGTTAATGCACTAGCAATAAATGTTGCTGGGTCTTTTGGCTTAGGCATTACTCCTACATGATTTGCAATATCTCTAAACTGACTTTGATGGAAACCATTTTTTAAAATTGTATCGCAGTCTAACTGTAGTATACATTGGTAAGGATTTTTAAATATTTGTTGTAGTCTCATAAATCTACAACTAGCTAAGTATGTTCTTTTAGCAATAAAGTCTAGGTCATTAGTTTTAAAAATAGACATGCCGTCACGCATTTTATGTTTATTTTTAATCATATCTTTATAAAAGTCTTCAGTAACTATTTCATAAGTGTATGTAAAATTTGGATGAACATACATTGTATCAATCATTTTTTCTTGTCCAGGGGATAATATTAAATGACAATGTACATGTATCCATCCTAATGTATAGTTAATACTTTTTGCAAGGGCAATTCCGTGTCTATCAAAATAATTGTAGTCACAACCAAAGTATATAATATCTTGTACTTCGTTGCCGCCTGGTATTGTTCCTTCAAGTTGAGGTAATTTAAACGCCATGCTTAACTCCTGCTATTGCATTCTTATGACCTTTGCCTACTCTTTTTATAATATCGTAACCTATCGGTCTTAGTATTTCTACTAAACTATCTTCAAAATATCCGTAACGCCTAGGGTGTGCTTTTCTTTCATATAATATAATAGGCTTATCACGTTTTAATAATTCCATGCCACCTAACGCAACAAATGGTTCGTATCCTTCTGCGTCAATCTTAATAAAGTCAATTTTCTCAAATCCAAACTCGTCTAAAGGCTTAGTTCGAAATTTACCAGTTCCTCCACTCATAGGAACTACATGTGTTCCAAAAGTTTTATTTGTTATTTTAAGATCAACAAATTCGTCTTTAGCACCTGCACCATAAGGAAACACAGTACAATTTTTAATATCTCTGTTTTTTAAATTAAGTTCTAAACAAGAAATTAGATTAGTGTTAATCTCAAAAGAATATACATGTTCGAATGATCTTGCTAATTGATACGATACAATACCTACGTGTGCTCCTACATCAATAGCATTACGCCATTGTCTGCAATGACTCATTGCTTCTGCTAGTTCGTAGTTTTGGTAATTGTCAACGTTGCCGGCTCCTTGCTTCTGAGCACTTTTTAAACAGATGTCGCCTGGAATAGTATGCCAGCCATCTATTACTTCGTTTTTAAACTGATTTGGTTGCTTCATTAATGCCTACTTGATATTCAAATGTTAGTTCCCAAGCAAGACCACTTGCAAAATCGGACCTAGGAAATTGACTCCATGCTATATGTTCTAGCATTTCATTCCTATCAAAATTAATTTGATTTTGCCAATGTTCAACTGCACTTTGTCCTAGTACTTCAATAGGCTTTCCCATGCATAGTGCTTCAACAGCAGTCATAGAATGATAAACTATCACCTTTCTACTATTACTTATTAGATTAATAATGTCACGGAAACGTTCTCGACGCTTACCTATTTTTTCTCTAACTACACAAGGTACGTCTAAGTTTTTATAATGTAATATAGTTTTTTGTTTCCAAGTATCATAATCTTCCCCTAAATACTTAAAAATATTACTATCATTTGGTAGTACTAATAAATTATATTCTCCGTCGGTGTTCCATTCTCTACTTAGTTTTTCATCGTTTTCGATAAATTCTAACCTACTATGTGGCACCGGACGAACGGTTGTGTTTTGTAACGAGTTATAACTTATACGATAATACCACGGGGTCTTGTGTCTATGATTACCAATATATCCATTATCTAAATGGAAAAAGTTTAAATTCTTATCTTTACTAATAGCATCAAACACCCAGTCATCAAAGGGATGACTAAATGCTAGATATCTATCTTGTTCGATTTGTTCAGGACTGTCTATGGTTATACAGTCATACTTTCTGTATAGATGACCAAATAACTGTCCTCTTAGTTCTTTTGAATTAGCTGGTACTTGAAACTTATAAGTTGGCATCTTCCATACCCGCAACCCTCAGTTTAACTACATTAGTAATTTGCCACTGTTTTTGATCTAAGCCTTTTAATAAGCCTAGCCATTTGTTACGAAGTAATGCAAACTCATTTATAATCTTTTCGTAGTCAACTACATCTGCTTCACCGTCAACATATCTATCGACATCTCTGCTAGACAAAGCACGTTGATAATTTTCAAGATATTTTTTGAAAAAAGAACTACGCAACCTGCGTAGTTCAATGTTTAGGTAGTTTAAGATTGCTTCAATTTCTTGGAGTTGATTAAAACGATGTTCAACAATGCCGGGCATCTCTGCCGCGGCACGTTCAACATTTCCTTTAAGTTTTACTTCACTTCTTGCATCAATTAGTTCAGAATCGAAATGCTTAATAGCATCTGGAATCTTTGTAACATCTCTTGCAACTTCAGAATACCAACCCATTATTCATCCCAATCGTCTTGGTCTTCATCAACTTCATCGATATCAAGGTAGTAATTAATTGCAGAGTCCAATATATCACAACTTCCTAATGCATCTCTAAATGCAATGTCTGATGCTCCATGATCGGCACATAATTCTACAAAACTTTCAGCAACAATTTCTGTTTGTTTTTTATCGATGCTGTCTTTAAATACGTTCCATGTATCAACAATAAGATCGCTTTCCATTAACTGTCTCCTATTCTACTGGTTGTGGTTCTTCTTCAACCTCGGTATTTACCTCAGGAACAATTACGGGTTTCGGATCTGAAAAGTCTTTCATAATTCTATCAAGCTCTTCGCCACCGGCTTCCCATACCTTGCGATACTCCTTATGTTCTACTCCATCTGGATCAGTATAACGTAACCTGTTTCCGTCTTTAACAAGCATTTCTTTTTTCTCAAAAAGATCAACAAGTCCACTATAAGGATTCATTCCAGTTTCATAAGGAATCTTAACCTGCACACCTTCAAACGGTTTTGCATATCGAGTTTTCATTACTTTACAGCCTGCTCTGATACCCATAACTTGACTAATTTTATTACCATCTTCATCTTCTTTTAGCTTCAATTTCTTCATTGCAACTACAATACTTGATGCATAGATAAAGCCTGCACCACCACTAATCTTATCATCTGGATCAAACATGTCCTGTGATGCATAAGTGTGATTAGTACATACTAAGCCTACGTTGAGCGAACCAATCATATTAACTGTGTTACGAACAAGTGAAGTCAATGCCTTAGGCTTACGACCCATATCACCTTTCATATCACCCTTGTTAAACTGATCAACGTCAGTAGGTGTTAGTAACATACCCAACGAGTCAATAACAAATAGTACTTTAGGACGATCTTCTACGTCCATTGCACGATAGTCTGTAATAAATGTTGAGATAGTCTTTGCTACATCGTCAATCATACTCATATTAAGTTTGAGTAATTTTTCTGCACTAGTATCAACTTCGAGTGCTTGTAGCCACGATTCATCAAGTGCATTCTCACTGTCAATTAGTACAACAAAGATACCTTGTTCTTGTGCCGCCTTTACAATGTTACCTGCACAGATATAACTTTTACCTGCACCAGATTCTCCTGCAAAAACAGTTACCTTACCTAATGGAACACCTTTATGAAAGTCTCCTGAGATAAGATAGTTGAGTGCATAGTTACCTGTACTAATCCAATCAGTAGGATCGTTAAATCCTGCACTCATACCTGAAATTGATTTAGTTAACGCTGTCCGAAACTTCGTCGGATCAAATGATTTAGCCATTGTTTCTCCTTTAGCTTTAAAGGAAGGAGCCGTTAAGACTCCTTCCAAATGTTACTAGTTACCTTGTCGCTGTCTGATCATTGATAAAATGTCTTCAGCTTTACCTGAACTTGCAGTTGCTTCTGCTTGGGGAGCAGGTGCTACTGGAGCCGCTGGTGCCGCCGGAGCAGTTTCAGCTACAGGTTCTGTAGGTGGAGTTGGAGCACTCTGGCTAGTTGCAGTTGCATTAGGTGATGCCGCTTTGTTTGGATCACCTGTCCGTGCCGCCATTCCAGCTGGACGGAAATATTGACCATATGCTTCTTTGTCATATGCATCGCCATTAACTGACGCTTCAAACATTTCCTTCATAACCTTAACTTCAACATCACCTGGCTTCTTAGGAATAAAATCACCTAAGTTAAACAAGCCGTGTGCTTCGATAGCCTTCATTTCAGCATCTGATAATGGACGCTCTCTACGTGCCCAATTACTTGTGCTATAGTCAGCATATCCACCTTTTGAAGTTTTAGTAAGACGGAAGTCTACACCAGCAGTATAATCTGTTGGTAATTCTTCCATATCTGGATCCATAAGTGCCGCTTTAACAATTTGAAAAATCTGCGGACCAATAATAAATCTACGTATTGGATTTTCTGGAGTTGTGTCTTCGTTGAGAGCGTTCTCAACTACAAGAGCTTGAAATACGTATGAACGTTTCTTCCAGTATTTACGACCCATGTCTTCTAAACTTGGATCTTTGAACCATGCACGAACTTCGTTAAGAATGTCGCATGTTTCGCCGTACATTTCCATGCAAGGAATTTGTACTTGTACAGGACGTGAATCTGTCTCGCCCTTAATACCTGCAAATGGCAGTTTGATCATCAAACGTTCTTGCCAAAAGAAAGTATTATCTGCATTTCCATCAGGAAGAAAACGGACTGTTGAAGTCTGTCCTTCTTGCATGTTCCAAAATGGAAAAATTGCGTTGTCGCCGCCTGACGAGCGATTGCCGCCAGTGTTAGCTTCTTGCTCCTTGAGCTTTGCTCGGATTTCTGCTAGTGTTGCCATAATATAAGCCTCCTATGTTTTTTGCCTTATAGCTAGTTATGTAGTGCCTAAGTGTGCATTACAGTTTATATAATACACGGGTTTGTTTATAAAGTCAAGTCTTTTTTTGACTTTTTGGAAGAAATTTCTATCTTAATCCTGCAAGATGCTGGATTCTAGCCATTTCTTCGTCTTGTCCAGATAATAATTCTTTTATTACACTGGTAGCATTGGTGATTGCTTCATCACCATACTTCTTTTGCACAGCAGTAATTACCGCTGTTTCACCTTTGGGGAACGCATTTGTGGTATAATCGTAATAACTCTTAATGAACTCGTCCAATGGTGTATCGTTCTTATCTTTTAGTTCGTCGCCCTGTCCTTGTGGAGATACATCAGCTGTATTATCATCAGCACCTTCTTTTTCATCACTTCCAAAGATTGCACCAATTACCTTGTATCCGCCGTACAATACTGCAAGTACTGCCGCCGCTGGTAACGCATACTGTCCAGCAAGTTTAGCAATTTCTCCAGCATTTGGAATTGAAGGCATCATAGTCTTAATATCATCTACTGTAGGAATTTTGTCTGCTAACTGATCAGCATATTGTTTAACAGCTTCAACTCCATCACCGACTTTATTGACACCATATGCCGCACCGCCGCCGATTGCTAGTTTGCCTTTATTATTCCAAGCTCCCTTACCAACTACTTCTGCGCCTTTTTTAAGTGCTCCTGGAGCACCTTTAGCCGCTTTACCAGCCGCACCAGCAATAGCATCAAGTCCTTGTTTAGCACCTGGTTTTAGCATTGGAATAACTTTTGATACGCCTCGCATAATCCAACTTAACGGATTCTCATCTAATTGTTCGTCTTCGCCCATTGGCATATCCATGCTACTCATAAGTTTTGATGCTGTTTGTTTACTCATTGTAGTTTTGTGCATCTTACCTGAGTTAGCTGGGTATTCAAATTCTGTTGCTCCAGCTTTTGCCGCTGATGCCGCCGCCATTTTAAAATCTTCAAATGCTTGTGCGTATTCTTGCATGGGATCCCTTTCATGATTTGAGTTACTAATAATGTCATCTAAATATTGTTCGTATTCCATAGCTGGATCACCACATCCACATTCGTCAACATCATTTTCTTTCATTGACTCAGCACCGTAATCATCTTCTCCTGGTCCTGCTTCGCCACTACCGTTACAGGTCTTACATTCTTTACCTTCTTTGTCAGAACCCTTACCGTCGCATTTAGTACAGTCCATATCACGGCCGCCACCTTCGCCTAGTATATCTTCTGGTCCTAATTCTTTAACTCTGTTAGCTTCACTTACAAGTTTATAGATATAAGGGAATACACCTTTTAATTCTTCGTTAAATTGTTTAATAGTAAGTTGAGCAGTCCAATCTGTTGCAATATCTTCTGGAACTTCTTCAAGTACGGTTTGTTCGAAGTTTGCAAATGTTTCTGTATAATATGCTTTGCGTTGTAGAGACTCAACTGTTTTTCTAACTGTTACTAGTCTTTCATTCACAACGTCCATGTATCCTGCTAAACCTTCAGCCATTACATTTGAGCGACTCATGTATGTCTTAAATTTACGCAGTTTGTTTAATTCTTCTGATAGTCCAGTAATATGTTTACCAAAGTCGTCGTATTGATTGCCGCCTTCACTTACGTGCATGGCCATTGCTCTTGCACCATTTAAGTGTCTGTATGGATATTTAAATCTTTCACCAGCATCGCTTTCAATATAAATGCTGTGTACTGATTGTGTTCGTCCACCTGCTTGTTCTCGGTTAATTGGTTCTGCATGTTTAATAACCATTTTTGCATTTCCAATATCTTGGTAACTAGTTCTACTAGTACCATACATCTTTGATTCGCTCATTGTGTTCTCCGTACCTTGTTTTTTGACAACTTGATATTCATAATCTCTTTTATCCAAGTTGCTTTTAGTAATGTCTCTTGTATCAAAGTTTAACATTCTCTTTTTAGCAAACTGTCTTATTTCTTTTAAAAAATCATACCATCTTTGCTTTGATGCATCATCAACATCATCAAATAGCTTATTACTATATATCATTGTTAACGCATTATCATCTAAACTAACATTTACTTTTTTACCCTCTGCAAAATCAAAATCAAAAAATCTTGCTTGTTGTGGATCATTCGTAATTTTACTAGATTCGTCACCTATTGTAATTCTAGGATAACGTCCTCTAATCTTGTTAAAAAGTTCTTCTGCTATACCGTTCAAGTTTTTCATACTAATATTTATCAATAACCGCTACTAACGAAGATAGGCATTGGTGGTTCAATAGGCTCTTCACCTTCAGCTTGTGTAAAGGTATCGTATATTCTTGGATCCCAATCCTTTAATACCGCCATCATTCTTAGTGCAAGTAGTGTAGCACTAACTAAATCATCAGTTCCTCCTACTTTAGCCCTAAAACTTGTACCTGTTGCTACATAGCTTTTTAATTCTGATATTAATGGTCCACTATAGACAACTAGTTTATCGTTCTCTATCATAGTCTTTAATCGACTACATGCTGTTATCTTCGTTCCGTGTGTAGTGTTAAAACCTTTCCTAAATTTTCTTACATGTCCTTTACGCATTGGTTCACTAACAAATAGCCCTGGAATGTTTTCTTCTCCAAAGTCATTTATAACAATTAGTGCGGCTTCTCCAATGCTATTATTTTCTACGCTCCAATATATGTTATTACCAGTTGTTTTACAACTTTCTTGTATGTATGTACATATGTCTCTAAGTATTCTAATCTGTGTTGGTATCGGTGTTTCGTTATGACGCCATTCTGCTACTTGTTTATAGCTAGGAAGCTCGTATACTTGTATAGCCGCATAATCTCCACCTGTTCCCATGCTAGGATCAAGTGCTACTGCATAATTCATGTCATGTCTTGGCTTAACGTACCAACGTGTTTGCCCCATATTCATTGTAGGATTAATCGATTCCATATTTGCAAGTTTAATTGAATTAATTAATGTTTCATCAAATACTAAGAATTCGCATCCATATTCACGTCTAAACTTTTCTTCACCTATACGACCTATTTCTGCTTCTCTCCATGCATCATCTCTATCAGGATGTTCATCCCATTTAGCTAGAAATCCATGAAATCCGTTTACACCAATCTCTTGTTCATTACCGTGTGCATCATATTTGTTTTGACTTTCTTTCCAAATTGTTGCAAAGGTATCTTCATCACTATTAGGTGTACTTGTAATAATAGCACGACCACCTGTTGCTAGTGTAGGCGATATTGATGTCCAAAATTCATCTGCAATACTTGGACTAACAAATGCAAACTCGTCACAGTATAGTAATGATATCGACATACCACGTCCTGTATTACCTGTTGTTGTAGCACTAACAATACGTGAACCGTTTTCAAACTCTAAGCTACCTTTGTTATAGTTTACTACACCTGCTCTAATATGATCAGGACACATTTCATATCCGTATCTAATGCGTTGCATAATCTCTTGGGCACCTGTGTACTTGTGTGCGGCAATTAGTATTGTTTGATCAGGATGAAACATTGCATACCATAGTAAGTAGATTGCGGCTGTTGTTGTTTTACCGGTCTGCCTAGGCAACATATTAATATTAAATCTATGATTATGATAGCTGTTTAATAATCTTGTTTGATAATCGTAAGGATCAAAC
>Ga0257110_1000635_pt1 | contig 16549 bp, 12 predicted proteins | sample LP_taG_7_FD_190184 | JGI IMG/M metagenome (GOLD analysis project Ga0257110, IMG submission 190184) | Marine microbial communities from Northeast Subartic Pacific Ocean, Canada - LP_J_2015_P26_10m | ecosystem: Environmental > Aquatic > Marine > Oceanic | place: Canada: Northeast Subartic Pacific...
TCTCCTGTTGGTCCAACTGGACCTCCTAGTATATAAATACTTACAGTACTTCCAACATCAGCGCCTATAGTATTAGATCCACTTTGGAGAGTTAATTGAGCTAAAACAGTATCACCAACATTTAAATCTAATAATATTTCACAAGAATTTTGACCTTCTAGTAAATTTCCTTCTATTTTTAATTTAGATGCGTATTTTTCAATACCATTAACCAAAACTTGTCCACTTATGTCTTCACTAGTCCACGGCCCTGCTCCGACTGTTGAATATATTATACTTGTAAAATCAATAACATAAATTCCTGCTTTTTGGATTTCGAAATGCCCTAATGATGGGTCAAAAATTATATTTGAAGGTGGTACGTTTGCTATTACACCGTTGCCTGAGGGTGATTTTAATAAAGGCACACCATTTCCTGATGAGTTAAGTAGACTTAGGGTTTTTCTAGAATAAGAAGCATAAACATCTGTACCTGGTCCTCCAGGAGGTCCTTGGGCTCCAGTTGGGCCAGTACCCCCTGATCCTCCCGTACAGCCGCAAATACCAGTTGGGCCTTGTGGACCAACTAAAAAACTAGAACTAGCATCATATAATCTAAACCACGCATTATTTCTATTTTGGGAATTAATAGTTATAGCATCCGCATCTTGTATTGTAGTAAATTGGTTTAATCCTCCTCCACCATTAAGACTATTACTACTATTATCACTAATATCTAAAACTGAATAGTCATTTCCCGTTTTGGTTAAACTTCCTATATCAAATATGTTCGCTATCACTGGAGTTAAGCCACCACCAGCTTCTGTTGCATAAGTACTATAAGCAAACCAGTATGGTTGATTAGCAATTAAAGATGGGTTTCCTGATAAATCAACATTAATATATTTAAAAAAGTCGATTGCGCCACTAATATCAATTTCTCCTTGCCCTAAAACATTGTATGGTATGCCATGGTTTGTTGGTAAAGAAAGACCTGGACTATATGAACCAGAATTATCATAAATTGCAATTCTTAGTGTAATATTAGAACCTGACAAATCATATCCACCGGACTGGGGAGGGAATACCTCCCCTTGTAGTTCATTTGTTAACATTGTAGCAGTTTTATAAAATCCAGTGGAAGGTGCTATAAACTGTATAAAAGTTGAAGTTGTAGGACTTGGTAAACTAATTGCAAGTTTATCACCGTTATTTTGATTGTAAGGTTGATAAGGAATCATAGCGTTTAAACCAGCGGATGGCGATGGTCCTACTGGTCCTTGTAACCCAGTAGGTCCTTGTAAGCCAGTAGGTCCTTGTGGTCCTGTTTCTCCTAATCCTCCAGTACAGCCGCACTCACCAGTTGGTCCCACTGGTCCAACTAAGAAACTAGAACTGGCGTCATATAATCTAAACCAAGTATTATTAAAGGACCATTGGAGTGGCGCTCCACTAATGTCAGTAATATCCCTCATATTAATCTGACCACCCCCAGCAGGTCCTCCTTGAGTAGTATTAAAACTAATATCTAGAACCGAAAGCAAATTTCCGGCACCGAAATTACCATCGATGTAACCGGGACCGTTCATGTTTCCTCTAGCAAAAATATTAGCTTGGTCAGTACCGGAAAGATCAGCACAGTAAGTACTGTAAGCAAACCAATAATTTTCATTCATTTTTAAATTTGGGACTGGATTTAATGAAATATCTAAATATTTATGGTTTTCGCCGCTAACACCACTAATATCTAGAACTCCTTGACCTAAAATTTTATATGGAATACCTTGATTACCATAGGCACCGCCTGGAGGAACAGGAAAATAGGGATCATAATTTCCGGAATTATCATAAACTCCCATTCTTACTTGAATAGTTTTCCCTGCAGTTGGACCCCCCGCTGGACCAACATTTGTAAGCATTCTAGCCTTTGTATAATATCCTGTACTTGGTGCTGTAAATTGAATATAAGTAGTAGTAGTATTTGAACTAGTACCAAAATCAACGGCATCGTACCATAAGTTATTTTGATTATAAGGTTCATAAGGAATCATAGCATTTAAACCAGCGGTAGGTGATGGACCAACAGCACCTGTTGGTCCTGTGGCTCCAGTGTTTACTGCTGTACCTGGTATACCTTGAGGCCCAGTAGGTCCAGTAGGTCCTTGTGGTCCTGTAGCGCCATCTTTTCCTATAACACCGTTGCCACCGCCACCACCACCACGACCACCACTATTTCTTTTACATTTGTCGTTACATGAGTTCCATTTTTTACAACTCGACATTATATATATATTGATTTAATATATATTTAATTATGAAATGAACCAAATTCTCTAAAGTTATTATATTGTAACTTCAAGAGGGATAGCTATTTAAGTAGTTATTAGGATAATCTGAACCAAAATGTTTCGTCTGATTGCACCAAATCCGAAGCAACAACTGTCCCAAAACCGATTCCGCCCGCCGGATTAAATAAATTGCTATGTTTTAAAACGCAATTTGCATTGATGTTATAACCATTATAAACATCAAAAAGTGGCCAAGCAAGAGAAATGGGCTGGCCGGGATCCCAATTCTGCCACGCACAAGCAAACCAATACGATTGGCCTTCTACCAAAGAAACTGCGGGTGATAAGGGAATCTCCTTAAATAGATTTGGTGCTATGAAGGCTGTACCTGTCCCACTGATAGTACCCTCTGTTAACGGTATGTTTGGTCTTCCATTTGCTGGAAGAGTACCAGGTGGCATAACTGTAGTGTATGGTGTATTTGAATATATTGCCATACCTAAATAATTTGTATTTGCTGGCGGTGTTTGCACAGAAGTACCCAGTAACATTTTAGCTTTAGTGTATACACCTGTGAAAGGTGAGATAAAGTGAATAAAAAAAACTTCTTTTGCTCCTTGAAATGGACTTGTTGGTGAGGAGGTAAGTATATTCATATTCCATGGTTCATATGGGAAAATTACTGGCTGAACAGTCGGTGCTGGTCCTGTAAGTCTGAACCAAAAATTCGCTTTAATATCTTGTATAACAGCTGTGGCTTGGACCGGGAGGTCATTCAACCCCACATATTGGCTGGCTGACCTATAGGAATATTTATAATGATCAGAGACTGCTGACGTAACATCTGTATTTAAAGTAATGCGGATTTGAGAAGCAGGTACGACGGTTGGTTTAGCCCATTTAACAGCAACCCAATATACTTCTCCTTTGATTAAATTAGCTCCACTTGAAAAGGTACAATAAGTGATACCCCCTTCAGTTAGCGGGCCTACAAAACCAGATGCTGGAGATGCTGGTGTAAGAATAGTTCCTCCTGCTGCGCCGTCGTTTGGAGATTGACTATTTCCTAGCATTGCGAGAGCACTTGGGATGCCTCCCGCATCTTCATAAATACCTCCCACAAATGAAACAGGGTCTGTCAATGCGTTTGTAGTATGTCCAATTTGAACTTCCAATTTATTATAGGTTCCAGTGGCAGGAGCAACGAACCCATGATAATATATAATCTGTTCGGCATTCACTCCATTTGGCGCCTGATCCGCAGAACTTGTTGCTCCCCAATACGCATAATTAAGCATATCCCAAGACTGATACCAGAGATTCGATCCTCCTGCGGGACCTTGAATTCCCTGTGGACCAGTAGGACCAGTGTTTACTGCTGTACCTGGGGGTCCAGTAGCACCATCTGCTCCAGCAGGACCCGTAGGACCATCTGCTCCAGCAGGACCCGTAGCACCATCTGCTCCAGCAGGACCCGTAGCACCATCTGCTCCAGCAGGACCTGTAGCACCATCTGCTCCAGCAGGACCCGTAGCACCAGTATTAACTGATGTACCAGCAGGACCTGTTGCTCCAGTACAACATGGTCCAGTGGGCCCGATAAGTCCAGTAGCACCCTGTGGACCTACTATAAAAGAAGAACTTGGGTCATAAATACGGAACCAGTAAGGAAGTGGGCGAATATTTAGTGCTGTTGCTGTGCCAGGTAAGTTCCCTGCTGCCATTCCACCGATTTCCTGTAATACAATACCGGATTGTGGGAGAAAATCGACATGTGCGAGTAATGACCAAGTAGCGGCTGGAGTAATATTACTTCTGTGACCAAAAGCAGCCCAATATGCTCTATCAGCAATTAAAGAAGCGCCACCAACTAAATCAAAATCAATATAACTATTTCTATTATTAAAAGGTAAAGTACCAATCAAAGTATCACGACATCCTTCAGCTATTAGTGTATCTGGTACACCTGGACCTGGAAGTGATACTCCGGTAGCTGCTCCGGCTGCGTTTTCATATATACCTACACAAACTTTACCATTGTAAGGGGAATCTGTATCATATCCGCAAAAAATAGTCATTTTCGTATATACTGCGGTTGATGGAGCTATAAATTGAACATAATGAACAGATTGATTAATAGTATCAGTCGATATAAATGCTACATCCAAATTCCAAGGTTCATAAGGAATTGCAGCATTAAGACCCGCCGTAGGATTTGGACCTGTAGGTCCTTGTAAACCAGTAGGACCGGTTGCTCCGTCTATACCAGCAGGACCTGTAGGTCCAATAGCACCAGTGTTAGATGACCCCGGAGGGCCTGTAGGACCATCCGAACCAGCAGGACCGGTGTTTCCATCTAAACCAGGAGCGCCCGTAGGACCAACAATTCCAGTACCGGGAGGACCAGTAGGACCTATAGGACCGGGCGGGCCACCTGGAGGACCTGTTGCCCCCGTTGCGCCTGTATTTACAGCTGTGCCGGGTGGTCCTTGTGGTCCATCGGAACCAGTTGGACCTGGTAAACAACAACAATTTAATTTATTTACACGTTTATTATAATACATTCCATAGGTAGGATATCTTCCACGATTCATATTTATATATATATATTGTTTTAAAAAGTTATATATATTAACTAAAAGGACCAACTGGGCGTTGGAATTTTTCTACGACTAAAGGTTCCGGTATAAATGCTTCAGGTCTATTAAAGAATTTTTTGCCCGGTAAGCAATTTAATTGTGCTACAACAGGTTCTTTTGCTTTTACTAAATTTGAGGAACCAATGCCAAAAAGAGCACTTTCAATATCTGATGCGTTTTTGGAGAGAATACCGTTATTATATCCGTTAGTCATCATTGGTGTATTAATTCCTACACAAGGAATAGCACTCTGGTTTGAAATACATTTGTATTTGTAAAGAGCAAATTGTTCTGATAATCGCATGTTTCTTTGCTGTTGGCAATATTGTCCTTTATCATTAACTAGTCTTGTTGAAGTCATATATGTATTAACTAGATTTTTTTTCTTTAGTTTTTTTTAATTCATAAAGTAGATTTGTGATACTATTTTGTATATTATTTATTTGAATCTCTCCAATACATCGATGAAACAAGTAAAAATATTCCCACGATAAGAGTAATATAATACAAGTGTAATCATCTAAAGGTATAGGTAATTCGTTTTCTTTGTTCATATATTCAAAAACTTCTTTAAAATGAGGTTTTATTAGTGGTTTAATAATATTATTAACAGTATTATTTATTTTATCGCCATCGTATTCTTTTAAAAAAAATACATCTAGTAATTGTTTGCGGTATAAATCGTCGTCTGGGGATTCATTATATGTAAGTTTATAGGAAAAATGATACATATAATGTTATTAAGAAAGTTGTATTTAACTTATTGATGACGGGAAAGATAATCTCGGTCGCGTGTGATTTCTCGACTTGGAAGACCACCTCTAATCCATCCGTTAGCAGCAACGCCTTCAATTAAATTAGCGGGATTTTGGATAGTAGCTTGAAGAGTTGGTACAAGAGGAGTATCCCATAATTCTTCAAATGATTTTTCGGTAACAGTTTTACAACTTTTAGTTTCAGCAGTGTAATCTCCTTGTTGAAGACGAGACTCAATGACTGGACGAGGTGGACCTCTTCCTAAAAATGGAACAGTAGCAAATGGACGTTGGTAAAGACTGATTCTACATTTGGGATGAGTTTGAATAGTCCCAATTTTCAATTTTGAGTCGTAACTCACATTACATCCACCTGCTCCACAAGGCTCACCACCATTGTAGAATATACCAGGTTGCTCAGTAGCAAATTCGATGGGTTTTTTCATCCCACACCAGTTAGAAAAATAGTTGGTTGTTGTATAGGTACCAAATTCGTTATTTTGTTGATCTCTTCCTGAAATACTACATTGGTCATCACCAATGCGAGACAAATCGTTAAACATATAATTAGAAACAGTTGCCATTGTTATATAATTATATAGAAGATTTTTATTTTTTAATTATTTAAAAAAGCGTGTATCGTTGATTATCTTTCATACATTGGAATTCATTGCCTTCTTTACAAGATGGCATTTCTCCATATAAGAATTTTGCGAATGCGGTTTGGTCATTGCATACTTTGGTATTGGGTGTTGAATAAAAATTTCTCATAGATTGTTCAAAACTAATACTATCTCCTAAATCTAAAAACAATCTTGGGTCAGGTCCAACATTTCCCGCCTTGGTGTTTATCTTTTTTTCAACCGTTCTGTTAAAAGAAGGTGCTGCTGGTTTACGTTTAGGTTTATCACTAATTTCGGGCAATAAAACATTCATTAAAGGATTATTTTTGGTAGGTTCTGTAAATTTTGTCTGATGTTTTTTATAATTAGCACAACTAGCAAAACCTTCTTTTAAATCTTTGGTATTTATTTTATGTTTTGCGTTTTTATGTTTTTGGATTTTATAAATCATTGCTATAACAATAATGGTCACGCCAGCGCTTATGAGAACCTTTGTAGATTTTGTCATTAAATATCCTAAAATGGAGAGAATAATAATAACTCTTGTTAATGCGTTTAATTTTGCTACATAACTTAATTTTCCGATTGGAAAAATTTCTGTAATATGTTTTTTATCAACTAATATTAATGGATTATTTAACCAAAATGTATCGCTCATGATATATATATTTCTATTTATTTTTTATTCGGGCGTTTCTTCTTTTTCCTTCGACGTTTCTTTTTAGTATTTGTTTCTACAATTTGATTAGTTTGTGTGGCGTTCTGATTTGCTCTTTTTGCAGCTGCCAATTGTTGTTGTAATAGGTTGATTTGGTCGTCCTTCTTGGCTGCCTTTCGTTTTTCTAATTTACGCAACATTCTTTCGCGTTGTTTTGCGCCTCTCATATTTTGATTTAGTTTCCCTTTCATTGCTCCCATATTAACTTTACCATTTTTGCCCATTCCAGGCATACCCATTTGATTTAACATATTTTTCATATTTGCCATTCCTGGCATTTTTTCCATTTTTTCCATTAAATCCATCGCTTCCTGCATAATTTCACTTTCCTTAAGTTCACCTGATTTTAGTTTTGAATCAAGTTTACTCCCTACTTTCTTAATCATAGACATTAGTTTTCCTGGATTTTTAAAAAGATTTTGAAAAATGTCCCCAACTGAATCTGCGCCAGATACATCTGTATTTAATTCATTCATCGTTTCTTCAGTAATTTCTGCTGCTAATTTACCTAAATTACCTTGTAACATTCCGTTAATATGGTTATGTAATTCTTCTGGATTAGGCAACTCATTTGGATTAATATTGGAAATATCAGGAGTAAATGGCAAATCTCCACTCATATCAAAAATATTTGACATTTGTTCCATTGTTTCTTCTAGTTTATTTTTTAGTTCATCTTCATTTATAGCTTCAAATAACTTTGCGGTATCCCCGAACGATTTACTATCCGATTCATTATTGACTACTGCGAATAAAAGTAATTGAAGATACTTCCAAATAACTAGTTTTGTTTTGTCTGAAATATCTTGTTTCCATATTTCGGCAAATTCAATATTTGGTAAGAATTTTGTATTAATATTTTCATCGGTAAAAATATCTTTATTTTGGTAAAGTAAATCAAAAAATCTCTCAGGATAAATTTCTTTAACATGGTCGAAAACTTCTCTAACTTTTGTGGTATGGTTGTTTCCTTGTAGAATATCAGTTAACCCTTCGTGTAAAGTTGCTTTGTATTCTGGAAATGTAGTTAAAATATCAGTAATAAAGTCTTTACTGACTTTGTAAAATTCTTGCGGAATTTCAGAATTTGATTCAGACATTATATATCTAAATCAAACAAATTATTTAAGTGAAACTAAACTCTATTTATTTTGAAAATACATATTACATAATTTCGTTAAATTTTTAAGGTATTTCATTGATTTTTCTTTATTTTCATCACCCATATTTTTTACATTTTCTCGAAATGAATCGATTGTTTTTAAAAGTTTCCCTTTATTTTGAGAACCTTCTAAATCTTTATGGTAGTCTTTATTTATAAAATACTCTAAATTACCTGCTAAAATTTCATCTTTATAAAGATCATTAACACATTCTTTCCAACCAAGAATAATAGATTTCGGATTTATTTTCACCAATCCTTCTAAAAAAAAATACCCTGTGCGTAAATCAGCATCTTCAGGGAATACCCGTTTAATTTCCTTGGCAAACTCCATTAAGTGTCCAGTAAAAGCTTTTAATATACTCATTATAATTATATGTATCATATAATGATTTTTTTAAATAATTATTAACGTTTTTGTCTAACATCACTTGCTCGTTTCATTTGTAATTTTCCTAAATCTACAGCACCCACTTTATCTGGTTCATAATCATCCGGTGGTGTAGCTATCGAGTCACTTTGATTAATTGTACAATAACTATGCATTTGTCTTAAACCTCCGTTTCCCTTTGCGGATAATTCTTCTGCTGACATATCTAAATAAGAATAATTATCGGATAAACTACTTCCCATTTCACAAAATGAAAAAGCTTTGGGTTCGCCATTAAAATTTGTAGCCTGGTTCATTATAGTTTCTTCGCCAGGTTTTAGATAATGAAGAATCTCCTTAATACCTCCTAAAACACGATTTCCGTGATGCAATAATAAAATAGAAGGAACTGTTTTAACATTTGGTGGCAATAGTAACCGTTGTCCGTTCTCAAGAATAATATTAGTAGTACCGTCTGTGTGTTTTTCCCGATTATCAATACAAACAAAATGCATTTCGTTTTTGGTTTTTGTTTTGGCTATTCTAGTTATTAATTCTTTACAATGATTACAAAATTTACTATAATATAAGACCGAACTCATCTAATATTATAAAAGTAATTGAAAAATAGATATATAACACAAAAAAATTGATATAATAATATGTTCTTTATGTATAAGTAAATCATGTCAACCACAGTCACACCAGAGCAATCTAAAAATAGCACTTTGCTTTCATTTAAAGGCGAAGAAAATGGGATTTTAGACTTCACAATTGAAAGTATAAACGTTTCATTTATTAACGGGATCAGACGTGTAATTCTTTCCGATATTCCTACTTTGGTATTTCACTGTTTTCCACACGATCAAAATGACGCTGACATTCATACTAACACTACAAGACTAAATAACGAGGTTCTTAAACAACGCCTGTCTTGTATTCCTATTCATATTTCAGATGCTTCATTGCCATACAAAGAATTAATAGTGGAAATCAACATGAAAAATGACTCGGAAAACACAATTGATGTCACAACTGAGCATTTTAAAATTAAAAATATATCTTCAGGAAAATATCTTCAAGAGAGCGCTGTTCGAAAAATATTTCCACCTTGTCCTATCACAGGTGATTATATTGTCTTCGCTAGACTACGACCTAAAGTATCTACCATAGCACCCGGCGAAGAATTATCTATTAGCGCAAAAATGTCTTTACATACAGCAGGCGAAGATGGAACATTTAATGTAGCGTCAACATGTGCTTACAAATTTACGGTAGACAAAATGAAACAAGATCAAATTTGGCAAAATAAGTTGGCTGAAATCTCAGCAGAGGAAAAAGCCGATCCAGATGTTTTAGCACTACTACAACAAAATTGGTATAATCATGAAGGATTGAGATATTTCAAAAAAGATAGTTTTGATTTTAAACTAGAAACCATTGGTGTTTATACAAATGAAGAATTGGTACAAAAGGCATGTGAAATTCTTATTCAAAAGTTGAAAAACATTCACGATACTATCGAAGATGAGGGAATCATTGAAAAGTCAATTTCTACTATTCCTAATTCAGTAGATATTAAACTTATTAACACTGGTTATACAGTAGGAAAAATTATTGAATATATGCTTCATAAAAATAACTATCAAGGAGAAAAAGAGAAAAATCTAACATATGTGGGATTTAGAAAAAATCATCCACACGATGAAGATAGTGTGATAAGGATGGGTATGATAGAAAGAGATGGGAACGATGGTTATAACGAAGTAGTGGTGTCAAATACACGATTTGCTTGTAATAATGCTATTGAAATTTTAACAAATATTATGGCTGAATTTAGTTAATTTAGCTGAAATTAAACATTAACTTAGTATATTAATGATTAATTTAATAACATCATTTTTTATTCCAAAACAAGTTGAAAGGCAAAATGAATTACTAAAATGTTTAACAAACAATATTAATTCTAGATATATCAAAAAAATTTATTTATGTATAGAAAAAAAAGATGATCTGGATTTTTTAAAAGAAAAAATTAATCCAAAAGGAAAAATACAGCTAATTTTATTGAATAAGCAACCAACTTACGCTGATTATTTAAAAATAGCTAATCGATTACAAGGAGAAATTTGTATGATTAGTAATGCTGATATATGGTTAAAAAAATGCGACCAAGAAGTAATTAATATTTTAAAAGAACATCCTAATATTTGTTACTCATTAACTAGACATGAATACGATATGAGTTGTCCTCTGATAACTAGATATGAACAGATGGGACAAGGTTTTCAATCATACGACAGTTTTATATTTAAATCACCAATGAATATAGATTACAAGTTAATAGATCATGTGCAGAATATAATGGGTTCTGAAAATCTTTTTAAAATAGAACTAGAAAAGGTTGGAATAAAGTTTATAAATCCATGTAAAGTTATTGTTATAGTACATGAACATAAATCAGGTATTAGAACTTACAAAATTGATGATGATATACTTTCTCTACAACATTATAGTTTTTTAAAGATTACTCCGATTTTAGATAAGAATGGATTAATTAATTATTTAAGAAACTTACAAAAAAATTACCGAAATAAAAAATATTCGACAGTTAGTTCTCTGTTTTCACGCTAGCTTTTTTTTCATCTATTTCATGACAACGCAAATCATAATTTACAGCATACATTAACTTAGCTGGCTCTAAAGCATTTACATATTTGATAACTATTTGTCTTGATATGTAATGTCCTAATTCTCTCAAATCATTCAAATAAATTTGATGTAAATTAAACATATGCGCCCTAAATTTCTTAGGAAACTCCAATAAAGGTTTTTCTTTTTTCACATAACATCTAACATAATTTTTCCACAATTGGTCAGTCCATTTATGTAAATCGTTTCTTAATTGTGTAAACTTTGGTCTAAACTCATTGTAATATTGGAGAAATTCATGGACTTTTCCAACTTGCCTTAACGAATAGTACTGGAATTGTATCTTAGGACTATTTCCTTTCAGACGACGCACATGTTCATACGTTGGATTTCTTAATTTACTACGAAACCCTGTTTTGGGATTATAAATATTAACACCTACAACACGGTAATCTAAATTCATTTGATTAAAATAAGATTGTAGGTCATCCCAATTTTGTCCTTTATAATCTGTATATTGAGATAATGTTTTAGGCAATATAACATTTGGAACATTACATTTCTTTTTATCTAATACCGTAATCTTAGTTCCTTCTATTTTATAAACTGCTGCCAAGACAATTCTAGGATTTTTAAAAGGTATGACAATCCTATTTTCTGGATGTTGAATAATAAATGAATAACACAACTCTTTATTTAAATTTTCCAATTCCATATGTTGATAATTTAAAGCTTCCAAAAACATAGTACGAAACGTTTTCTTATTATCTTGATAAAATGAATACCTGCCTCCTATGCTACCTTTTGTGACCAGTTCCCAATCATTTAAATAATTGTTCCAAAATAAATTAATCATAGTACCTTCCACCAATTCTTCCAACTCATAATCGTTATAATTTTCATTATTCATCATAGAAAAAGGAAGTGATTTAGGCGGCGAATATACCTGAATTTTTTTACCGTCTGTCAAAACAGAACGAAACAACCCGTGTGTTTTATAAGTGGGTTGAGATAAGTTGTGTTTTATATACTGAATAAAATACCAGTCTGTTTTCTCTTGTGATTCTTCATCATATGAAACTGACATTTTTTTAGTAAATAATCCTTTTGGAACGGTTGGCAATTGTGCCAAATCAATAAAATTAGCTAGGTCGAAGGATAAGGATGTCATGATTTATATAGTAAAGTTATTTCTCTTTAATTAGATTTAAATCACTTTTTCGTTCCTTGAGATAATTTCTACTATAATTATAAGGTAATGTCTACAGAAGAACAACAAGAGGAATTTTATTTAGAATTAGGAGATATTATTAAGATTAATTCACCCGATAATAGTGACTTAGATGGAAAAACATTTTACATTGATTATTTAGATAAAAACAGAGCCACTATTGTTGAACCCGATACACTAGCAGAATATGTATTAGATATACTAGAAGGTAATTTCACCGATGAAAGTATTCAAAGTATAGAAATTTTAAGTAGACCTGAAGAAGTTGGTTATGCTAGACAAAATGGGTTAACTACTGGAGCTTGGATAAGCATTCAATTTGGAGGTGAGATACCGTTAACTGTTAATGGACAAATTACAGATTTAGAAGAAGATATGATTGAAATAGCAACCTATGGGAATAATAAAAAGATTTACATTGATTTTGGTTATAAAGGAATTCCTTTGGATTTACCAATCGAAAATATTCGAGCTTTTGAACCACCTGCGCAAAAAGCAGAAATTCCAGATTTAGAAATTTCACCTGAAAAGGAAGAAGTAGATATTCATGAAGAAGATTTAATGGATGTTCGACCAGTTATCGACGTTAAAGCAAACTTAAAACAAGTTTTATTAGACGCAGATGCTGTTTCTTTTGGAGAAGAATTAGAAGCAATCACAGAATTAGTCCCCGTAAAAGAAACGGAAAAAAGGTTTGGCATGCAAACACAAACAAACGATTTATTAGATGATTTGTTATCTTCCATTCCTACTGCTCAAAGAACCCCTATTGTATTAAATAAAATTCATAATATGATTGAGCGATTTAAACAATTAAAAAACATGTTTTCTTTCATAGACGAGGATGGTACTGACAATCCAGTTATAAGAACAGCCCAATATAAACCTCTAGCGGAGAGATTAGAAAAATTAAATAAAAAATTGTATTGGATATTACCAATTGTGAAAAATCGAAAAAAACTATATAATATTAATGTTAACGACGAAGATGATAATGATGATTTTATTTCTCTTACATTAGCCGAAACACAAATTGAATATCGACGATTAGTAGAAGAATATAGACATAATCGAGTTCCTGATGGACAAAACAAATATTTTTATTTGATGCGTAATTTACAAGAATTACTTACACCATTTACTTTTCCACTAGATAAATCAAATGTTATAATTGAAAAATCTGTTGAATCTAATATTTTAGCAGTTATTGATAATTTGGAAGATTTTTATACAACCGCGGCACAAAATGAAATGCCCATTAGATGTCGTTTTGTTTTAACTGGTTATGACCAAAGTCTTAGTCATTTAACCTCGAGCGATTTAAAGAAAACATTACAAACAGCTTCTAGAGTACCATTTTCAAGAAATGATAAGATGAATATTACTGGATTTCTTACTTTACCTGAACCAGCATTGGTTTATTCCAAAATTAATTTACCCACATCGTCTATTCTATTAAAAGCACAGTTAAATAAAGTTATGTTTAACTATTTCTCTATTTTAAAAAGAAACACAAGTGTTATCCAAGAAATTATTACAGAAACAAGTGATGAAGGACCAAAATATACTGCGGAAAATTTCCTAGAAGGATATAAAGCCATCCGATTTTTAGAAGAAGAAGGATATGGCGATAGAGACAATAACACTTACAACGATTTTTTAAAGAAAATGGTTCCAAAAACAAGAGTTTTATTTGATTTAATTAAAAAATTTATTAAGAAACGTGGTCATGGATTATCTTACCTTCAAAATATTCAATATTTAGAACCTTTCTTAGTTTATCCAGACGATATTACATTTAAACAATATGAAACCATTGTTAAATTTATGGAAAAACAAATTTTAGATTTTAAGCGTGAATTTATTGGTAGAACAACAGATATTCAAAAATATTTGAAAGCAACATATGGAGACATACCGAGAGAAAATCTCAGTATTTTATTAAGTTTGTTACCTTACCAAGACGGAAACCAAAATAATATAGTAGATTTATATGGTTTATCAATGACTAATTCTGATACAGTTCAAATGATAAATACAATGACTGCGGTAGATAATATGCGTTTATTTACCACAGCATTATCTCTACAAGATAAAGATTTATATCAATCCATCGATATTCAAAGTATTATTGAAGGAGTACAAAAGGAAAATGCTGACGATGAGGAAAAGGCTAGAAATGAAAATATGGAATGTAAAAATTTTGTATTAGCAAAAAAATACATTGATATTGATGAATTACGCGAAGATGATAATACAACCGATGTTTATTTTGATTCAAAATACGACACCACGCGTTATGATATAGGAGATGAATTTAAAGATTCAAAGGAAGTTTTAGATGATGAAGCCTACAGAGATTTCATTTTTAAACATTTAATGGAAAATGTTGGACTAAATCAAAAACAAGCTATTATAGAATCAGAAGCTTTAACAAAAGGTAAGAGAAGAGTAACAGAAGGTGACTATGCTTTAATCGAAACATCATCTGATCCATATTTTGCTTATTATAAAAGAAGCGCGGATAATAGTTGGGTTCGAGATATAAAATTAGATGGAATGCCACCAGATAGTGAAATGTTTTGTAACATTAAAAAGAGTTGTTTACAGATAAATAAAGAATGTGGTACTATTGAACTAAACCGAACCAAAGTTGAAGGTGACTTAACGAAAGAAATCATGAGTCAATTTGACTTAGAATTAAATATGGAATACGAAAATTTAATAAGGTCATTACAAGACAAATTACAGTATTATACAAATATTATTCCTGCTTTAAAACTGATCAATATACATAAATTTATTAAGACCGATTTGTTGAAATTATCAATTAGCGATACATTACAAGCTAGAGAAGTGATTGTGTCTCCTTATGCTAATTTAAGAGATCATATTTTATCACAAAGTGACTTTGTTAAAAAACAAACAGATATATTAACTTTCGTAGACAAATTCTGTAGAGATGCTTTTTACTCGCCTACAGATCCGGAAAATGATACATGGTTTTATTGTAAAAAAACAAACACTCCTTTACTGCCTACATTTTTTGAATCATTGGCACTGGCATTTCAAAGAGGAGAATATGTGTCAGTATTAGAAAAGATATGTGCGGATAGAGGACAAATAAGCGATGATGGAGATAAGATTGTGGATAAACACAGTGGTTATGTGATTCGAACTATAGAATATGATAATAGTGAAGGATTTGATGAAGCAGGATATCGTGTTGTTAGTCGTGAAGTTTTGGAGAAAGATATAGGAGAAGTATTAATTGATATGAGTCATAAAGAAATGCCTTCATTACAATCTCCGGATTCAGAAATGATATACAAAGTATTAGCAGCGTTAGATACCAGTTTGGGAATTAAAACAGAATCACAATATGATTTTGTGATAGGGGCGGTTACTAATGAAATCAATCATTATATAGGTTCAAAATCAAAATATATGGAAAGACAAAAAGCGCGTCAAGCTAAAACGGGAAAGAAAAGTATTCCTTATGAAAAGGCACATGATGATACATTATTGATATTTACTTTAGCTTATTATTTGATTGCTATTCAAACCATGATACCTTCTATTATTACAAAGAAAACATTTCCTGGATGTGTACGTTCATTCACTGGATTTCCGTTAGACGAAGATGGAGAAACATCAGCATTGCTTTATTTAGTTTGTGTTGTGTTAAAATTGCGACAAAGTAGTCGTCCTTGGTCAGCTTTACCAAGAGTAACTAGAAAAAAAGAAGAAAGTGTGACAAATAAATATGCGGAAAAATTAAAGAAACGCGTTATTGGAATACTAGAAAAATCAACAATTCAACAAAAATTAATAAGTAAAAGACAGTATTTGGAGAGAAGAGTAGATGTTGATGATATACCTGAATTATTTGATGTTAGACAATGGAATACGTTTTTACCGCCATTATTTGATCTAAGAATGAAACAAGTATCAAATATTAGTAAAACCTTTGAAAGTGTTTTAATTTCAAATCTTCAAAATGGCAATGATGGTCAATTTGCTCAATTAAATTCTTTACGTGGTAAAATAATAGCTTTTTCCTTCCATATTCAAGAATTAATTCAAAGAGTTATTAACAAAGAAGCTCCTTTGCTTAAAAATTTGTCGGACG
>Ga0257110_1000637_pt1 | contig 16528 bp, 13 predicted proteins | sample LP_taG_7_FD_190184 | JGI IMG/M metagenome (GOLD analysis project Ga0257110, IMG submission 190184) | Marine microbial communities from Northeast Subartic Pacific Ocean, Canada - LP_J_2015_P26_10m | ecosystem: Environmental > Aquatic > Marine > Oceanic | place: Canada: Northeast Subartic Pacific...
TATCTTTTGTGATTCCTGCATTGTTTACCAAGATCTCAACTGATGAGAACTCTTTTTCAATCAGTTCAAAACATTTCTCAACTGAATCATTATCTGTGACATCAATCTGAACGGCTATAGCATTTCCGCCGTTAGCTTGAATTGAGTTAACTACTTCGTCCGCCAGGTCTTTAGAGTTAGAGTATCCAACAGCCACATTAGAGGTTTTAGCAAGTTTTTGGGCAATAGCTTTGCCGATACCTCTTGAGCCACCTGTTACTAAAGCTGTTTTCATTATTAGCTTTCTTTTTTTCTATTAACGAAATAATCAATTGATTCTTTTATCACATCTACACCAGTTCCATCAAATTCTGGTAAAGCTGCGTCTGATTCACCCAAAGGTGTGACACGTTGACCTAATTTAATTGCTGCGGCACCCCAAGCAAGTCCCGCCCCAACAGCAGTGATGACAATTGTTTCTCCACCTTTTACTGAACCATCTTCTATTCCGTCAACAAAAGCTATAGGGATAGATGCAGCAGAAGTATTTCCATACTTGTGTACATATTTTAAGGTTTTAGCATTAGGGAGTTTTAGGTTTCTCTCAAGGCCCTCAACTATTCTTAAATTTGCTTGATGTGGAATTAGAAGATCTATATCTTCTTTAGTAAGACCCGAAGCTGCAATAGCTTCTTCAGATGCATTTCCCATTGCACGTATACCATTTTTAAATATCTCCTGTCCATCAAATGTCCAAGTGGTCTCTGCTGCAGCATACGGAGTAAACCTATTCATAGCTGATCCAAAGTTGGGAATTTCTAAAATTTCTAACTTGTCAGAACTCAAACCATTTTTAAATGAATAAATCTCTCCTTCAGATTCATCATTACTTGGTTGCACAACCATTGCCCCTGCACCATCACCGAAAAGAACAGCTGTATTACGGTCAGACCAATCAAGAAGCCATGTTATGTGTTCTGAACCAATGACCACTGCATTTTTATAAATTCCACTCTCGATAAAAGCTTTTGCTTGTTGCATTGCATAAAGAAAACCAGCACAAGCTGCATTTACATCATACACAATGGCATTGACGCAACCCATTTTTTTCTGCACATGTGATGCGGCAGATGGAACAATGCTATCTGGTGTACAGGTTGCAAGAATTACAACATCGATATCTTCTGGTTGTAGACCAGCAGTAGCTATTGCCTGTAGACCAGCAACAGTTGCCATATCAGAGTTGTTAACGTGTGAAAATCTTCTTTCCTTAATACCTGTTCGTTGTTGTATCCATTCATCAGAAGTATCAATAAATGTTGCCAGATCATCATTAGTTACTACATTGTCGGGGACACACTTACCCCAGCCTGTTATTGTCGACTTCAAAATTTCTCCCAACTATTTACTTAAAGACTCTAGTGAGTTAATTACCCTAATTTCTTTACTAGATATAGACTTCTTAACCATTCCTGCAGTTACATTACCTGGACCAATATGTACCCATTCTCCAGGCTTAATTTCAGTGTCTATTTTAAGTATTTGGTCGTAAAACATGACTGAGGAATCTATCTGGTTAACCAAACGTTCTTTAAGTGTTTCAGTAGTTGCTAGATTTGTATCTACATTCATATAAACAGGTATAGTTCCTTCTTGAATTTGAACTTTTTCTAAAGCCTCTGCAAGGGCTGGTTTTGCTGGTGAAACAGTTTCAGTATGAAAAGCTCCTGCTACTTCTAGAGGAATAACTCTTCTTGCCGCAAGGGCTTTAGCATTACTTTTTAAATATTCTAGATTATCAATACTTGAACTAATAACAATTTGTGATGCATCGTTATAGTTTGATATCCAAACCTCAATATCTTGGGAGTTTAAAACGGCAATTTCATTTAATGTGGCATCTAAGTCTGTTGTTAATACTGCAGCCATTCCAGTATTTGAGTTCTCAACTGATTTCTGCATTGCCTCACCACGGACTGATATTACTTTCAAAGCATCTTCAAAACTAAAATAACCGCTGATTGCAAGAGCAGTATATTCTCCCAATGAGTGTCCAAGTAAAGCACTTGCTTGCCCATATTTATTGATGGCTTCCAATCCGTAGCAGTAAGAAATAGCAAAAATATATGGTTGTGCGATGTTTGTTTTCTTAATTGTTTCTGCATCACCATTATTAATGACATCTTTAAGAGACCAACCAAGTGAATCATCAAAAATATCAATTAAAAGTTCAGGATACTTTTCTAATAGTTCCATTCCCATTCCAGGTTCTTGAGACCCTTGACCTGGAAACATTCCAACCCAACTCATCACAGCACCTCAGAAACGGCAAAAGCAATAGCCATCTCTTTCTCATGTGACAAGGAAATATGAACATCTTTAATATTTTCATTGGAGGCTAGTTCTGCTGCTTTTCCATGAAGAATAACTGTTGGTTTACCGCCACCAGTTATTTCAATTTCTTTCCAGTTAAGTTGACGCCATCCTTTTCCGAGTGACTTCATCACAGCCTCTTTGCCAGCAAATCTGGCACCTAATCTTTTTGAGGGATCATCAAATCTATTTGCATAAAGTATTTCATTTTTTGTAAAACATCTTGATTCAAATTTAGATTTATTTTTACTCAATAGTTTTCTTACTCTGTTGAGATTAACTTGGTCAACGCCAACACCATAGATGCCAGTCATTACAACTCTATTTCAACAAGTACGTCACCTTTATTTACAGGTTGACCTTTTTTAATATTAAATTCTTTGACGACACCATTGATAGGGGAGGTTATTACATTTTCCATTTTCATTGCTTCAAGCACAAATAATGAATCACCTTTTTTTACTTTTTTACCTTTTTTGGTCATAGTATCCATAATTGTACCTTGCATATTAGCCCTTATTATTCCGGGATTTCTAATACTACCTGTTAAATCCATGCCTATTTTCTTAGGTGGTTGTGGTGCGAGTGTTGGAGAACCGGTTTCATCTAGTGAAATATTTACTTTACTTGGTCTATCCGTAGAGACTTCTTCTCCAATTTCCTGTATTTTAAAATTCTCTTCTAGAAATTTTACATGTATTCTTCCTTCTTTAAATTCTTTAGTCTTAAGTACATCAGATAAAACATTAATAGTTGTTGGGATACCTCCAACAATATATTCTTCTAAACAACGTTGCCCTTTCGACAATGCTTCCTCTCGAGAGACACCCCATACAATCAACTTGGCAATTAAATTATCATAGAAATGAGAGACGGCTGTACCAGTTTTAACCCAACTATCAACACGAACCCCATTTCCCATAGGTTCTCTATATTCAGTAATTGTTCCCGGTGTTGGTAAAAAGTTATTACTAGGATCTTCAGCATTAATTCTGAATTCAATACTGTGACCTCTTGGTTCAACAATAAAATCTTCAAGTGAATTACCAAGAGCTATCTTTATTTGCTCCTTTACGATGTCGATCCCATATCTCATTTCAGTTACAGTGTGTTCAACCTGTAGTCTGGTATTCATCTCAAGAAAGTAAAAATTTTCATCTGCATCAGCTAAGAATTCAACAGTTCCTGCATTTACATAATTTGAGATATTGGCAATTTGCAATGTGGCTTCTTTAAGTTTTTCCTGTCCAAACTCTGATAACCAGATTGGTGGACTTTCCTCAATAAGTTTTTGATTTCTTCTTTGAAGAGAACAATCTCTCTCACCAAGGTAAACATGATTTCCAAATTTATCACTAAGGATTTGTGTTTCAACATGTCTTGCTGGTTTTATAAACTTTTCAACATAAACCTGATCAGAGCCAAAATATGCTTCACTTTCTCTTTTAACAATCTCAAAGTTTTCATTTAGTTCTTCATCATTTTTAACTATTCGTAACCCTTTTCCTCCTCCACCATGAGCAGCTTTTAAAGCTACGGGATAACCAAATCGATTAGCATCTTTCAAGGCCTCTCTTTTAGTTCTAGATGGTTTCAGTTGTCCGGGTACTGGTTGTAATCCTGCCTTTGAAATTAATTTACGTGACTCAATTTTGTCCCCCATAGACTTAATAGTTTCAGGACTTGGTCCTATCCAGGTAACTCCTTTTTTTTGTACTGCTTTTGCAAATTCAGCATTTTCTGCCAAGAAGCCATAACCCGGATGAACTAAATCTGCATCGGTATCTTCAACAGCTTTCATTAAGTTCTTTATATTTCTATAACTATCTGCTGGAAGAGATCCGCCAAGATAGTATGACTCATCTGCTCTTTTAACGTGTAATGAATCAGTATCAACATCTGAATAAACGGCAATAGTATAGAGACCCATTTCTTTCGCAGATCTAATTATTCGTAGTGCTATTTCACCACGATTTGCAATAAGAAGTCTTTTTTGAGTCATGATTTACTTAATTTTGTACGCAATCAAGAGTGCGCCGAATGCTTTTATTAAATCGCCTATTAAGAAGGGTAGAACACCAATGGTAAATGCTTGGACAGCTGAAATATTTAAGACAATAGTAAGTCCAAATACACCACAAAGATAGATCATTCCTGTTCCCAGCAATATAGCAACTAGGGGTACATGAGATAACCTTCCAACAATCTGAGCAGCTAAAAAGAAGCCAACTATGTAACCGATAGTGGGGCTTTTTAAAATTGCAAGACCAGCAACACTACCAGAAAAGAAGGGCAGTCCAGCCAATCCAGTAAACAGATACATTAACATGCTTAAAGACCCAAAGGTACTTCCTAATAAAAGGCCAGCTAGGATAACAACAAATGTTTGTGCTGTTATTGGTACAGGCGTAATTGGAAGTTCAATTCTAATTTGAGCGCTCAGTGCTGTAACAATAGCAAAACCTAAAGAAAGAAATAAATTCCTAGCAAGAGAACCTTTTTCGACCCATGTAATAGCAATATTTTTAGAGGGGAATGTTTCCATGTTTATCTCCTAAATTAGTTTTATTTACTAGTTCTTTAAAAGCCTCTGTAACAACTTTTCTTGTTTCGCTTGGCTTAATTATCTTATCTACCAATCCAAGTTTTGCAGCTATATCTGGATTACTAAATTTATCATTGTATTCTTCAACAAGTTTTGCTTTTAGGGCATCTTTATTATCAGCCTCTTTTATCTCTTTTTTATGGATAATATCAACAGCACCCTCAGCTCCCATGACAGCAATTTCAGCACTGGGCCATGCGAATAATTTATCTGCACCGAGTCCCATGGAGTCCATCACAATATAGGCACCTCCATATGCCTTTCTTACAACAACACAAACTCTTGCAACGGTAGCTTCAGAATATGCGTAGAGCAATTTAGCACCACTACGTATAATTCCTCCATGTTCTTGCTCAACACCTGGAAGAAAACCCGGTACGTCAACAAGTGTCAAGAGGGGTATGTTAAAAGCATCACAAAAACGAACAAAACGAGCTGCTTTTTCAGAAGCATTAATGTCTAAAACTCCAGCAACCTCTAATGGCTGGTTTCCAATAATTCCTATAGTATTTCCATTAACCCTTGCCAGTGTTGTAATAATGTTTAAAGCATAGTTCGCATGTATTGGATACTGTTCTCCATCATCCACAATGTTGTTAATAATATCATTCATGTCATACGGTTGATTTCTATTTTCAGGAATAAAGCCATCTAATATGTCTACAGTTTTTTCAGTGTCATCTTCTGTTATAAATACTGGAGGTTTTTGCTCAGATGATTGAGGTAAGAAACTTAAAAGATATCGAACTTCATCGAAGGCCTGTTGTTCATCTTCACAGATTTGATGGCTCACACCAGAAAGTGTTCCGTGAGCTTCAATTCCTCCAAGCTCTTCAAAACTAACATCCTCTCCGGTTACTGTTTTAACAACAGCTGGTCCTGTCACATAGAGTTGACCAATGTCCTTAACTTGGAATATGAAATCAGTTAATGCAGGGCTGTAAACTGCTCCACCAGCAGAGGGACCAACGATTACTGAAATCTGAGGTATTTTTCCTGAAGCCTGAACATTCTTTTTAAAAATCTGAGCATATCCGTATAGAGATGAAATTCCCTCTTGTATTCGAGCACCACCAGAATCCTTAATGCCAATAATTGGAGCTCTAGCTTCTAAAGCAAGATCCATAACTCGCATAATTTTTTTAGCAACAACTTCACCTAAACTTCCTCCCATAATCGAAAAATCTTCAGAATATATGTAGACAGGTCTTCCATGAATTGTTCCTGAACCAGTAATGACAGCTTCACCATCAGGGTTTGCATCAGATGATACATTTTCATCAATCTCACTAAATGAATCCACGTCCAAAATGAGGCCTATTCTTTCATAGGCTGTTAATTTACCTTTTGGATGTTGAACTTTCTTTGCTCGTTCATCCCTTATTTCAGCTAAATTATCGTCTGACATGCCAGTCTTTCCTGTTTATTGTTAGTGTAAGTATTTGACCTATATATATGTAAAGAAGTAACACAATGAAAGCAGTTTTTTTTGATTCTATAGACAATACGCAGGATTACGCGCTAGAGAATTTTGAACAAGAACCCCTACTTGTAGTTAGTTATTTTCAAGAAAAAGGGAGAGGTACCGATAATAGAGATTGGAAAAATGCTGATCAAGCTCTTGCCTGTTCGTTAGTTTTCAATGAAATACCTCAACATTTTATCAAAACATTAATTCCTCTTATTTCAGGCTTTTCATATCTGGAGGCTGTTAGCAATATAGACCTACGTCTTAAATGGCCAAATGACATCTTATTAAATGATGCAAAAGTTGGTGGTATTTTAGTTGAGGAAAAAGAGAGCAAAATATGTATCGGAATGGGTATAAATTATTTTTGGGAGAATCCAGAAGTACCTAATGCTTCAGCCATTTATCCAGAAAAACTAGATGATCAAATTTTGAATAATCATGCTCAACATTGGGGAGAATTAACCCTAGATACTATTCAAGAAAACAGTTTTGACCTTAATGTGTATAAGAAAAAACTTACAACTTTAGGAAAACTTATAGAGTATCCAGAAGGTAGAGGCTGGGCAAAAGATGTAAACATTGATGGTTCTCTGTCAGTTGAAACCATTTCAGGTGAGATGATTAATTTGACCTCACCTTTAATATCAGAAGTGAAGTAAGTATCATAATTAAAGGTGATTATTAAATGAAACAGTTGGTCGTCGAAAGGAATAATCCGGTACCTGTTATTTGGGATACACCAATTCCACAGCCAGGACCGAATGAGGTTCTTGTAAGAAATTATTACTCTGTTGTATCTTCTGGTACAGAGTTAGCTTCTATAGAGTCTGCAAATAAAAGTGTCACGGATAAGCTTCAAGACTCCTCAAATATCAGTAAAGGTTTAGACCTATTAAAAAAAGAGGGATTAGGTGCGGTCATTGATGCTGTATTTCCAAAAAATATATTGCCACTTCAGCTTGGCTACAGCTCTTGTGGAGAAGTAATTCAAGCTGGAAAAGATGTAAAAGACTTTCACGTTGGAGATAAAGTGGTTTCAAATGGTAGTCATGCAGAATATGTGACGGTCAATCAAAATTTATGTTCCCGAATTCCTGAGAATACTTCTGAAAAAGAAGCTGCCTTTACAGTACTCGGTAGTATTGCCCTTCATGGTCTGAGGCTTTCAGAAACGACACTTGGATCTACAATAGTTGTTATTGGTCTTGGGATTGTTGGACAATTGGTTTGTAGACTTGCTGAAGCACAAGGGTGTGAAGTTATTGGAGTTGACCCTGATGAAAAAAGAACTCTCAATAGGAAAAACTTCTACACCTCTATTGATGACGCAATAAATGATAAATCTATTAATTCAGAAAATGTTGATGCAGTCATTATTACTGCAGCCTCCTCAAGTAATGAACCAATAGAGGTAGCAACACGTATTGCTAGGAATAAAGCAAAGATCGTAGTTGTAGGTGATATTCCACTGAATATTTCAAGAAATGATTTTTACTACAAAGAACTAGAACTAGTTGTCTCTAAGTCATATGGACCTGGTAGATATGATAAACAGTATGAGGTTCTTGGAAATGATTACCCCATAGAACATGTCCGATGGACAGAAAATAGGAATTTTTCAGCTTTCCTACAACTCTTACAAACAAATCAGATTTCATTGTCAGATATGATTACAGAGGAAATAGATTTTATTAATGCTCCTTCTATATATGAAAAATTTGAATCTGCTGATAAACCACTATCAATTGTTCTTAGGTATGAACTCAACAATGAACCCAAAATTGATTTCGAGAAGACAGACACGTCTACACCTTCATCTAATGGAAAAATTAAATTAGGAATTATTGGAGCAGGTAACTTTGCTTCTACAACAATCCTCCCAATCCTACGTGAGTTAAAACGAGAATGTGAAGTTATTGGTGTTGCCTCTTCAGGTGGCTTAAGTGCAGAAGTACTCTCTAGAAATTTTAAAATTAAAAACAAATATTCAACTGAGAGTGAGATTATTGATTCTGAGGAGATTGATGCAGTATTTATTTTGACACAACATCATAATCATGCAGAACTTGTTATTAAAGCTGTTAATGCCGGTAAAGCTGTATATGTTGAAAAACCTTTAGCTTTAGAAGTAGAGTCTTTAATTGAGATTGAAGAAGCAATGTACAACGCAGAAAATGCAAAAATATTTGTTGGCTTTAATAGAAGATTTGCTGAAGCTACTCAGTTTGTAAAATCAAAACTAAACAACACCCCAGCGAACAGTATTAATTTCCGTTTTAGTGTTCCTGCTTTAGACAAAGATCACTGGACGAACATTAAAGAAATCGGAGGGGGAAGAATCGTTGGTGAAGCAGTTCATGCAATTGATTTAGCTTCGTATCTTTTCGATTCACTTCCACAAAGTATTTCAGCATCGTCACCTTTGGACAAAGAGAATGATGTAGCTTTAGATAACCAGGTATTTATCAATATTAACTTTGCTAACGGCTCCCATGCTGCAATCCAATACTTCAGTGAAACAAATCAATCATTAGCTAAAGAACGAATAGAAATACATGGCGGTGGAAATTCATACATTATGGAGGACTTCCAAATGCTTCGATACCTTGAAGAGTCGGATGATAAAAGTAAGGTGTTCTCAAAGGGAAAAGGACATAAGGAATCAATACAGGCATTTCTTACTTACGTAAAGGGTGAATCAAATAACCCTTACACTTGGCTTGAATTAAAATCTGTAGCTAAAGCAGCTATATATTCTCAAAATTACATGAACTCTGGCTCTCAACACAGTATTTTTTCATAAATATGAATACTTCTTACGATATATATGAATTAAATAATGCTGTCCTGGATGCGTCCAAAGCCATAAAAGACATGAGAAATGATTTTACTGTCGATTCAAAAGATGCAGTTGTGGACTTAGTAACAAATGCAGATCTTAAGTCTGAAGAAATTCTCATAGAGGCTATAACCAAATATTTTCCAGAGGATGGAATTATTTCGGAAGAATCAGATGAAGTCCTCTCTTCTAATGGCAGATCATGGTTAATTGATCCCTTGGATGGAACTGTGAATTACGCAAATAATATTCCACAAGTTGCGATTACCCTGACTCTACTCATCAATAAAGTACCTGAACAAACTTATGTGTATGATATTTTTCAAGATGATTTATACGAAGGATATACAGACAAGGGTGCGTATAAAAATTCTGAAAAATTACAAGTTACAAAAGAAACATCCCTACAAAAAGCAATTATTGCTACTGGTTTCCCCTATGACAGGTTGGAGTTTGGAGAGCAATACATACAGACCTTCCTCTCAATTCTCAAAACGACGGGTGGAGTAAGAAGGTTTGGATCGGCAGCATTAGATGTTTGCGGGGTTGCTGATAATAAGTTTGATGCTTATTATGAATTTTTCATTAAGCCATGGGACACTTTAGGGGCTAGCTTAATTTTAAAAGAAGCTGGAGGACTTGTAGTTGATGAACATGAAGCATTTCCAACGCTTTCATCAAACTTAATTATTGCTACAAATAAAAACATACACAATGAATTCAAGAGCCTTATATTGGAAAATATTGATCCGGAGTTGCTGAAAAGATTTAAGTAATCCGATATTTTTAATAAAATCTTACGATAAAAGAATAATAAGTCTGTCTAAATACATAACGGGTTAAATCCAATATTGGTATCAATCCCTTCTTTTATGTGGAATTGTTTTTTACTCATCCAAGTTGGGTCATTTACTAAATCAACATCTACTATACGTTTCATTAAAACATCTATACCAAAAGCCATTTGATGAGTGAACTTCCTAGCATTCTCTTCGGAAGTTGCGTTTCTTACGTATTCAGTTAGTTCTCTACTTGTGAACTTGTCATAATCGGTGATTGCAAGATTAACTATTTCCGCTGATTTCTTCAATTTATAGAGAATTTGCTCTGGTACGGGTACATTCCACGCCTGTGCAATATGGACATATCCAAGTCCAATATTCACCCCATACGAGTGATACCATTGGCCCCTAGTTCCCCTAAACGAATTATTGTATATATATCCATCATCAAGAAAGAGTCTATTCATTTCTTGAAACCTGAAGTTGAATTCTTCTGTAGCTAGTTCTTTATCATCTGTCCATGATGCGTAAACCAATGCAAGTATTCCCTGATTAGCCATTCCATAAAACCCTTTATCCTGCTCTTCAAACATTCTTGGTTGTAGGAATTTCTCATACATTTTTTCAATATAGCGATTTACTTCTTTTAATTCCTCTTGGTTAAATTCATCTTTAAGTGAATGCATATTAATCAAATACATTCCGAACCAATTAGCTGCAAATTCATACTCATGGTAATGGCAAGGAGCATCAGGATCATTATTTTCCCAGCACATACCAAGGTCTTTCAATTCCTCATAACCATAACTATTATGCAGGGTGTCTACTTTTGCTATCTGTACTGCGAAATCTTTTGCAATCGCTAAATTATTATCCTCTCCGTTAATTAATGCATTGTGAGTTGCAATCATCCAAGTCTGCATTGGTAAATTTATTACAGAGTGATCGACAACCAGTGAAGTGCCTGTTTCCATATGATACTTATGCCAGTCAAACCCTATTACAGATTCAACCAAATTTTGAGAATCATCTGAATCAAAACTCACAGGTGGAAGTGCAGTGCATTCTTTAATCTCCGTTGTATAAAAAAATTTTGGAAATTCAAAATCATTTGCCGTTATTACATTAATTGGACCAAAATTGGGAGTTGAATTTTCTTGAACAGTTGTAGTTGTTGTATCAGGAACAGTTGTAGTCGTTGTATCACCAGAAGTACAAGCAGTAAAGAAGAAGAGGGAAAGAATGATTGCTTTTTTCATTATCAAAGTATATAGATTCTGATTAAAAAAAAATGTTTATCTAGTTTTATTTCTTCACCTTAGAGTTATAAATATTATCTAATATTTTTAGTAACTCATCATTGGGTTGTTGTAGCCAGGTCTCAAACTCATTTATATATGTTCTATGATCTTTACCATAAACATCAATAAAAGTTTGATCAAACCCTTTCTGATTAACTGTGTTCCATAGTGTATATACAGATTCCTCTCCATGATTATGCACAAGATAAGCTGTGAACCAATTACCGATTCTATATCCGAGATCGACTCCTTGTCCTGAGCTCCAAGAAATGTTGTAGAGTTTTATACCGTCTTGAAAAAATTGTGTTTTTCTATCTACTGGCCAAGGACCACCCTCTAGTGCCCAACGCATTTCATTTTTAAACCCCTCAAGATCGTAGGTGTAGAGTGCCGAGAAAAAATCTGCATTGCCCTCACTCCACCAAGCTACATCTTCACCATTATCTCCGCTTCTTTTACCCATGTACTCATCAACATCATCATATTCAGTAGTAAAGATATTAGACAATTGATAGATATGAAAGACCTCATGATAAGTCATAGTTTTATACCCGTTATCAATTTCATTATCTTGTGGTGCCATAACCATAAAGTAGAATCCATCAACTGCACTGGAATTTACTCCGCCCCCACCGTTATTTACATAGTCTTTATAAGTGTCTAATCTACACCAATCCGCAGAAGGAAAACCTATTACAGTTAAATGATTACAGTATGCTAGATTTGCATTTTTACCAGCTTCCATATCAGAACCAGTAATCATTACATAAATTGCTTTTGCTTGACTTTTGCCGTAATAGTCATTGGCCATCCATAGGTCATATGCTTCATTTGTGTATTGGACAGTTAAATCTACAGTTTGCTGAGGTAGATCACTGGCGGGGAAAACTCTAATAATTTCATCATCTAGAAATGGTGATAATACTTCTTGAACAGTTGTAGTGGTTGTATCAGGAACAGTTGTAGTTGTTGTATCAGGAACAGTTGTAGTTGTTATGTCTTGAACTGTAGTTGTGGTTGTGTCTTGAACTGTAGTTGTGGTTGTGTCTTGAACTGTAGTTGTGGTTGTGTCTTCAGTGGCACAAGCAGCAAAAAACAAGAGAGTAAAAATCAATACTTTTTTCATTATCAAATTATATAGATTATGTAATTAAAGATGAAAGCTTTCTTGGTGTCTCAGATTACTAGACGGGTAGAATATAAGAATGAAAAAGCTTATACTTCCTTTTTTACTACTTATAACATTCTGTTCGTCCGGTGCTGAAAATACCGAACCTCAAAATACTAGCAACAATGAACAATCACAAGAATTAGCACAAAATGAAGAATTTGAATTTGTGGTTGATTCAGGTTATGACATATATGAGTTATTTAGCTGTTTGGAAAGTAAAGGGTTGAGTGGTCTTCCAGAACCTGAAATAAACACTTCTGAAATTCTTGTCCGATTTGATGGTTATCAAGAGGATAATATAGAGTCCTTACTAGCAATGGTACGTGAGTGCGAAGAGGAAAGAGATAAAGTTAATAACACTGAAGATAATAACACTGAAGATAATAACACTGAAGATAATAACACTGAAGATAATAACACTGAAGATAATAACACTGAAGTTAATGTGTCGGAAGATAAAGTGTACAGCTGGGACCAACCTGAAAATATTGATTGGATTGAGTATAGCTTCAATACTACAGATACATTTTGTGATGATGTAGATGGATATTGTGCTGGATGGCAGGATAATGCCTCTCAAGAATGTAGAGATAATTACAAACTTGGCAGTGTTGAAGAAGATGTCAAAAAAAGATTAACCTATGAACGTTGTGTTTATCAAATGGTTTTCAAGCCATACATCTCATTAGTAACAGACAGAACAACCACACCACTAACGCAAGAACAAAAAAGAAACGGTGAGCGACTAAAAAATACTGGATGGAATACGCCTACAGATCAAGTAGTTGAATTTAGAGTATCTGCAGATATTCCTACTGAAATTGTAGAAGCATCAAAAGAGGGAATGTTAGCTGCTATAGATTTCCTAGGAAGTTATGGTCCCCTCAGGGTGTATATCGTCGGTAATGATGTTGAACTAGCAGAAGATCTAGCAAGTGATTTTTGTGAGTACAACTATCCCTTAGAAGAAAAAAATAGGTGTCTCGATGATCAAGGTGAAGGTATGTTAGAAATGGCTTACATATATCCATCAGGTAATGGATTTCAACAGTCATCTTGGAGGAAAGATTCTCCAGTTCAAGCTTTTGTCCATAATCCATATGCAGATGAGAATAATAAACATAGTATTCATCCAAATGAATTGCTAAGTGATAGAAAAGTAAACGCCCATGAGTATTTTCATGTTTATCAGGGAGCTCATAGTATCTATAGGGGCGGAAGTAATAACTCATTTGGCTGGAGTACACCTAGATGGGTAGAAGAGGGAGTTGCAGTTTACTTCGAGCAGGTTCTCTTAGAAAAAATGGGTTGGCAGAGTAAGAGAGAACTAGATCAGAGAACCATCGGAGATTTACGCGTGATAAAATCATTTACTACTAGATTTCCTGGAATCTCCATGAAAGATGTAGACACTGGTTTCCAGACAGAGAGATTATTTTCTTACTGTGGAAATCTCTGTATTGGTAACTTACAGTATGAATTTGGACATGTAGCTTTTCAATATCTTGAAACTAAATCTTCACAAGAAAAAATACTTTTTGACTACTGGGAAGAGTATACAGAATTGGGATGGGCTGATGCTTTTGAGAAAGTGTTCGAGATGTCTGTCAGTGATTTTTATATAGAATTTGAAGAGTTTTTAAATTTAAGTGTTGAGGAACAGATGAACATCTTGAATATATAAAATGATTTATGCAAAATAAAAGTATTGTTTTATCTTTAAGTTTTATGATGCTCGTGAGTTTTTGTAGCTCTGCTGAAGTTACTGAGGAAACACCTACCAGTACGCTTACTGAGGAAACACCTACAACTATGCAAGACATAACGACTACAACTGTTCAAGACACAACGACTACAACTGTTCCAGAAGTATTGAATTTAGATTATGTAACAGTATATGATTCAGGAGCCTCCTTTGAAGAAGCATATTCATGGAAAAATACTTGGGTTCCGAGTGAAGTAGATGATAGTTGTATAGAAAGATCTATGTTAAATCAATCATCAGTTACACCTGGGGCTAAGAGAAACTTAGAAATAATATTTAACAAAGACTTTACTTCCATTAATGAAGAAGACATATTAAATCTAAAAATACTCAGTTTTTCGGAGTCTGACTTTCCAAACTCACTGTCTTTCAAGAGTTCAACAATAAATGATATAGACTCATATGAAGGTTTGGAGTACTTAACCTGTTTGCAGTATTTAGATCTAATTAATCAAGACTGGGGTAGAGACCTTAGGTTTTTATCAACTCTTACAAATCTGAGATACTTAGATTTAGTATTTAGTGATATGCCCAGAGTCGAAGTACTTTATACTCTTCAAAATTTAGATACACTGATTTTGCCTCAACGTTTTAGAGAAATTGAAAAGCTTGTAAATATTCCTAGCTTGAGAAGAGTAGCTGCAAATTACAGTCTCGGTTGCAAGGAAGAGGTATTTTCTAAAATGAAAAACCTAGAAGTTGTACTGCTAAATGGTTCAGACATCCAAAGTTACAATAATTTACATACTAGAGAAGATAGTTTTACTATCAACAAAAGTCCTTCTGGGGAATACTTAGAACTAATAGTTCCAGAAGGTCCAAATGCTTTTATGCCGGATTACGATGTTTTGAATCTTGCTGGAATTCACAGTAGAGAATATATGATGAACATCATGCAGAATATTTACAAGATTGTTGATGACCAGTACGAAGTTGTTATATTTGTTGGAAATCAACCGGAGTCATCAGTAGGCTATTCGGGACAGGCAGAATATATAAGTAATGATGAGCCTGGTCTTGGAACACCCATTTGGTCTGGTTCTTCTTGCTATGGCTCAACGTCAGAATTACGAGGACATATAAGTTTTCCATCTACATCAGCTCTTTATAACGTATTTTCAGACGAATATGCTTCCTACGGATACGGTCCGCTACTTCATGAAGTTCTTCACTTATGGGGAGGAGCTGACATTATTCCTTACTTCCAAATTCAAGATGGACTTTATGGAAGCGGTCATTGGGGTTACTCAAGTGGAGGTGTATTAGGAGGGTTCAATCCTGATTCTCTCAACGAGATTGAAGACAATGTTTACCAAGTGGGTTATTTTGGGACTGTCGGGAATGACCTAACTTGGAATATGGGAAATGCAGAAAAGTATATTATGGGGCTACTTCCACCTGAAAATTTTGAGAATATTATCTCTTTTGTTGATTTAGTAGAGGTTGATGATTTGTGCGAAAATTATATAGATAATTGGTACGACTATTTTTCAACATGTTTGAAACCTGGAAAAGAATTTACATATACCCTCAATGACATAACTGATATATATGGGGATGTAAATTATATTAACTCAAGAAATATTGATGCATTAGTAGTTTATGTTTCAGAGGAGAAAGTCACCGACACTGAATGGTTAACGTTAAATAAAAAACTAGCGTGGTACACAGAATCATCAAACATAGATGATGGATTTCAAAACATATATGAGGCATCGGATAAGTTGTTGAAACTTTCGTTTCCTAAACCATAGTTAGAAAACCAATCTAGCCCCTAAAAGAATTAGGGCTAACATGGGATTATGAAAAAATTAATTGTATTATTCTTATTTTTAATATCTTGTACAGATCAATCATTAGTTGAAGACTCAAACATAATACTTGAAATCGAACCAGATACTAATGAAGGTGAATCCAGTGAATCTCAAAACTATTCAAATGATAATGTTTTAGAGTATCCTGTTGATTTTGATATAGACACATTATTTGAATGCTTAGATGACAATGGGATAAATCCAATTCCTTCACCCGAATTTAACAACAATAATATATTAATCAAGTTTGATGATGGCTATTCACAAGACTTTATTGATAACTTTAAATCAACATCAAGAGAGTGTGAAGAAAAAATGAAAAACATGTCTACGGACAATGATTCAGATGAATATAACGAGGAAAGTAATTACGGAGTAGTTGAAACAAATACTGGATTGGAATGTAAAAAAGGCTTCTATTCGGACCT
>Ga0257110_1000641_pt1 | contig 16456 bp, 20 predicted proteins | sample LP_taG_7_FD_190184 | JGI IMG/M metagenome (GOLD analysis project Ga0257110, IMG submission 190184) | Marine microbial communities from Northeast Subartic Pacific Ocean, Canada - LP_J_2015_P26_10m | ecosystem: Environmental > Aquatic > Marine > Oceanic | place: Canada: Northeast Subartic Pacific...
CCACCAACGAAATCTTCAACTTGTTCTTCTGTCAGCTGTGTATCTGTAGTAGAATATGTGTTGGTATCTACACTACCATCAGCTTTTAGGAATTGACTAGATGTACCACCATCTTTAACAAAACTATTAGCCCTAACATTAGAAGAAAAATGACCAGAACCAGTAACATCTATATCACCAGTACCAGTTATATCTTTAGAGCTTAAGTCTAAATTACCACCAAGTTGTGGTGTTGTATCTTCTACTACACTGCCTATACCACCGCTACCACCTTCACTAGCTGTAGCTGAAACAATAGCAGTCACATGACCATTACTATCAAGAGTTAGGTCTTGTATAAAAGTATTACCACTATTATCAGCAGAACTTCCAGCACTAATACTAGGATGATCTGTATTATTAACAGCAGCTAAAAGATTCCAGGCTGTACTACCATCTCCTATTTTTAAAATATTATTTGTAGTATCAAATCCTGGTTCACCTTGAGCTAAAGTAGGAAAAGAAGCATTACTCCATTGAGTAGCAGTTCCTCTTCGTACTTTAATTAAGTTATTTACAGCCATATTTTCTATATCCTATTTATTATATTAATATAATTTGTATTATTTATGGAGATCCACCATCTATAACAGAATTAGTGATAGTAACTGGACTGCTAACACTAGCACCAGCGATAGCTGTCATACCAGCTAAACTAGTACTACTATTACCCAATACAATCTCAGTAGTACCTACTGTAATACTGCTTGCTGCTAATTTACTAACAGCAATAGCCGCACTACCATTAATATGAGTATTAGTAATATCTACATTAGCAAGATTACTAAAATCTAAAGTGGCATCAAGTTCACCTTTACTCCCTCCAAATACTTCGCTAGTATTTGTTGCATCAGGAATAAAAGTAAATTTACCTGTACTATCATCAAAACCAAAAAATCCAGATTTAGCAACTGATCCGTCGTGATATAAAAACTCAACGCCACGATCTTTATTGTCATCACTACCTGGAACTGTGTCTCCACCAACTCTAAATACAGGATCATCGATACTGACCACTGTGGAATTCACTGTAGTAGTTGTTCCATTTACAGTTAAATCTCCATCAAGCGTTAGATTTCTCAATCCTGTCAAATCTTTACTACTATCAACAACAACTGCTTTACTAGCAGATACTGTACCTCCGGTAACACCATCTAATGTGTTAATCTCTGTAGCATTAGACGTAATTGATGTGCCACCAATTTGTAAAGTAGTAGCATTAACTTCACCAGCTGATCCATAAATAACTGCTTTACTATTGACAATCGTACCAGCACTAGAACCATCTACTAAATTAACCTCACTTGCACTGGCTGTGACATCTCCTACTTTAACCAGATTGATGCTGTCTACACCAATATCAAATGTGTTAGCTGTATCATCATATCTTTTAGATAATCCACTGGTAGCATTAATAAACGCCCCAACTACATCCTGCACACCTTCTGTATCAACGCCTCCAGTACTATTAATAGTAATTTGTCCAGCATTTTCAGTTAATGTAATATTACTACCAGCAGCAAGATTAGTACTAAAAGAGACTCCTGTGACCTGACTATTAGAATCTGTAACAGGAGTAACACTAACACCACTTCCAGCATTAGTATGAATATCATCAAAACCAACACTAACAAATTCTAAACTATTCCATGCAGTGGTTCCATCACCAACTTTAAGCCTATCTATGGTAGTATCTAATCCTATTTCACCAGCGCCTAATACGGCTCCATTACCACCGTTGGCGGTAGACCAATCGCTTGATGAACCTCTTCTTACTTGTAATAATGTATTAACTGGCATTGTGTGTTCTCCGTGTTATGGTGTGCCACAATCTATATTGTAGCTATCGATAAAATTTTTCAAATAATTATCCAACCCTACTATTTCACTAGCATATACAATAGTAGCAGAAAATCCCGTTGATACTTCTACAGTGTCTGTAACTGAACTACTAAATTCCACACTTTCTGTATTATCATCGGTTGATACTTCTATTTCTAAAGTATTAACAACATCAGATATTTCTAAGGTAAAATCACTCATGATTATTCACTACACTCCAAAGCAGTATCAGATTTACTAAATCGTTTACTGATATTTACAGTACCGTATAATAATCTAGTAACATATTTCCCACCTTGATTATAATGTAGTTCATCTGATTGTAACTCCAAATCATATTTTGCATTATTGAAAGCAAATCCATTAGTAGTGCCAGCAGGAAATAATAGATTAATTTTACCTAAAGGTCCTTCTAAATTAAAATCATAAATACTTTTATCAGCATTATCACTAGAAAATGTTTGTGTAGAATTAGAACTAGTTTTCCAAGTTAATCTAGCACACCACCCAGAAATATCTATAGGATCCCCATTAGAGTCTTTATATATCAAAGACATCTTAAATGAGGAGCCTTGCTCAATCTCAAAGTTATAAAGACTTGCTCCCATAATATTTTACCTTTTGGTAGAGTTGTATATTAATTAGATACACCCGAGCATAAAAAAAGCCACCCATTTAGTGGGCGGCTTTTCCTATTAACATCTATAAAGATAGATTATAGAGAACCGAGAAGAACTCGTCTGTTATCAAGAACAGCAAAGCCTTGCTCAGCCCAACCGTAAAAACCAGCTCTCTTCTGACGATGAAGCGTATCGTCTTCGTAGATCTGTACTGGCTCACGAACTGGCATGATGAAGCTGTCTCTCTTGCGAAGATCAAGACCAACAACAATTTCAGTGTTGTGACCAGAAGGCATACCAGCACTTAAAGTAGTACCGTAGAAATTCTGATATTCTTGGCCATTGCCAAGCTCGTCTAGATCATGCAAGTTAACACCGAAGACTCTATTGACACTGCCATCAGCAGCGGTATAGATTTCACGGCGAGTAACTTCATCAACCTGATCAACACCCCAGTTACGAATGTCTTCCATAGCTTCTGGAGAGACATACAAATCGGTAAGAGCGCCTCTGTTGTTGCTAGCAGAGTTGCCACCACCATTACGACGCATGACAGTCTTAAGAAGAGAAACAAGTCTCTTAGTGAACTGGCCACTAGCTGCATCGCTATCATAAACAACAATGTTACGATCAACACCAGCTGCAAGCAGCGTGTGCCATCCATCGTCATTCATCTTCTTAACAAAAGAAGCTTCGAGAACTTCCATTGCACGACCGACTACGTCCCAACGAGCATCACGGGCATACTTTAAGAGATAGTCGATGCTTGCACCGATATCAAAAGTAGGAACCATGACGTAATCGCCTTCGACGTGACGTTCTGGAATATAGCCATGATTAGGAACAGTATAGGCAACGAAGTCCTTCTCTGTACCTGGGGCTAAGAAATCAAGTGGGAACTCAGGAGTAGCACTTTGGGCCAATTGAATTGGCTCGAAGATACCATCGAGGATGTTACCACTAAGTACACCTTGACGGAGTGGCTGCTCAAGCGCTTTTGCAAACTCTGCATTAGCTGCGAGAGAAGTTTCTCTGTGCTGCGAACCAGATTTGACCAAAAGATCAGTCAATTCTGGAGTTGGTTGAAATGCTTTAGTTTCTGCTGACATGTTAATTATCTCCCTTTTTAAAGTTAGGCAATGTTAATAGCGACCTTGGCGTAGCCGTCTGAATCTTTACTACTCAAAAATGTACCAACTCTGGCGCCACCGCCTGAAGTTGAAATGTTACCATTGTTATGAACAAATGCACCTGATCCTGCAGATGGAACTGCGGTGGAATCAAGATTACTTGTGGTAACCTGACCAAGCTGTAGCAAAGTTACTTTGCCACCCTTTTGAACTTCGTCCTTATGCCAGTTAATATGCTGACGAGTAAGGTCGAGGTCAACAACATCATTAACAAGAATACCAACAGGATTAGCATTTGCTAAAGCTGCAGTGTATTCAACAACTGCACTGGAATCATCCATAGAAACGCCTGATCCAGCAGTCTTAACTGAAGCAACACCACCACGAGTAGCAATTGCGTCTGAAAAGAAAGATACATCAGTTTGAGTTTCGATACGATCTGGTTTTAGAGCCATGTTTTATCTCCCTATTTTGAGGTGTTACCGAGTCTAGCACTTACAAATTCTACAAGTTCTGCGCGAACACTAGCTTCTGCTGATTCTGTTTCTGATTCGTCACTTCCGACGCTCAGATCAACGGTTTCTTCAGCTTCAACTTCTTCTAAAGCTGATTCAGCTTCTTCAAGTTCGTCTGATTCTGAAGCTTTGCCTTCTTTTTCCTTCTTCTTCTCTAAAGCTTCTTTAAGAGCTGGTGGCATTCCTGCCTCAGTATCTTCTTTAGCTTCTACTTCTTCGGCCTGTGCAGGCTTCATAGTAGCAAGAAGGGAAGTCATAGATGCAAATGCCTCGTCATCGAGACTTTCAAATTTCTCAACAGCAGCGGAAGCAGCGTCGTCATCTAGACCCGCTTCAACCAAATTGGCTTTTCTACTCATCATCTTCTCTTTCTTAGCCTCTTCCTCTTCCTTCATCTTGTAACCAGCGATAACTTCGTTGGCTTCTTCAAGAGAGGTCTGTGCGGCCTTAAGAGCTTCCTCGAGTTCTGTCTTGCTTGCTAATACTTCTTCAAGCTCAGACTTTGATTTTTCTTCTTTTGTAGCCATTTCTTTGTCTTTCTTAGCCTTTTCCTCTTCCATCTTTGTGGCAAGAGTTTCTAGCTCCTCAGACTTGGCTTCGAGCATTTCGTCTTTTTCTTTCATAGCTGCCTCTAGGGTTTGGTTGGTTTTCTCTAATTCAGAAGCTAACGTTTTTGCTTCTTCTGTATTTTCACAACTAGCTGCAACAGTGTCTAACTTATCACTAATTTCTGCAACTTGTTTTTCTATATTTTCACTCATAATGATATTCTCCGTGTCTTCGCTAGTTATGGGCTTATTATGTACTACACCTGAATTAGATAAATTGTCATTTTTTTCTTCTAATAAATCGTCAATTAATTGTCTTTGAAATATTATACTATCTGGATTTGCTGGTTTGTCAACAAAACCTTTACCACTAAATGTGATACTTCTCAAAACTCTACCAAGTTTATATTGATCTTGTTCACCAGAACCACCATAGGCTCTGAGATGTTTTGTGAGATAAGCTGTCTCTTCATTACGAGCTAAAACTTTGTATTCGTTTGTAATTTTATTTGTTAAGCCATAATCGAAACCCTTAAAATAACACTCCATACTAACATATTTCGTGCCATTTTCAATCTCAGCAATCAATCTTTCTGCTCTCTCTTTAAGTTCAGGAGTACTATAGGCTTTATATATAACCGATCCAGTAACGATATGAAATTTTTCTGGTAAATCATCCATACCAATATCTTCAGCAATAGTTTTACCTTCTGTATCAATAGGCCAATTAGATGTAATATGACCGATAATTGTATTTTCGTCATGTTCTAAATTAGTAGGTTTATCTTCTGGCGTAGCTCTAGCTGCCCAAACTTCAGCCTTATCAAAAATATCGTCATTTCTATTCCATGAAGAACTTACTAAAATAGACTGAACATAATATAAATCAGCATCACTAACAGATGCAGCTACTTTAATTTTAGATTTTTGACTTTGTGTAATATCACATGGCTCCACTATAGAAGCATAAGAAATAGTACTAGAAGCAGATATTTTTTCTGCTAAACCATCATCAGTTTCGTGAGGATATATAATCATTAAGTGTACCTTTTATTTGTTATTCAATGTGCAATAAAAACTAGACTTTGCCTGCTTTTGATCATCAACAGATAAGTCTCTATTTAATTGTGAAGCCAACTGTCTTAACCATACACTATAAGTGGTCAACTGTGTATAATTTAAGTCATTCAATTTTTCTGTAATTGTGTCAGAATTTATTGTGCAGAATGGTTTGACATTGAAGAGAATACTACTTTTGACGTCTTCAAGCTCTTTTAGTTGATCATTAGATAAACTTCTGAGATTATTTTTTCCAAAGAAATCAAGTAATATTGGGTTTATAATTTCGCTTATCTTTCCCTGAGCTTCGGTAGCCCATAGCTGCAATGATGCTCCTGTCTGGGGCGAGAACGTTCGTTCTTTTCGTTTCTCTGTATCTTTTGATAATTTGGGTCGTCCTTGCTGCGGTTCTCCAGGCAAAGATTCTGGCGAATCTTTTGCCAACTTTGTTGGTTTTGGCTTTTCCCGCATTTCGAGTGAACTTTTCTCTCCTTCTTTCTTAGGATCTAGTTCTAGTCCAACTTCGCTAGGTGTGACAACTCCGCTTTGTAAAGCGATTTTCTTGAGTGCATTTTCAGGTTCAGGATCATGATATGGACTAGCTTTTCCAACCATCCTATCTTTCTTTCTATCTTTAGCTTCTCTGTTTAATCTTGTTTTTTCCATATCTGGATCAAAACCGAATCTTGTCTGCAATAGTTCATCTGATACTACATTACGATCTGCTAGTTGAATTAGTAAAGCCTTTTCTGATTCCTCATTAGATAAATCCATTCTATCAAATTCTACTTTAGCTGGTTCTCTAAAACCCATAGCTTTTTGAACTAGTGAAATTTCTCTTTCCCAAAATTCCGTTAACATGTCTCTACCATATTGTAATCTTTGTGTCAAAGTTTTTAAACTGATAAAGTTATTGGTAGTACCAGCAGCCCCAAAGGTTCCAGTAAGAGTAGGAGGAATACCTAAACCAGCATATACAGCATTTAAATGAGGAACATATTTAGCTTCTCCTAAAAACTGATGTACATTTGTTCTAGATTCTATCAATTCAATATCTGGTCCCCAAACTAAATCCATTGTTCCTCCACCAACATTGTTTCCAAGAATATTAGCTAGTTTTGCTGCTGCTGCTTTGGTAGGAGCAATTTTATGTTCGAGACTACCTAATTTGAAAATCCTAATATTAGAAATAGCGCCATCTAATGCTGCCATATCTGCGAGTTTTAACTTTTCAATTACAGTAATATCATCCATAATAGAATAGATCATAGGGAAAGCCCATCTTTGCCAATCATCTTTTTTATAATGATAAACCATAGTCTTTTGTGGATCTAATGGATATGCTTTTCTAGATTCAGCTGCTTCTAAAATAGCATCAGGTAGTTGAGCTATGACATCTTTTTCTGCTTGGCTCTTAGGAGCATTAATCATTTTGCGTAAAGTAGCAGGTATAGTTAGCTCATATCTTTTATCGCTAACAAAAGAAGATAGGGAACCTGCACACACCTCTACATAAACAGGATCTATAAATGTATATCTCCATGGAATTTCTCTTTTTTCAAGCTTTACACTTTCTAAATCATGAATCAATAAATCTGGAGATGCAACACTCTTAAATAATTTGTCTGCAACTTTTAAGCTTATCTTTCCTGTCTGTCTATTTATAACTACATTGCCACTCTTGTAAAGATTATTAAGAAATCTTTCGCTACGATCTTTACCTGCACATTTCTTAAACCATTTTCTGTAAAATCTTTCAATCCTTTTATTCTTATGAACTAATCTAATACCCTGTGCGCCAAAGTCCCCCATTAGGTCAACAACATTTTTAACCAAACCGACCCTTTGATAAATATCCTCAGCCCTTTTCATTATTCCTTTGACTTTGCGAGGTACTGCTTCGTCTGGTCTGAAGAAGTCATAATCTGCACGGGTTAATCCTGGTTTACCCGATGTATTTGAAGATAAATTAGAATAATCTAATCCATGTCTTCTCATAGCTGTTGTATGATCTATACCGACGTATTCTTCCATAGACTCTGAAGATTTACTTAAAGCCTCTTGTTTAGAAGCCAAATCATCTCCCCATGCTATGTAAGCCTCTTCGCCTACTAAAGATTGATCCTGAACGGCGTCACTTTTAGGGTATTTTTTAGTCATAGTCTCATTTCAATTGTAATAGTATTGCAATTCCATTAACTTATTATACACTTTTTATTTGTATATACCAGTATAAAAATCATCATTTGCTCCTCCAGTGAACCAATCTGGGCCTTTGTACATATCTCCCTCTTGATTCACTATCTCTATCCTGTTTCCACCTATAACATCATAGTCAGGTCTAGCTAGTTGGTGTCTTGTGAGTCTAGCTAACATATTAGCTATTACCAAGGAGCTATATCTATCTTTTCTTAATCGTCCCTTTTTACCTGTTTGCAACTTGACCTCAGGTGTATCCCATTTGTCTCTTGCTCCTGTTCCTGTACTAGTTTGTGACATAACAATAGTAGTAAGTTCATTTTTAAGATCTTCTATTTCTAAAATACATTCACTTAAACTATCATATAGTGGACTTAAATCTGCCTTCATTATATCCTGACCATCTACATCTAATGCTAAGCCTAAAGTTAATTGGTCAAATCTTGGAAACAATAAAACTCTATCTTCAAAGTCTTTTCTTAATCCGTGATTAGCTTGCGCTGTCCAATCTGCCTTAGCAAATTGAACCATATCTAAAATGTGTAAACCTTGTTGTGAATCTGTGTCTTTACTTTTTTCATAGTTAATAACTGGCCATATCAATTGTTCATTAGGTTCTAAATTTTTAGGATCGTGTAAAGCTTCTTCAATAGCAATACCACCACCCTGAGCATCCATACCAATTACCTTCGGAGGAAATGTCCTCATCAGATTTCTAATCTTCCTTGCACAAAATCCATAAAAATCATGTTCATTAGTAAGACCCTTTTTTAATCTCTCTTTAAAATTACTTCTATTAGTAGTCCAACAATATACAATTCTAGAATGATCTGGATGTAACTCTAAAATAACTATACTAAAATTATCTTTTTCGGAAGCCGGATCAATACCGTATACATATTGATTATGAATATTACCTTGAGTAGTAGCATCAAACAATATTGTTTTTTCTCCGATAACAACAGGATTACTTTCTTTAACTACGCATGCTTCCAACATGCTTCGCTTGAAAAATCCATCACTATCCTTGGTAAAACACGCAGCATATTCCATATTATAAATACCAGTATGAATTGTAGCTTTAGCTCTAGCCACCTGTTTATCATCCATAAAACCCTTAGGAATTAACTCATAGGGTATTCTAATAATACTATAATCTTTCCAATTAAAATTATCTGGAACTTCGCCCTTAAAAAGATCTTCAAGTTTCTGTGTATTACCTTTGCTTTCAATTATAGATTTATATCTTCTCCAATAGTCCGCAAAATGTTTGAAACTATAATCGGCTGTACCTGATATAATAGCTTGATTTCCCATCTTGGTATCTAAAGCTTCAAGTTCTTCATTCCATATTCCAGCTGCTGTCATAGCTTTTCGCTTAGCCGCTTCTTTAACATTTTCAATAGGACTAGCAGAAACAGCAGCAAAACCTGCAACAACTGTTTCATATATATCTGGTGATATTGATGCGAATTCGTCAGCGATAATAATATGTGCTCTGAGCCCTCTAATCTTGCTGCCATCGCCCATAGGAACAGCAATGGTCCAACTATCACCAAGTCGTATCGTACACCTATCTACATCTCTTCTCGGCCCATCTTCATTACCAGAAAATATGCTCCTAAGAATTGGACTGTTCCTCCACATAGTTTCCATATATTCAAATATAATTTTACTCTGTCTAAACGCAGCACCTACAATTACAATCTTAGTGCCTGGATTAAAAGTACATCGTAATACTGAGTACAATGCTAAAAGAAACGATTTACCCCAACCACGAGAAGCTATATACATAGGGAAGGGTCTGTTCCAAAATTCTTGTAATATAACACATTGCATAGGATGCAACTCTATATTAAATAGTAATTTACAAGTTGCCCCTACATACTTTGGATCACGTAGTAACCTCATAAGGTGTAGATCTGGGTTCTCAATCTCCTTCTCAGTCCTATTAATCATTGGATTCGTAGGTACTTGGATCTTCGAAAGATCCCCCAGACCTAGCCATGCATCATCAAATATCTGTTTTTGGTTGTCCGTGATGCTCATATATCTTTCTCATGATTGCTAATGCTTCTTTTTCTGCATTTGCAGCATTGCCACAAAAAACAATTTTAACATTATGTAGTATTTGTAATTCATTAATATGTTTAAGGATAAACTTGGGACTAATTCTTAACTTGCTCCACATCCGTTTAGGTACATTGGACCCTACTGGATATTGAAGTACATCTTCTAAATTGAATTCAAATAATAAAAAGGGATACTTAAATTGAGACAATCTTTCTACAACATCCTTGAATCTCTTTTCCGTAATATTATTTGCAAACTCACTTACATTTCCTTTTCTTTCGATACAAAACAACTCTTCGAGTCCTTTCAAAGAATAATCTCCTGTATCTAATTTAGCTACCGTCTGTTCCATTTTTTCAAATGTCCACGGCTGCTGTTCTCTGGTATCTACTATTATGTGAAAATTACTGAAGTCTATCATTGGCTAATATCTTTAAGAATGTGGCTTCGTATAATGCTTCCTGACCTTTGATTAAATTGTGATGATATCTGCATAATGTAATTCCATTTGCTACTTCAAACCTGAGACCAGGATAATGAGCCCAAGTTTTTATATGATGGGCATTCAACTTCTTATTAACTTTACAATTTGGCCATCTACAACAATAACTATCTCTTCTGTATACTGACTGTCTCCATTTTTTATATTGTGGATCACCGTAATTTCTGAACATCACTTTTAACCATATCCTCTATCAAATCGTTAAAATTCATATCAGGAACCCACCCCAACTTTTCCTTTGCTAAAGTAGCATCACCACAAAGATAATCTACCTCTGCTGGTCTGAAAAGATTAGGATCTATCTTAACATGTTCCTCTGGATTTAATTGTACACTTTTAAATGCTAAATCTAAAAATTCTTGTACGCTATGAGTTTCTCCTGTAGCTATTACAAAATCTTCTGCCTCACTATTCTGTAACATCATCCACATGGCCCTCACGTAATCCTTAGCATGACCCCAATCACGATGAGCTTCTAAGTTACCTAATTTTAAAGGCTCCTTAATTTCACCCCTTGCGAGCTTTCCTATGTAATTAGTAATTTTCCTCGTTACAAAATTTTCGCCTCTTCTAGAGCTTTCATGATTAAACAATATACCACAACAAGCAAAAAGGCCATAAGCAGACCTGTACAGTTCCACCATATGGTGAGAAGCAAGTTTTGACACCCCGTAAGGACTTTGCGGTAGCATTTCTGTATTTTCATTTTGATATTTCTTACCATCTTTCTCACTTGAATAATTTCGCCCAAACATCTCACTTGTACTTGCTTGGTAAAGCTTTGTATGAGGAGAGTGGTGACGTATAGCCTCTAATATATTTGTTACACCTATACTATTAATTTCGAACGTAGTTGAAGGTTGTTTGAAACTAGTTCCAACATGTGATTGTGCAGCAAGATTGTAGAATTCATCTGGTTGGTATTTACTAACTGTTTGAGTTACTCCACTAGGATCAGTAAGATCGAATTCATTGAGTTTATATCGGGGATTTGAGAGTAGGTGATTAATACGATTAAAATTATTTGTACTGGATCTTCTATGGCATCCTATTACGTTATATTCTTTCTCTAATAATAGTTCTGATAGATATGAGCCATCTTGTCCGGTTATTCCTGTTATAATGGCAGTTTTCATTATATTAGTCCTTGTCCTTTTCTAGTACTGTCTCTGGGGTTAATAATGGACTGTCTACGGTATCATCAGCATAATCATGGTAATCAGATATGAGTTTTCTATTTTTATCTACAGCCATAGACATAATTTCCATTTGTCGTCCTTCCTTTTCTCTGATCTCTTCATCTTCTAGCATACGGATCAATCCGATCCAACTGCTTTTACCATCCTCGATACGTTTAATTCGTTGTTCTCTGGTGGCTTTTAAATCTTTACTTATTTTCTGTTGTTCATTTAATAGTTTAGTATATTCGTTTGTATAGTTAGCTATGCTGTTACGGGCAAATGATAGTTGGGTTTCTAGATTAATAAGTTTAGGGACATCACGGGCATCCTCTGATAGTTTATATTCATTATCTACTTGTTCTTGTAATTTTTCAGTATCAGATATGTGGCGTTTACGTTCTTTCATAGATCTATTGATAAGAATGTCTATAGTTATAAATTGCTTGATCTGTAGTTCTTCTGCAGGTAATACATCTTCTCTGAACTGTTTGACTAGACCTATCCATGTGTCTTCAAAGTATTGAAGTTCTCCTGTGGATTTGTCGAATTGTTTTGTAATTTCTATCCAGAAGGTTTTAAGATGTAATTTTTGTCGTAATGTGGTATCATTCTCTTGTTCATCTTTAGATTTAAGGCCAATTTTAGATTCACTAATATATCGTTCTACTGGTTTAATTGTTCTATTAAGATTTTCTGCTATTTGTTTTACAGGAAAGGATCCTACATGGTCTCTGATATATTGTTCTTCTTCTAAGCTTAGTTGTCCACGTTTTCTGGGTGGGATTTTAGATTTCATAATTATGTTCTTTGAGGATTTCTTTAATGCATTCTAATAGCTTGTTAAGGTCGGTTTTATATACCTTGTCACCATATCGTAATTTTAAATATGTAGGTCTGAATTGCGCTGGTATGTTCTCATCTAGTATTTTAAGGATCTGTTCGTTAGATACAATCTCTAATATGGATTTTTCTGAGGATAGTCGAGATATAGAAACATTCTGAGATTGTAGATCTTCTATACCTACTGGTTTCATAATGTTCTTTTTGTTTGTATTACGGTTATTCCATGTGTTATATTCTTGACAACTAGCTTTGTCTGAATACTCCTCACATTGGTTTGCTGATTTTTTGCAGTGGGGGTCGTAGAATATACAAGATAAACAGGGTTTGTCGGGACGTTGATAATTATCTCGTTTATAATTAAATAATCTATTTCTTACGTGGGTCCAAAGAAAGTTTTCTAGGGGACGTTTATTATCATACTTATTTAATCCTTCAAGAGCAAAAATTGCTGCTTGTTGTTTCATGTCCTCGTAACTATGGTATCCGAATTTAAATTTGTGTCCAAGTCTTTTGCTAATGTTATCTAATACTAATAAAAATTCTTTTTCGTCAACACCATTAGGTAGATTCGTTTGTTTTTTCTTCGTTGTCTTCTTGGGTGTTTTTTTCTTGGTCATATAATAAATTTGCTATGCTTTTCCCGTCTGGTTTGTTTAGATCTTCTGTGACATCCAATGCTCCAGAAGCTTTAGTTTCCAAAACAGAATTTACATTCGTTACTTTATTCATAATAAATTCCTTGCCTCGATTTAAAATTGTACTACTATAATACTATAAATACACGATTTGTCAACTTTATAGGAAATAAAATGAAGAAATACAAGAAATGGAGCAGTGAAGAGTTGTGTTATATCTCTGAAAACTGCAATAAGATGAAAGATAAGGAGTTGGCAACTTTATTAAGTGAGAAAGGAAATGGAGAAATAACGGTAGATATGATCAGGAGACAAAGACGTAAATTACAGATTCGAAAGAAGCAGGGACGACACAGGAAGAATAGAGAACAAGAAACAAAGATTGTAGAAGTAACTCATGGGACGACCTAAAGGAAGCACAGACGTAAAGAAAAGAAAAAGAAAAGTATTTATCACGGCACAGAAAGAAAGAGAAATTGTAAAGGATTACAATAGGGGAGTTCCGTCTCTAGATATAAGAAATAAATATTCTATCAGTAATGCCCAGCTTAGTAAGATTAGAAAAAATAGAAATATAAAGATTAAAATAAATCATACTGATATTAAGAACTGGGAAATAGTATCAGATTTTAAGTCTATTAAAAATACTAGTGGTATCTATGTCATCTTTTTTATATGGGATTATGATGATAATAATCCTGAAAGGGATTATAAAGTAAATGATATCAAATGCTACATTGGTAGTAGTGTAGGTATTGGTTCTAGACTAGGTTCTCATAAGAATGGGCTAAGTAAAAATAAGCATTTTAATAAAGAACTGCAAGAAAGATATCATGATAGTGAATTTTCTATTAAATATGCTATCATCGAAAGATGTGATGAAGATAAAATTATGCAGAAAGAAAGGGAATATTTGGATAAGTGGAATAGATGTTCTTTATTTAATACTTGGGTAGCTACTAATGAAAAAGATCTTCGTCCTTTTTTAGAAAAAGCAGTTGAATTAGATAGATACTCAAAGAGTTTTACGTGGAGCAAGGATAGGTTTTATAATGGTACTCCTTGTAAAGAAGCAAATTCTGTTCATAAAAATGGATATGCTCAGATGCAAGTAAAAATAGATGAAGAAATAAAATATTTTACTAAGCATAGAATAGCATATTGGGAAAAACATGGAGAGTATCCCGAATTAGTAAGGCATCTTTGTGATAATCCTAAATGTTATAATGCGGAACATTTGGCTAAAGGGAATCATAGAGATAACATGCTAGATAGAAGAGGAGGTTTCCCTGAAGAGTTTGAAGAAATATGGCTCAAGTATCAGGCGGATCTTCATGACATAAGTAAATATTACGAAGCAAAGGGTCGATGGAAACCGAATCAAGATTGGTATGGTAAAAAAGTTAGTTACTCTGTATATAGGTGGGAAAAGATTCTAGGGTTGAAAGAAAAGTATCCTGACCTTGTGAAAAATAGAATCAGTATGCTACGATCTGCACACGCGGCTAAAGGACACGAAACGAAGAAGCGTAATCTTGCTGCTAAGAGTAAGGTTTAGGTAATACATATCTATTATTTACTCCTTACTATTTTTGTATGCCCCGGGCTTTTTGAGACACAATCTCAATAAGCATATTAAAATATAATAACCCCCCTATGGTGGGGTAACTATACAAAGGTATACTCTATTATACTTTTTAAGACAATATTCTGAAATTTTCTTATATTGAGACAGCTATACTCAAATATTCTTAAATTTACTGTACAAACCTATACTGTGTAGCATAATGCATTGCATTTTGCAAATAATGTAGCATATTGCACATGGTATCTTAAAATGAGAATACAAATATCCCTATTTTATAGGATAAAAAATAATTTTACTTTTGGCACGATACTTGCACTATATATATATTATAAAAGAGAAAAAAGTTTTTTCTTGACATTAAAGTTTACTATGGTAAAATTCCGATATAGTAAACAGTACATTAAACAAAGGATAAAAAAAATGATTACAAATTCAAAAAACTTCGAAATTCATTACACTTCCGATTGCTGTGGATCATACGTTCACTCGGATGCTGAAATTTGCCCAGCATGTTTAGAACATTGTGAAGTTATCGAAGATCGTATCGACTACGATTGTTCAGAGGCTGTACATTTTCAGGCCGGTCTTGATTTTTACGGGGCCGGTTAAGATTACCCCTTGCAACGGTCGATAATATATATTAGACTCCGAGTATTCACCACCACCACCACCACGAGAAAATCATGAGACGCAAACAACCGATTCCAACAAAGTTAAGACTACAAGTAATAGACCGCGACAATGGTAGATGCCGTGCTTGTGGTATCGGTGACCGTGACGCCTTGCAAGCCGATCATATCACACCGGAATCCAAGGGTGGTAAAACAAGTCTGGACAATCTGCAAGCCCTTTGTGGTGTCTGTAACAATCGCAAGCAAAATACCGTTGTCGAGTTGGCTATACGTCCCAGTGTCGACGGGTTCGGTGATTACGACCAAGTGATGCAAGATAGGACGGCATTCTTGGAAATGCTGTCAGACATTCGACAAGGTGAAATTGTCAGACTAACGGCAATCGTCGCAGCATGGAGACAAGCCAACGTAAAGGGATGCATTATCCGTAATCGTCTGGAGAAAATGGTTGACAAGCGTAAAGTCGAAGGTATACTGAAAGCTACACGATAGGAGAAACGAAAATGAGTAATAACAATTGTATCATGCCAGAAGTCAGACCTAACGTTTGGGTAGTAATAGATGCTCAGACCGGCGATAAGATAGGAGAGGTCGGAGCCATAACAGAATCGGAGGCTCGACAATTAGTGTCACACCATGTCTTGATTCCCTTCAGACTTTCACACATCGAGGAGTAAATAATGAAAACTAAAGTAAACCCACTGAAACTAAACGGAACACGATTCAACACACAAGCACACAAGGAACAAGGTCGATATGTTAAGCACTACTATTTCAGCAACGGACTTGGGGCAAGTGTCGCTCTGCATGATGGGACTTATGGTGGTCAGCATGGTTATTTTGAACTGGCGATTCTAAAGTATGAACACGGCACAGATCCCTATACTACAAACAAGATCATCTATGATACTCAAATCAATCACGATCTAGGCTGTATAGATGTTATCGGATGGCTTGACTTTCATGAGGTAGCGAGTAAACTACAAGAGATAAGAAACTACAACACAGGAGATTACAATTACAATGTCAAGTAACACAGAGCAACTAATG
>Ga0257110_1000645_pt1 | contig 16405 bp, 9 predicted proteins | sample LP_taG_7_FD_190184 | JGI IMG/M metagenome (GOLD analysis project Ga0257110, IMG submission 190184) | Marine microbial communities from Northeast Subartic Pacific Ocean, Canada - LP_J_2015_P26_10m | ecosystem: Environmental > Aquatic > Marine > Oceanic | place: Canada: Northeast Subartic Pacific...
CGAAGGTCCAATCACGCTCAAATGCGATTTTCATCGGTGGATGGAAGCTCACCTGTGGGTCATGGATCATCCATTCTATGCAGTGACGAACGCGGAAGGGGAGTTTGAGATTTTGGATCTCCCACCGGGTGACTACGAGATTTCGGCATGGCATGAAAAGTTGGGTGAGCAGAGTCAGAAAATCACGGTCCGCAAAGACGGAAGTGTTTCCAATTTTAAATTCCGGGCTCGGTCGGAGTGATTCTCATTAAGATTAAAATCTGACGATCGTTATCCACACTTCGAAGACGCACCAAAGTGAGTCACTTTTTCTCACAAAATTTTCACCGAAGCGAAATGAAATCTAATCCGATTGAGATCAGAGCCAAACTGGCGATCGCTATCTTTGTTTTCTCGATCCTTGGCTTCAAAAAGGTTTTTGCAGACACCTCGATCAATAGGCCGAACATCCTATTTATCGCAGTCGATGATTTGAACGATTGGGTGGGTTGTCTCGGAGGGCATCCCCAGGCTAGGACTCCCAATATCGATCGTCTTGCATCGAAGGGAGTGCTGTTCGAGCAGGCGTATTGTTCGTCGCCTTTATGCAATCCCTCGCGGATGGCGACGATGACGGGATTGCGGGCGTCGACGATTGGAGTCTGGGGCAACGGTGGAACCTATGATCGTGCAGGAGTAGCTTCGTGGTTCCGGGATAAGCCGGAGTTTAGGGATTGGGTGACGATCCCGCAGTACTTTCGCCAGCATGGATATACGGCTGTGACCGGGGGAAAGATTTTCCACCAAGCACACGGTAAGTTTTCCGATCCCTTATCGTGGGATCATCAATATTCGACCAAAACAGGAACGCCTTTTCCTGGAAATGGGCTTCGGCTGCTGCACGGGATGAGCGACAAGTTCACTCTTGATTATTACAAGGATTGGGCGGATTGGATGCCTCTGGCTATTTCCGAAGAAGAAACTGCCGACTGGAAAACGGCCGAGGGCGCGGCTGCGTTCCTGCGGCGCGATCACGACAAGCCCTTCTTTCTGGCGTGCGGCATCTTTCGTCCGCATCTCCGTTGGTATGCCCCGCAGAAATACTTCGATATGCATCCCTTGGGCGAAATAGAGCTACCGGTCACACTTGAAAACGATTTGAACGACGTTCCGCCAAGGGGGCGTCGACAGACCGGCGGGAGCCAGGCCTTTGGCGTCATCCAAGAGCATGGTGAATGGAAACATGCGGTTCAGGGCTATCTAGCGTCGTGTTCTTTCGCGGATGCCTGTGTTGGGGTCGTGCTGGATGCCTTGGAGGAAAGTGAACATGCCGATAACACCATCGTGGTTTTTTGGGGAGACCATGGTTTTCATATTGGTGAGAAAAATCGTATTTCCAAACTCACACTGTGGGAGGATGGAGCGAAAACGCCGCTGATCATCTCCTCTCCGGACTCCAGAGCGGTTCAAGACAAGAGATGCAAGCAGCCAGTGAGCTTGGTTGATTTATATCCCACCCTTGTCGAGCTCTGTGGATTACCTAAGCGGGATGGATTGGATGGACGCAGTCTTGTGCCCTTGCTGCGCCTGCCGGAAAGCGAGCGGGAAACTCCGGCGGTGATTAGTCACCGCGACGATCATGCCGTTCGTTCCAAACAATGGCATTACATCAGTTATGCCGATGGCGGTGAAGAGCTTTACGATGCCGCCAAAGATCCGCACCAGTGGAAAAACCTCGCCAATGATCAGCGGTTTGCCGACGCAAAAAACCAACTCAAGAAATGGCTTCCTCAAAACACCCAACATGTCAAAGCCCCTTCGGTGAAAAAAGATGTTCGAAAGCAACCGAATGTCGTCGTGCTTTTGGCTGATGACCTGGGTTCGAAAGACCTTGGTTGCTATGGAGGGCCGGTGAAGACACCGGTGCTCGATGACTTGGCTGCGAAGGGCGTCAGGTTCACTGACTTTCATGCTGGCGCTGCGATTTGCTCACCTTCGCGGGCGACCTTGCTGACGGGAAGACAACATTTACGAACGGGAATCTATGGTGTCCTGCAGGATCACATGCACGACATGCATCTCCTGAAGCGTGAAGTAACGATCGCCGAGGTGCTCAAGAAGGCCGGATACGGAACGGCCCACTTCGGCAAGTGGCACGTTGGTATGCCTTCCGGTAAACGGAAAAAGCCTTCCCTCCAAGATCACGGTTTTGACTACTGGTTTGGCTTATCCAATGGCGCAAATCCCAGTCACAGGAATCCCACGAACTTTATGCGCAACGGCAAGCGACTCGGGCCGATGAAAGGTTACTCCTGCCAGATCGTCGTCAGTGATGCGATCAACTGGTTGGAAACCAAGGCAAATCCCGATCAGCCGTTCTTTATGAACATCTGGTTTAACGAACCCCATGCCACCCTCGCGGCGCCCGATGAGATCACCTCAAATTATGGAGACCTCAAGGATGAAGCTGCCATCTATTCTGCAACGATCGACAATACCGATCGCGCGATTGGTCGCCTCGTCGCAAAGCTCAAGGAAACAGGCAAGTTGGACAACACGTTAATCATCTATTCCTCCGACCACGGGAGCTACCGGGCCGATCGTAATGGCGGATTAACCGGCAACAAGGGCTCAAATTTTCAAGGCGGTTTGCGTTCGCCCGGCATTTTCTTCTGGCCCGATGGCGTTCGCGGCGGCCGGATTGAAAGCACGCCGTCGGGCGCGGTTGATCTGTTGCCTACCATCTGCGGCTTAGCTGGCATTGATAAACCCAAAGGCGTGCACCTCGATGGCTCCGACCTGTCACCTTTACTGATTGAGAAAGGGACCTTTAAGCGCTCTCAACCCATGTTGTGGCTGGCCCCTTCATCGGGCCATCTGGCCACCCTGCGGGAAGGCAATTACACGCTAATGGGTTACCGTGGTTACAAATTGCCTGAGAATCAGGTCAGGAAAAACGAGTTGTTGCAGGAGATGGCCAAGTTGGTGGACATCGATCCGTCGACGCCCAACCTAGGCTCCCGCGTCACCAACACCACCTTCTCCAGCCCCGAATACAAGCGACTGAAGAACGAGTTCGTTCGTTTAAGAACCTTCCAGGAAGCGTGGATCCCAATCATCAAAAAAGGTGGTTTCAGTCGATTCGCACTATACGACTTAAAGGCTGATCCGCTGCAAAAGAAGGATATTTCAAAGCAGCGCCCGGAAGTCACCAATCGTCTCAAGAAAAAGTTGCTGACGCTCTACAGGGACGTCATGACCGATGCGCCGGACTGGCCCTCAAAATGAATCAATTTTTAACCATCGCTCTTCTATTTTTTGCCCTGCCAATTTATGGACAGGCGTTCAAGGAGGCATGGGCTCCGTTGGTGGAAGCTTCCTGTATCGATTGCCATGATGCGAATACCGATACGCCGCTCAATCTGGAAAAGATCGGGCATGATCTATCGGATCCCAACACCTTTCGGCAATGGGTGAAAATTTTTGACCAAGTGGACAGTGGCGAGATGCCTCCCAAGAAGAAAAAGCGTCCAGATCCTACACTAAAGAACAAGGCGCTTACAACGCTTCATCAACACCTTCGCGATGCAAGTTTAGCGAAGCAGATAAAGGACGGACGAACTCCGGTTCGGCGTCTGACACGGACCGAGTATGAATATACCTTGCACGATCTCTTCGGTATTGGTGGCGAACTTGCTTCGAAGCTACCGCCGGAAAGCACGACCTCCAGATTTGACACGATTGCTTCAAATCAAGGAATTTCGCCGGTTCACATCCGCAGCTATCTTGCGGCGGCAGACCAAGCGATCGACGAGGCCATCGAACTACGACCGAGACCTGATCTCAAGCCACGCCTGATCGATTACCCTAATCATCCCTATCTCCAGATGTGGTTTAAAAGGGAGCTACGACGCGGCGGCAATACTGTGAAGCGAAAAAAGGACGCACTCGTGATTTTTGACGACCGCCCGCACACCACTCAGAGCAACAATATGGGCATCCGTTTCAAGGTGCCGGGGCAGTATCGTATCAAAGCAGAAGTGCATGCCTCTCAAGCAAGGACACCCGTTACCTTTTGTATTTACCGGGGGAACGATTTGGGCGGGGTTCGTGAGTTGATCAGTAGCTGGCAACTCAATCCGGGGAAACCAAGGCAGGTTGAAGTCGAACACTACTTTACTCCGGGTGATTACTTCTACCTGGCACCTGCTGATCTCGACTGCGACCCAAATGGTCGAAACGTGTTGGCGGTCGGCGCTAGAGATTATCGTGGCGAAGGAGTCGCGATTCGCCGTCTTACGCTGGAGGGCCCGCTTGAGAAACAATGGCCTCCCGAGCGCACCCGTGACCTCCTCGGCGAAGTTGAGTTTCGAGCTGGTCTGAAAGGCAATTACTCCATCGTAATCGGGAAAAGCTCGATGGAGCAAATTAAAGAGGTAGTGAGCCGGATTGGGCCACGAGCCTTGCGACGTCCGCTCCGGGATACTGAGCCCAAAACTTGGGCGGCGCTTGCGAAACCGGTGCTTGAGAGCGGTCGTGGTTTCGAGGAAGGGCTTCGACTTGTTCTGCGAGCCTTGTTGAGTTCGCCTGAGTTTCTCTATCACGAGGCCATACCTGGCCCACTTGACGATTATGCGCTGGCGACGAGGCTTTCGTATTTTCTCTGGAAGAGTCTGCCTGATGACCAGCTCTTGTTCCTCGCTGCAGGAGGCCGACTGAACGATCGGGCGGTTCTTAGATCAGAAGTCAATCGCATGCTTGAGGACAAAAAAGCGCAGCGCTTTATCGAAGATTTACTCGATCAATGGCTTGAGCTGAAAGAGATCGATGCCACGACTCCGGATGAGAAACTCTATCCTGAATATGATGATGTTCTTAGGCAGGCTATGCTGGAGGAAACGCGTCGCTTTTTCTCCGAGATGATACAAAGTGATCTTGGCGTGGGTGAATTCATCGATTCGGACTTCACTTTTTTGAATCGTCGTCTCGCTGAGCATTACGGGATTCCTGGTGTTGAGGGACTCGGTTTTAGGAAGGTGACCTTACCTGCGGAAAGTCCCAGAGGTGGTCTCCTTACTCAGGCGAGTATCTTGAAAGTCACTGCCAACGGCACAAACACTTCACCCGTGCCACGTGGGAGCTTCGTCCTCGCAAACCTGCTCGGCACCCCGCCCAGTCCACCACCTCCGGGAGTTGGAGCGGTCGAACCGGACACGCAGGGAGCCACCACGATTCGTGAGGAGCTGGCTGCTCATCGGGAAATGGAAAGCTGTAACCGTTGTCATCGCGAAATTGACCCGCCGGGATTTGCGCTTGAAAGCTTTGATCCCATCGGCGGATTCCGAAGTCGATATCGATCGACAGGGCAGGGCGACCGGCCTTTGACGAAACTCTTTGGGCGCCCGGTCCGCGAATATCGCCTGGGACTCCCAGTTGATGCCTCCGGGGAAACAAGTGAAGGCGAACCCTTTGCCGGGATCCGGGATTTCAAACGGCTGATGAAGCAAAAGAAAGATCAGCTTGCTCGTCATTTCCTCAATCAATTGATTGCCTACGCTACAGGGGCGGAAGTAGAATTTGCGGATCGTAAAGAGCGCGACCAGATTCTCGAGCAGGCAGGCCGCGATGGATATCGGATCCGCGGGATGATTCATGCCGTAGTGCAGAGCAAGATGTTTCGCAACAAGTGATAAAGCCATGAGTACACGTAATCTTAATCGCAGGACATTCCTCCGGACCTCTGGTGTCTCGTTGGCAATTCCTTGGCTTGAGGTCTTTGGGAAATCTGCTGAGGCACCACCGAAGAGGGCGTTGTTTATTTGCAACACCTTGGGCTTTTATCCACCTGCTTTTTATCCCGCGAATCCAGGAGTAAATTACGAGGCTTCCGACTATCTTTCCATGCTCAAGGAACATCGTGACGATCTGACGGTCTTTTCCGGCTTATCCCATCCGGATCAAGGTGGAGAGCACCAATGCGAGATGACCTGGCTGAGTGCGGCGCGCAATCCCGGACGGGATGGGTTCCAAAACTCGATGTCTATTGATCAATACGCGGCGGGTAAGCTGGGATACACCACTCGCTTTCCTTCTTTGTCTCTGAGTAGTGATGGAGCAATGAGCCAGTCCTACACCGAGAACGGAGTCATGATTCCCGCGATGGACCGGCCTTCCGAAATCTTCTCGAAATTATTTTTGCAGGGGAAGCCGCACCAAGTGGACCAGGAGAAAGAAAAACTGAGAGACGGTCGCAGCATTCTTGATTCACTCGGGGATCAACGTGGTCGTATTCTTCGCAAATCCTCATCCAGTGATCAGGAACGACTTGAAGCTTATTTTGAAGCGGTTCGCGAAGCCGAACGAAATTTGTCGGAAGCCGGAGCGTGGATGGATCGGCCAAAGCCAAATATTAATAGCCCAGCCCCTAAAGACATCGCCGACAAAGCGGATCTTGTCGGGCGCATCGAATTGCTGTTTCAGCTCGTCCCACTGATCATTCAAACCGATTCATCCCGCGTGATCAGCATTGTGATCCAAAATAATCATGGGATTCCCCTCATTAACGGGGTGGCCGCGGAACATCACAACCTTTCTCATCATGGGCGTGATCCAAAGAAAATCGCGCAACTCCTCAAAATAGAGAGCGCGATCATGGGATGTTTTGGCAGGTTGCTCCACCGCATGAAAGAGCATCAGGAGGCAGGCGCCCATCTTCTTGATCAGACCCTGACGCTTTTTGGAAGTAATCTTGGGAATGCCGCTGCACACGATCCTCGCAACAACCCTATCATTCTAGCAGGGGGAGGGCTGAAGCATGGCGGCTACGTCACGCACAATGGCAGCGACAACACTCCTCTTGGTAATCTTTTCGTCCGAATGCTGCAGGAAATGGGCATGGAAACCGATGCATTTAGTAGCAGTTCCGGTGTGCTGCGGTGGTGAACTATTGAAAAGGTGTTCCTTCGAATTCTGGAGTATGCCGCTTAGAAAGAAGCTTCTCAGGTTGAGTGAGATGAGCATCTGCTTTAAGACTGTTGGAGGGAAAGAGGAGAAATGAAAATTAATATGACCTTATACATGCTTCGGTTGGCCGTTTGCTTGGTTTTTTCTGGATGTCTTTCTCAGGCGGTAGCCCAGTATGGCGACTGGAAACACTCAGGCTCGATCTACCTTGTCACGACGTCCGCGGGAGCGAATCTACCGGCGTCGGCGTTGGAGACGAACTTCCCGCTGCTAGTTCGGCTCAACAAGAACTTTTTCGACTTCAGCCAAGCGAAGCCTCGAGGCGAGGACATCCGCTTCTCTGCTAATGGCAAACCATTGGTCTATCAGATCGAACGGTGGGACGCGGTAGGAGGCAATGCTGACATCTGGGTGAGGATTCCGAAAATCATGGGCAATGACCAACAGGCGATCACAATGCATTGGGGGAATGGCAAGATTCCCAGCGAGAGTAACGGCGATCGTGTGTTCAAGACGACAGAAGGGTTTGCTGGGGTCTGGCATTTGGGCGGCAATCTGGAAGACGCCACTTCCAACAATCTTGACGGTTTCAATAGGCCGGACAAGCCAACCATCAATACCCCTGGAATCATCGGCGATGCCAAGGAGTTCGGCGTTAACAAAATTCTTGCGATTCGCCAACCCGGAGCTAAGCCCGATCGACGGGTGACCTGTATGCCTTCGGGGAACGCAGACCGGACGATGTCGGCCTGGGTAAATCCCAACAGTTTTGAGGGACTCAACTGGGCATCTGCGTCGATTGGAGGATGGGGTGAACCGGAGAGTGGACAGAAGCCGGGCATGGGCTTGTCCTACATGACTATGACGGGAAGAGGTCAGCCCCGCTTTCATCTCTATGGCTTTGATCCTAGATGCGCTAGCTCGTTACCCCGTGGTGAATGGCGGCATATCGCCCTTACCATTTCCGAAAATATGGTACGCTTTTATATCAATGGTATTCTGGAGAAGACGATTAATAACAGCGGCGATCTGGTGGGCAAGCTAGGGACCTTAAAAACCCCGGCCTCAACGCCTGTGGATTTGGGGGATCATGGAAACGGCCGCGGACCTTTCAATGGCGCTCTCGACGAGGTGCGATTCGAGTCGGTGTCGCGCTCAGCCAACTGGCTGAAGCTCTGTTTCGAGAACCAGAAGCCCTTGCAGTCGCTGGTTGGACCAGTGGTTCAGGATGGGGAGGTATTCTCTGTCTCTGAGTCAAGCTTGGTGATGAACGAGGGGGCTTCGATTGCTCTGTCAGCAAAAGCTGGAGGCGCCCGGAAGGTCTACTGGATTTTGCAGGAGGGCGACAAAGAGGAGATCCTTGCCGTCGACCGCTTCAGCCATGCCTTTGAAAGCGGGCGGGTTACCCAAGACAAAACGGTTTCGCTGCAGTTCAGGGCTTTATTCGGATCTGGGATGAGAACTAGGACCATTCCCATAAAGATCCAGGAGAGCATCCCGGATCCGGAATATACGCTTGAGGTCCCTCAGTACTGGAATGGTAGGGATGAGTTGGAGATCACGCCTTCGATCACCAACTTGGTAGAGATGAATTCAGAGAGAGCCAACAACCTGAACTACTCTTGGAAGGTTACGGGCATGGCCACGATTAGCAAAGTCGAAGGAGGAAAATTGGTCTTGAAGCGGGCGCAGAACAGCGGCGAGCTGACTATCGAACTCCAGCTCGATAACGGTGGCACTGTGGTAACGCGATCCGCTAGGATTACTGTTGCCGAACCGAAGCATGATCCTTGGATTGAACGTATTCCGTCCGTCGTCGAGAAGCCAGCGGACAACCAGTTCTACGCTCGGGGCGACAGCAATCAGGGAACCCTCTACTACAGAGGGAAGCTGCTCAAAGCAGCTGACTCAGTTTTCCTGAAACTCTATTCCGGTGACCAGTTGATTGACACGCAACAGCAGAAGATTGGAGTAGGCAAAAATTACGCTTTATCGACAAAATTAGAGGCGGGCCTGATCGCTTATCGCACAGAGTTTGGCATCAAGCGTGGGAGCAGTGAAATCGTTCTGGATAAAGCCAGCAACTTGGTCTGCGGCGATGTCTTTGTTATTCAAGGCCAGTCCAATGCCGAAGCTTGGACAGACAAACGAGTTGTCCATCCTTACCGGAGCCCTTGGCTTCGCAGTTTTGGCACACCGAGCACCAACAAAGATAGAGCCCGCGATGCGATATGGGGTAACGCCTTGTCCTTTAATGGTGGTAAAAACCATCACCATTTTCAGATTGGCTATTGGGGTCTTGAATTGGGAAGGCTGCTCATCCAGAAGCACAAGATCCCGATCTGTATCATCAATGGCGCCCAAGGTGGCACTCGCGTTGACCAACACCAGCGCAACGAGGCTGATCCAACCGATGTAAGCACGATCTATGGCCGACTTTTGTGGCGATTGCAGCAGGCCAGACTGGCGCACGGAGTTCGAGCCATACTATGGCATCAGGGAGAAAATGATCAGGGCGAGTCAGGGAAGACTGGAGAATTTGGGTGGGTGAATTACGAGGACTACTTCATTCGTCTAACGGCGGCTTGGAAGCAGGACTATCCGAATATCAAACACTATTATACTCATCAGATTTGGCCGGGTGCTTGTGGTAGCCGGGCTATTGAGAATGACAGGTTGCGTGAGAGACAGAGGCAATTACCCGAGCAGTTTTCCAACATGAGCGTGATGTCAACATTAGGCATCCGACCGGGAGGTGGTTGTCACCACCCACCGGAAGGTTATATCGCGATGGCATCGCGGCTGTTCCCGCTAGTGAACCAATACAATTACGGGGAGAAACCGAAAAAGTCGATCACCGCACCGATGATCGAGAGCGTCTACTTCACTGATAACAATCAAGACGAGATCACACTGACATTTGATCAGGACGTGAAGTGGGAGGATGAGGTCGCGTGGCGTTTCTATCTCGATGGCTCTCTTGCTGAAGCAATCGCTATCGAAGGGTCCGGAAAAGTCATCAGCGTAAAGTTGGCAGCATCCTCTACCGCAAAGACAATGACCTACATCAAAGGTGGCAAGTGGAAAAAAGAGGAAGCGATCATCCGGGGCTCAAACAAGATCGCCGCGCTGACTTTTTGTGAGGTTCCAATCCGACCAGCGAGGTCACCGGAACAATAAAAAATCCGTTCAGTATTTTTCATTGCGGGGTGCTATTTACCATTTTCGTGGTTTCCCATTCCCTCCCAAACCGCCTAGGTTCTTCTAAAGATTCCATGAAACGACTAATCCCCTTCCTAGTTCTTGTTCTTGCGCTTCCTCTTTCGGCGCGGAAGCCAAACATCATTTATATTCTTGCCGATGACCTGGGCTTTGGAGATCTCGGATGCTACGGGCAAAAAATCATTAAGACTCCCAACATCGACCGCATGGCTAAAGAGGGGATGAAGTTTACCCGCCATTATTCCGGTAGCACGGTCTGCGCTCCGTCAAGAAGCGCTCTGCTTCAGGGGAAGCATACTGGTCATATTTATGTTCGTGGCAATGGGAGCTTACAAATGCGACGCGATCCTCAGGACCCTATTTTTCCGAGAGCCCTCCAGGAAGTTGGTTATCACACAGCTTTAATTGGAAAGTCTGGACTTGGTTGTAATACCGACGACTCGGCGCTCGTGATCGACAAGGGGTTTGACTACTTCTTTGGTTATACCTCACACACGGCGGCTCACTTTTACTATCCCGATTATCTTTGGCGGAATACCGAGAAGGTAAAGTATCCGAAAAATACCCTTCATGAAGGTGATCATTATTCATCGACTGTGGTGACCAAAGAGGCGCTCGACTATATCGAAAAGCAAAAGGCTGGCCCATTCTTTCTTCATCTCGCTCTGCAAGTTCCACACGCAAGCCTCCGCGCCAAGGAAGAGTGGAAGGCGAAGTATCGCCCGATTCTCAAGGAGAAGCTTTTGCCCGCCCGGGATAAGCATCCTCATTATTCCTACGAGCGCGAGCCGAAGACGACCTTTGCCGCCATGATTTCTTATATGGATCACAACGTCGGACTTCTTTTGAAGAAGCTGGAGGACTTGGGTCTTGCCGAGGATACTCTCGTAATTTTCTCGAGCGACAATGGGGCAATGCAGGAAGGTGGCCATCGTCGCGATAGCTTCAACTCCAGTGGCCTGCTCCGCGGCGGGAAGCGTGATCTTTATGAAGGTGGAGTCCGGGTTCCCATGGTCGCTTGGTGGCCCGGGAAGATCAAAGGGGGAGAGATCAGTGATCATCCTTCGGCCTTTTGGGATATTTCTCCCACCGTTCGCGAGCTGTCAGGCGCCGAGGAGCAGACGGATACCGACGGACATTCCTTGGTTCCGACTCTCCTCGGGAAAGGCGAGCAAAAGAAGCATGAGCAACTCTACTGGGAGTTTTTTGAAGGGGGAGGGAAGCGCGCTATTCTCAAGGGTAACTGGAAGTTGATTCTCTATAATACGAATAAGGCCGACAATCCACGTGCCGAGCTTTTCCACATCAAAAATGATCAATCGGAAAAGATCGATCTTTCGAAAAAAAATTCAGGAAAGGTGGCTGAGTTGACGACGCTCATGGATCAGGTTCGCACTCCTTCCGAGCATCCAGGATTCAAGTTGAAGAGCGAACGCTAATCATCGTTTGTTATGCGTGTTCGAGTTTTCATCGTTCTTGCTTACTCCGCTTTACTCTCATTGGCGGAGCGGCCCATGCTTCCTAAGAAGATTGTCCTGATCATGGCGGACGACATTGGCCTCGAGGGACTGGGCTGTTATGGTGGTTCGGACTACAAGACACCGCGACTCGATCAACTTGCGGCTGAGGGGCTTCGTTTTACTCACGCCTATTCGCAGCCTCTGTGCTCTCCAACTCGTTTGGAGATTATGACGGGCCGGGAGAATCACCGGAACTGGACTTGTTTCGGCATCCTTCCACCGGAAGAGAGGACCTTTGGCCACTTGATGCAGTCGTTTGGGTATCGCACCTGCATTTCCGGGAAGTGGCAGTTGCAATCTTATGACCCGCCCGACTTCCCGAACGCCGATAAGCGCCGGGGCACCGGAATGCACCCAAAGAATGCGGGCTTCCACGAGTACTCCCTTTATCATTCCCTCCATACCGAGGACAAGGGGTCGAGGTATGCCAATCCCACTTACCTTCAAAACGGAACGCTTAAGAGGGAAGTAGAGGGCAAATATGGCGAAGATCTGTCGGTCGAATTCCTCCTCGAGTTCCTTAAAAAGAACAAAGACGAGAAAGCTTTTGTCTACTACCCGATGGCCCTCCCTCACTGGCCGGTGAATCCCACCCCTAATTCCAAGATTTGGAACAAGGACCCTTCAAGGCGGCTTGAGAAAGATGACAAGTATTTCCCCGATATGGTGGCCTACATGGATACGATTGTAGGGAGAGTAGTTGATGGGATTGAGGAGCTTGGTCTGACCAATGAAACTCTTATTCTGTTCTACTCAGATAATGGCACGAACAAGTCTGTGACTTCGAGCCTCAATGGAAAGCTTGTCAAAGGAGGTAAAGCTGAACCCATTCAAACTGGTATTCGAGTTCCCTTGATCGCCAGCTGGCCGGGACAAATTCAGTCAGAAGTGTCTTCCCAATTAATCGAGCCATCGGATTTTCTTCCAACTCTTGCTGAGCTGGCTGGGGAAAAGGTGCCTCTAAACTGGCAGCACGATGGTGTTTCATTCGCTCCGGCGATTCATAAGCATCCCGGTGCCCGTCCTCGTGACTGGGCTTTCTTCTGGTATGACCCAAGACCAGGTTGGGATAAGATGGCTTTCTCCCGCGCGATCTTTGCCCTCGACCATAAGTATAAGCTCTTCTCAGATGGATGTCTCTTTGCGATCGATGGTATAGACTATAAGGAAGAGCTTCTTGATCCCGCCCAATTCACTGCCGAAGCAAAAATTGCCAAAGCGAAGCTAGAAAAAGTCATCGCCAAAATGATGCAACCCCCCATTTCCAAAGGAGCACAAATCGAGGTCAACGCCTACGGAAATCCCATCTCAAAAAAATGAAATCCCTTCTCTCTTTGTTTGTAATCTGCCTCCCCTTGGTGGCGGCGGAAAAGCCGAACCTTGTTCTCATCATTGCCGATGACATGAACTGGGATGATTGCGGAGCCTATGGGCATCCTTCGATTAAGACGCCCAATATCGATGCTCTGGCGAAGTCAGGGATGACTTTCCAGCACGCCTATCTTACTGCGAATTCCTGTAGCCCAAGCCGAGCGAGCATTATCACAGGTCGCTATCCCCATAATACTGGAGCCGAGCAACTGCACTGGCCGTTGCCAAAAGAGTCGGTGACTTTTGTGGAGCGGCTAAAGGCTGCAGGTTACTACACCGCAGCGGCAGGGAAGTGGCACCTCGGCGAGTCCGTGAAGGATCGCTTTGATGACGTTTTTGAAGCTTCAACCGCCGGCTTCATTCTCCCCACCGGGACCGATACCAAACCGGGCAAGATGGTGGCAAAGTCGCCAAGTGGATGCGAGGCTTGGGTGTCGACCATAGAAAACCGCCCCAAGGACAAACCATTCTTCCTCTGGTTGGCGGCTCTGGATCCGCATCGGGCCTACGAAGATGGGGCTCTGAAGATTCCGCACAAAAAGTCTGATATTCAGATTCCGCCTTACATGCCGGACACTCCGGAGGTCAGAGAAGATTTTCGACTCTACTATGATGAGATCGGGCGCCTCGATCAATACGTGGGGAAAGTGGTCGCTGAACTGGAAAAGCAGGGGGTGAGCGAGAATACCATGATTGTTTTTATCAGTGATAATGGGCGTCCTTTTCCGGGAGATAAGACGACCCTCTATGATGGGGGTATTCGGACTCCGTGGATTGTAAAGTGGCCTGCTCAAATCAAGCCGGGACAGAAAACGAAAAGCCTCGTGTCATCGGTCGATATCGCTCCCTCGTTTCTTGAAATCACGGGTTTAAAGTCACTGGAATCATTCGAAGGGACGAGCTTCCTACCTATCTTGAAAGACGCTCAGAAGATCACCCGCAAGTATGCTTTTTCTGAAGATCACTGGCACGATTTCGAGGATCATGGCCGGGCAGTTGCGAACCAAGGCTGGAAGCTCATTCACAATACCTACCCCGATCTTTCTAATACTCCATCGGCGGATGCCGGGAGGAGTCCCACTTGGACCGCCATCCAGAGGTTAAAAAAGGAAAATAAACTTACTCCTGCCCAAGGTCGTTGTCTCAGCAAACCTCGTGCTGAGTTCGAACTTTATGACCTCAAAAACGATCCCTTTGAACTTGTCAACTTGGCCTCGAACGAAGCAAATGAGAAAATCCTCTTAGAATTGAAAGCGGTTCTTAAAATGCAATTCAAAAGGACAAACGACTACCTTCCTTCAAAGCGAACTCCTGATGAATTTGATCGGATTACTGGAGCTCCAGATCACTCAGTGCGTCGGCGTCCTCGCGCTTCCAAGGAGAAGATGTTTGGGACCAATGGGTCCTATTAGAGCAGAAAAAAATACGAACGCTCAAAGAGTCAGCCAACCAGTAATGAGATACTAGACCATAATCTTTTCAAGGACCCCGGTGCTGTCACCATGCTTCTTTGTCACGACGTCGAGCTGATTGAGTAGCGACAACCAAAGATTATTCAACGGAGTCTCATTTTCCATAACATGGTTGTGTCCAAGCTTGATTCCTGATGCGCCTCCAGCAACGAGGGTTGGGCAGTTGTCCACCGAATGACTGGTTCTGAGGTTGCTACCGTAAACAAGGGAGAGGTGGTCGAACAGGCTGGAGCCATCTGCTTCTTTCGTTTTTTTGAGTCGATCGATAAAGCCGGCCAGTAGTTCGCTCTGGACAAGATCCCGCTGTTTAGAAGCATGCATCTTCTCGGAATTCCCGTGGTAGTGACTGATGTCGTGACCGCCGACGGCGATGTTTTCGCTATTGAGCAAACTTTGGACTGGTTGACGGAAGGTCATGATCCGGGTGCTGTCTGTTTGCATGGCTAAGACCATCAGGTCGTAGGTGGCTTCGACAAGTTCACGGCCATTGTTCACTTTGGGTTCGGAGATGGGTGCTTTGGGCCGAGGGACGTTGAGCCAGGCTTCTTCCTTAGCGATTCGGTTTTCAAGTTTCCGAATGCTTTCAAAGTACTCGTCCAGTTTGTCTTTATCGGTGTGCCCTAATTTCTTCTCAAGTTGTTTGGCGTTCCCCATCATCGTGTCTAGCACACTGCGTTTCTCGGATAATCGCTGCTGCACTTGCTCAAGTGGGATATTACTACCAGAAAACAAATGACGATATAATTGGACCGGATGATTTTGGCCGCCTAATGGTTTGCCTTTCGAGTCCCATGACATTGATAGCCCAGGACCGTGACCATCACCGTTGACGTTTCCGCCGCCATTGATCTGGATGGAATTAAAGCGCGTGTGTTTGCCGAATTCTTGGGCTGCGACCTGATCGACAGAAATGGTATTGGCGAAGCTTACGCCCGGTTGCGCAAATCGATTGGCACCAGTGAGCCAGAATGTGCTGCCAGAATGTCCGGCATCGTTGAAGAGACTATACTTGTGCCATAGTCCTTGCACGATGGAGAAGTCTTGACGATGGCGCTCAAGGGGAGCGAGGCCAGTCGGCATTTGGAAAGCGGCACCTGGTTTGGTGATATCCGGATACCAACTTTCCTCGGTGACACCCCAACCAAAGCTCAGAAAGACCATCCGCTTGGCCGGAGCCTTGGTCTGGCGAGGGCGATTTTCGGCGAAAAGATTCAAGGCAGGAAGAGACAGGAACCCGGTCGCAGATCGTAGGAAAGGGCGTCGGCCCATCGTGTTGCTCATGAAATTATTTTCGTTTGAATTTTTTGTGTTGTATCAAGGCGTGGAAGAAGGAGCGGAAGGTGTGATTCTTGTCTTTCGATTGTTTAACGATCTCGTTGATAATTGGTTGGTCACTAAAACCGATGGATCGCCCCATCCCATATTCGATTACAGCTGAAGTGAAGCTGTTGGCAAAGGCATCCTTTTGGCTGGCGATGTGATCACGCAGATCAAAGTAATCTGAGAAAGTTGGCCCTTTATGAATTTGACCGCTGGGGTCAATCTTCCAAGTTTTCTTTTCTTGGTCTTTACCTGAAGTTTCGTAGCTGTTTTCGGTTCGCCATAAACCAACCGCGTCGAAATTTTCCAGACCAAATCCGATTGGATCGATTTTGCGATGACAGCTGGCGCATTGCGGGAGTTCCTGGTGAGCCCTTACGCGATCTCGCGTCGTGAGAACTTTATCTGAAAGTCTGGCTAGATTGGGAACATTGGCGGGAGCAGGGGGAGGTGGTTGATGGAGGAGTTTTCGAAGGACCCAGGCCCCGCGTTCAACCGGACTCGATTCGTCGCCATTTCCACCCATCAGATGAATTGCTGCCATGCCTAGTAAGCCGC
>Ga0257110_1000646_pt1 | contig 16398 bp, 19 predicted proteins | sample LP_taG_7_FD_190184 | JGI IMG/M metagenome (GOLD analysis project Ga0257110, IMG submission 190184) | Marine microbial communities from Northeast Subartic Pacific Ocean, Canada - LP_J_2015_P26_10m | ecosystem: Environmental > Aquatic > Marine > Oceanic | place: Canada: Northeast Subartic Pacific...
TAACAAATGCCCTATAGTTTGTTACACAACTTCACAAGCGGTTTTGTATGACTGATTATTCAGGCGCGATCTTCGCCCTCATCGCAATCACCTCGGTTCTGACTGCCGCTGTCGTTTTCGTGCTTGCACAGCCGACAGACCTTCCTGTAGTCAAAAAAGCGCAAGGCTGAAGAGCCTCTTCCAGTCATCTTAATTCCCCAAAACAATGAATACGCAAGACCTTCTCGTTCTTCTCATCAGTTTTAGTACTGCATGTTTCGCTTTAAATATTTACAAAATTAACCGTTCGCCACAGCACTAGTTCGTTATTTGGCAGTGATCATCAACATTTTTGCATTGCTATTTTTCAAATAAGGCATCCAAATTTTTGGTAAGCCCACTGCGGCAAAACCATCCTGCTTATATCAGTCAAGCAGTTACCCGTGTAGGTTTTTATTTGTTTGAATATATTTTAGATAATTGTATGGATGTATTTTAATGACCTTTGCAGACTGCTTCGGGTAGGAAATGTCCGTACCCAATGTGATGGTGGTTGTACTTATCTCCTTTTTTCTCAAAGCTTGCGATTAATCCTTCAACGCAAGTGTTGTAATGCCTTGCTTGGTTGGCAATCGGAGCAATTTGAATCGCTCCATACACCACCGCGAAGGTCGCCAAGACTGGATAAAGGTGGGCGTTGATCAGATCGCGGGCTTTTGACATGGGTCTGTTTTGATCTGACTCCATTGTTTGCTTTCTCATTGCGGAAGGCCACCCCTGCGATGGTGTAGTGGTGTTTGCCCTTTGTTGTAGCGAGTGCCAAAATAGCGGTATCGACGCCCGGGAGCCCCCGCCGTGATCGGACTAACCAGGATTTATTGCAACCAACAAGAGGAGTTTCTCCTTGTGGATGTTGCCTCTCAAGACGCAACGCAGGTTGCTAACGAGCTACTCGAGGACGGTTGGGATATCGAAGCAGAGATCCCTGTCTGATCAGCTGTTGGAGAGGCTTGCTCCAATAACAGTTCGTGTTGAAGCGAGTCGATGCAACCGGGATGATCCAGGCGATGGGGCGGTGGTGTTTGCCGGTTGCACCGCTGAGGCCCTTAGGCCATTTTTGCAAACAGTTTTTTGTGATGGTCCACAACGTCTTGGCAACCGATAACGGGGGTGAAGTCGATTTCAATGCCGTATTGAGCGCGCCAGGGAGCGAAGTGTTCAAAGATCTGCGCATCACTTTCGGCTTTAAACAAACACGTCACACGACCAGCTCCTGGTGCATGGACGCGAAACAGCATTTCAAAGCCAGGGAAGTTATCGGCCTTTGCCATCTCGCCTGAATCCCACAACTCACAAAAACTCTTGTAGGCAGCGAGTTGTCCCTCAATATCTGGAAAGATGCAGTCCGCGAGATACATCTGCATGGCTGGGTAAAAATAAGGTCAATCTGTTCTTAGCCAGTGCACATTGGATATAAAGCTCAAGTCACCAATTACTGACTGATGCTTTTTTTATGGGCAAAGTGCTAGGCCAAGAGAAATCAAGCATCACGGGCTGTTCCCCAGAACGCTTTTTGTGATTGGGTGTGTTGAACGCCCCCTGTGTGATTCGAACACACGACCGACTGCTTAGAAGGCAGTTGCTCTATCCAGCTGAGCTAAGGGAGCACCGCGTCATTTTGACAGCACGGGCCGGAAGGTATGGATGAATCGTGGCCATTGGCTTCTAAACTTGGTCACTGTGTAACAGCATTGGATGGCAGCGCGTCGTCTCAGCGACAGCGAAAAGCAAGACCTTGTTGGTCGTTACAAGGCAGGTGAATCCACTGCAGCTTTGGCTGAGGCATTTGGCTGCAGCTCTAATACGGTGAGCCGTACGGTCAAAGCTTTGTTGCCTCCCGAGGCTTATGCCGCGTTGAAGGCCAGCCGGCAGAAGGGCGGAACGGTGGTTGCAGTCGCGCAACCCTTGCTGGAGATCCCACTTGTGGAGATCCCACCGCTGGAAGTCTCACCGTTGGAGGTGGCTCCTAACAGCTCAACTGATGCTGAGCCCATTTCCTCTGATGAAGCATCAACAGCTGATGCCTCGTCAGAGAAAGACAACAATCCAGAGTCTTCTGTTGGAGAGTTCTCTACGGAAGAATCCAGCACCATTGCGCTTGATGATGCCGCCGATTTTGCCGAGGAGTCGGATGATCAAGGCGCAGGTGTGGAGCAGCCTGTCCCTATGGACGTGTTCACGGAGTTGGTACCGTTAATCGGGGTTGCTGGTTTAAGTGGATCAGCACCCATCGAAACGCAGCCGCTCAGTCCTGGTGTACTCCCAGGCAGCGTTTATATGTTGGTCGACAAGGTTGTCGAGCTGGATGCTCGTCCCCTGAGAGATTTTCCTGAATTGGGTGCATTGGACTCAGTCGATCAGGACCGTCAGGGTCTTTTTCTGTTTTCCAATCCTCGGGCGGCGAAACGTCAATGTGGGAGAAGCCAGCGTGTGATCAAGGTGCCTGACACCACGGTGTTTGAGCGAACCAGTTCCTATTTGTTGAAGCGTGGAATCACACGGCTTGTGATGGAAGGCACGGTGGTTGCCCTGGACGCCTGATTAAGAGTCGAGGTTGGTGTCTGGTGGACTCTGCATCAGTACTGCGGCGGCGCTGCCTCCACTCATCACGCCCAATACAAGAGAAATGCCAACGAGAAATCCTGTTGGAAGTGGCACAAGCTGTGCCTGCCCGATTTTGAGTTGATGACGCTGTTGCAAGTTTTGTGCGCCAAGGCAGAGCAAAAGCAGCAGCAGGGCGCTCCCTCCAAAACTCCAGAGCAGTAGTCGTAAACGAGGTAGCAAAGAATCCATGGATTTTGCTTAGTCTGACGTGTCTTGATGGAGCAATGTGTAGAGCCGTCGCCGGGATAGTCCGGTCGTCGCGGCTAGTTGCCGTGCAGCATCGCTGGCACTAACCCCCTGATTGATGAGCTGTTGCAGCTGCTCTGTGAGCTCCACATCATTGAGGGTTGGTTGTGCGATGGGTGGCGCACCGCCCAGGACCAAGGTGAATTCGCCTTGGGGGCGGGTCTGTTGAAAATGAGTGAGAGCTTCTTGCACAGTGGCCCCCACCTGTTCTTCATGGCGTTTGGTGAGTTCTCGAGCCACCTGGATCGGACGATCGGGGCCGCAATGATTCCAGAGTTCATTCAGCAACGTGAGGAGTCGATGCGGTGCTTCATAAAGCACGGTGGTCCGCTGTTCACTCGAGATCTGTTCCAGACGCTGTCGTCGTTCTTTGCTCTTCGTGGGTAGAAACCCTTCAAAACAAAAGCGTCCACTGGGAAGTCCGCTGCTCACCAGGGCTGTGGTGGCAGCGCAAGGACCAGGAATACAAAGCACGGGATGCCCCGCTCGTCGTGCAGCGTTAGCCAGCTCTTCTCCGGGGTCACTGATGCCTGGCAATCCCGCATCACTGATCACCGCAAGGCTTTGACCTTCTTCCAGCAATTCCAGAAGTTGGGGCAACCGCGTACGAATGTTGTGCTGATGAAAGGAGAATTTGCGACCGCGGGCTTGGAGATTGCTCAGCAACTGTCCGCTATGGCGTGTGTCTTCACATGCGATGGCATCGACCGTCGCTAACAGGTGACTGGCGCGAGGGGAAAGGTCTCCCATATGACCGATCGGAGTGCCGACGAGATAAAGACTTCCGGCGGCTGGTTCATCCCGCTGCATCACAATGGCCAGCGCCCCCCTTAATCATGATGTCCAACTCCGCCATTCTCCCTGCTGGTGTCAGCAAAGAAGTTTTGTTGACTGAGTTGAGACGATTGAGTTGGGGGGCTGCCGACATTCTTCGTGCGTACGCCCGTGGCGAACAGCCTCCCCATGGTTTTCAGAAAGCCTTGAGTGTCGATAACGGTGGAGAGGGGCCTGTTTCGGCCGCTGATCTGGCAGTGAACCAATGGCTGCTTGAGGGGTTGTCGGGGGCCTTCCCAGATGCTGGTTGGACTCTGCTCAGTGAGGAAACCGCCAAAGAGCAACTCACCGAAGGTGAGCCTCTTCCCGCCGAATGGTTGTGGATCCTTGATCCGCTTGATGGCACCAAAGATTTTCTCCAAGGAACTGGGGAATATGCCGTGCACCTCGCCTTGGTTCGGGGGAATCGACCTGTTTTAGGCGTGGTGCTGTTACCCGAAGCCGATGAGCTATGGATTGGCCTGGTGGGTGACGACGCCTGGTGTGAAGACCGTGAAGGAACGCGTTCCCCGGTGCGCTTCAGCGAGCGCAAAGAGTTGTCTGACTTGCTTTTGGTGGCGAGCCGAAGTCATCGCGATGACCGACTCGAGACATTGATCGGTGAACTTCAACTCGGCGGTTCGAAGGCTGTCGGCAGCGTGGGCTGCAAGGTGGCCACGATTCTCCGTGGAGAAACCGATCTCTATATTTCCCTCTCAGGCCGTAGTGCTCCAAAGGATTGGGATATGGCTGCACCGGAGGCTGTTTTGCTGGCCGCTGGTGGACGATTTACCCATGCTGATCTCCGCGACCTCACCTACAACACGGGCGATGTTCGGCAGGCGGGCTGTTTGATCGCCAGCCATGGAAAAGCCCACGTCGCGCTTGGAGAGCGTGCGACGCGGGCGATGGCCGAGATCGATCCCGGCTTTCAGGTGTGATCAGCTGAGGGGTGCAACTGGGGTGGGCTGTGGTTCCACCTCGGTTGATTCGCCGTTTTGAGGAACCCCACGCAGGGTGAGGTTGATCCGACCGCGATTGTCGATCTCGCGAACACGCACGGTGACTTCATCGCCGACTTTCACGACATCTTCCACTTTCTCAACGCGCGCTTCGGAGAGCTGAGAAATGTGGATCATCCCTTCCTTGCCAGGAAGAATCTCGACGAAGGCGCCGATTGGAATGATGCGAGTGATCGAGCCTGAGAACATTTCGCCCTCGTTCACCTTGCGGGTGAGGCCTTCAATGATCTTTTGAGCCTCCTCTGCAGCCGCACCATCGTGGGAGGCAATGGTGACAATTCCACTGTCTTCGATATCGATCTTGGTGTTGGTGCGTTCGGTAATGCCCTTGATGGTGCGACCACCAGGACCGATCACTGTTCCAATCAATTCAGGATCGATACGGAAGCTCAGCAGGCGTGGTGCGTGGGGCGACAGCGTTTCGCGGGGCTTGTCAATCGCCTCAAGCATTTTCTCGAGGATATGCAGGCGAGCTGGGCGGGCTTGATTCACAGCTTCAGCCATAACTTTCACTGGTAAACCAGTGATTTTCATGTCCATTTGAAGAGCTGTGATGCCTTTCTCACTACCAGCCACCTTGAAATCCATGTCGCCAAGGAAGTCTTCAATGCCCTGAATATCGGTAAGGATTTTGATGTCCTTGCCCTCTTTGATCAGACCCATCGCGGCACCACTCACAGGGGCTTTTAAGGGCACACCGGCATCCATGAGAGCCAATGTGCTGCCGCAAACGGAGCCCATGGAAGTGGAGCCATTCGAGCTCAGCACTTCGCTCACGACCCGCACGACATAAGGGAAGGTGTCTTTCTCAGGCAAGACGGGAAGGATGGCTCGCTCCGCTAGAGCGCCATGGCCGATTTCGCGACGGCCGGGGGATCGCATTGGACGGGTTTCGCCAACGGAGTATGGGGGGAAGTTGTAGTGATGGAGATACAGCTTCTCGGTGTTGGGATGGAGGTCATCCATCTCTTGGGCATCGCTGGGGGTTCCCAAGGTCGCAGTGGATAAAACCTGCGTTAAACCACGCTGGAAGAGACCTGAGCCATGAACTCGACGGGGCAGAACTCCAGCCATCGCGCTGATTTGACGGACCTCATCCAATCCACGCCCATCGACGCGCTTGCCATCCTTCAAGATCTGCTGACGCATCAGCTTCTTGGTCAAAGCCTTGAAGCTGTTGTTCAGCAATTTCGAACTGCCGGATACGGCCTGACGCACGGCGTCGTCTTCCTTGAGGGTTGCGATCGCTTCAGCTGCATCCGCTTTCACGGCTTCGAGACCGTTATCACGCTCCTCTTTACTTTGCTCAAACTTGCTGAGCACAGCACTGATTGCTTTGGTGCACTGCTTTTCGAGATAAGCAGGAACAGTGTTGTCTTCTTTGGGCGCTTCCGGCTTGACCTGCTTAATGCCGAGGTCCTTCAGCAGTGTTTCCTGGGCTTTGATGAGTTCCTGGATGGCTTCATAGCCGAAATCAATCGCCTCAATGACGTCTCCTTCGGGGAGTTGGTTGGCGCCTGCCTCAACCATCACCACACCATCCGCTGTGCCAGCGACGACGAGGTCTAAATCTCCTCTCTCAATTTCCCGGTAGCTCGGGTTTAGAACGAAGTCGTCTCCAAGCAGGCCGACACGCACCGCAGCCATGGGTCCATTGAAGGGGATGCCGGCCAGAAGCGTGGCGATGGATGCGCCTGTTACTGCCAGCACATCGGAAGGGACGCGTTCGTCGAGCGATAGGCATGTGGCAACAACTTGCAAGTCGTCGCGCATCCAACTGGGGAATAACGGCCGCATGGGCCTGTCGATCAAGCGACAAGTCAGTGTTGCGCGCTCGGGTGGACGGGCTTCCCGACGCATGTAGCTTCCAGGAATCCGTCCGGCGGCATAAAGGCGCTCCTCGTAATCGCAGATCAGTGGGAGGAAATCGATTCCATCGCGTCCCTTTGATCGTGTTGCTGTAACAAGCACGGCTGTGTCGCCGCATTCGACCAAGACGGAACCACCCGCTTGGGGAGCAAAACGCCCTGTGGTCAGTCTTATCTCGCGTCCGTCAAACGAGATCGACTGTGTTTTTCCTTGCACGACGGCTTATGTCCTTTTGTCAATTGTTATTTTGACATTTCATGGTTTCCAGCGACAAGAAAGGGGAGGCTTTCGCCTCCCCTTTCTTGTCGCTCAATGTCGAGGGATCAGTCTTCTTACCAGCTGGATTTCACAACGCCTGGCAGTTCTCCCTTGTGAGCTCGTTCACGCAGTTGGTTACGGCAAAGTCCAAAGTCGCGATAAACACCGCGGGGTTTGCCTGTCGCCCAACAACGATTCCGGATCCGATTCGGGGCGCTGTTGCGGGGTAGAGCCTGGATTTTGCGATGAATCTCAAGGCGAGACATTGGGTCTGCCGCTGCATTGAACGCTGCCATTAGTGCCGCACGCTTGGCCGCATAGCGCTCTGTCATTTTTTTGCGCTTTACGTCGCGGGCAATCATCGACTTTTTAGCCATGCAGCTGAGGGCAGCGTTTCAACAGGTCTCAAATTCTACATTCCAGGGCCGTTGAATGACTAGCGCCCGAGCAACTGCTGAACAAAGGTCAGTTGACTGGTGTCGCGAACGACAAGGACAAGAGTTAACCCCACAAGAAGAAGAAATCCAGATTGGGCGAATGCCAGTTGAAGGCGTTCTGGGACGGGTTTGCCTCGGACCCCTTCGATAAGAAGAAGTGCCATTTGGCCGCCATCCAATAACGGCAAGGGCAATGCGTTGAGGACTGCCAAGTTGATTGAGATCAAGGCCATGAACAACACCAAACCACTTCCGCCTTGCCGACTGAGCTGTGCCCCCATCTCCACAATTTTGACCGGACCGCTCACTTGTCCCGCCGTGGCTTTGAAATTGGTGATCAGACCGGCGTAGCCACTCACGGTTTGTCCCACGAGACGGATGAACTGGCCGCCGGTGTGTTGGACGAGTTCCCCTAAGCCTTTGACGGGTCGGCTAGCGCCATTGAGGTTGGCTTGGAGCTGCGCCCCGATTTTTCCCTGTCCATCAAAATTTGATGGCTTGAGTTCAATCTGCTCAAGTTGGCTCTGACGAACCCGTTCGATGGAGAGGGTTGTGCTTGGTGCTGCCTTGACCAGCTTCACCATGGCCTCAACTCCGGCTTGTCCAGCTCCAAGTTTGTTGGAGTTGATCGAGAGAATCTGATCTCCAGGCCTGAGGTCAGCGCGAGCAGCTGCGCCATCAGGCTGCACATTCACCACAAGAACGCCTGGATCTGGATCGGCTGGAAGCCCCACAATCGCCGCTTGTCCCACCAGAACCACCAAGGCCAGCGCAAGATTGGCGAGAATTCCCGCGGCGATCACCAGAGCGCGCTGGGGAATCGGACGATTGCGCAGCAAATCGGGATCATCAATGGGGATGCTGCTGTCTTCATCGTCATCGGGGAAGGCCACGAAACCACCGAGGGGGAGGAGCCTTAGGGCGTAGGTGACACCTTTCCGTTGGCGTTTAATCAACGCAGGTCCGAAGCCGATGGAGAAGCCACTAACGCGGATGCCCTGAAGGGTGGCGGCAAGAAAATGTCCTGCTTCATGCACCACGATCAAGAGAGCAAGAACCAAGAGGGCCGCAAATACGTTCATCCAGCCGATTGCTGCTCAGTCAGCTCATTCTGGCTGGAGCCGTTCAAAGCCGACGTAAGGCACCAAGGGTTTGGGAAGGAGAATGCTTCCGTCTGATTGCTGCCCCGTCTCCAACAGGGCAGCCATCGTGCGCCCGACGGCCAAACCCGACCCATTCAGGGTGTGAACGAGTTGCGTTTGTTTTCCGTTTTTGGTTCTGATCGCTGATCGGCGAGCTTGAAAATCGCCGCATACGCTGCAGCTGGAGATTTCTCGGAAGGCTCCGGCCCCAGGCAGCCAAACTTCTAAGTCGTAGGTGCGCTGGGCCGAGAAGCCCAAATCACCCGTGCATAGATCCAAAACCCTGTAAGGCAACTCGAGGGCCTGCAACACCGCTTCGGCATCGGCGGTGATCTGTTGGTGTGCCTCCTCGGATTGGTCGGGATGCACAAACCAATACAACTCAACTTTGTTGAATTGGTGGAGGCGGATGAGGCCGCGCGTATCCCGTCCATAACTCCCCGCTTCTCGACGGAAGCAAGGGCTATAGGCCGAGTACCGGAGAGGGAGTTGATCAGCTGGAATGATTTCGTCGCGATGCAGCGACGTCACGGGGACTTCAGCCGTTGGGGTTAACCAAAGGTCGTCGTCTGCGCAGCGGAAGCTTTCTTCGGCGAATTTCGGCAACTGGCCTGAGCCAGTGAGGCTGGCGGTGTTCACCAAAACCGGTGGCATTACCTCCCGGTATCCCTTGCTGGTGTGTAGATCCAGCATGAAATTAATCAGAGCTCGCTCTAAGCGGGCTCCCTGGCCCATCAGGGTGACAAAGCGGCTCTGGGCAATACGAACCGACCGTTCGGTGTCAAACAGGTTCAGCCGTTGAGCGATTTGCCAGTGCTCCTCTAATCCCTCCTCAATTCGGGGTGTGCCCCAGCGACGCACTTCGACGTTGTCGTGTTCGTCCTTCCCATCTGGACAGAGTGGCGAAGGGAGATTGGGGAGACTGAGGAGTTGGTCGCGGAGTTGGCTGGAGAGTGCCTTCTCCTCATCCTCAAACACGGCCACCTTTTGTTTGATGGCATTCCCCTGTAGGCGTAGGGCGGCAACCTCGTCTCCCTTGGGATCTGCGCCAGCCTTGATTTTTAAGCCCACCTCTTTGCCGATGCGATTGCCGTCGGCTTGCAGGGTGCTGCGTTCTTCTTCTAACCCTCGCTGCTGCCTTGCAATCAGCTGAAGGCCAGTGAGATCAATGGATTTACCCCGACGCTTCAATTGTTGAGCGATGACTTCGGGGTTGTCACGCACAAGGCGCTGGTCGATCACGGTTCCTGGAACAGCAGCGCCGGCAGCCTATGGCAGCCCGTTCAGAGCACCTGGCCAACCATTACGGCAGCAACGGCTGAAAATACAGTGATGCCAAGAGCTGTTAGGGGATTTTGGCCTTGAGCAACGGCCACCGTGGTGATCACACCGGCGCCAAGGCAAGCCACACAAAGCTGCATGACGATGTCGTTTTGACGCTCCATGAAATCAGAGTCAGTTACTTGGAACGTAGGGAGTACTGCACAGCGATGCTCGCTCCATGAACCGCATCTTTACGCCCCGTCAGGCTTCGTTACGTCCAGCAATAGAAGCTTGTCGTGCTCGGCCTCCAGCCGCCCATTCTTTGAGGTGCGCGAGGGATTCGCTGGCGGTGCGGGAGAGGGGGATCAATTGGGATGCTGCTCGAATTAAATCCGTCTCATTGAGTTCACGGTGTTCGGCGAAGGCCAAATGCATGGCTTCAATCACCGTTTGCTCCAGTTCGGCCCCAGAAAATCCTTCGCTGCGACTCACCACGGTTTCCAGAGGGAGAGTCACGCTGGGACGTCGTTGTGCCAGATGAAGCTCAAGGATGCTCTGGCGTTCGCTTCCGCTTGGTAGATCCAGCAGAAAGATCTCATCGAAACGCCCTTTGCGCAGCAGTTCTGGTGGAAGCTGATCCACCCCATTGGCTGTGGCAACAACAAAGACAGGAGAGCGTTTTTCGGCCATCCAAGTGAGCACATTGGCCAGCACCCGTTGACTCGTACCGCCGTCGCTTCGGCCATCGCCCCCAAAGCCCTTTTCAATCTCATCGATCCAAAGCACACAGGGCGCCATGGCCTCCGCGAGTTGGATCATGTCCCGGGTGCGCGCTTCACTCGCTCCAACCAATCCAGCAAAGAGTCGACCAACGTCGAGACGCAGTAAAGGCATCGACCAGCTCCGGGCGATGGCCTTGGCTGTGAGGGATTTCCCTGTCCCCTGGGGGCCGACGAGAAGGACGCCCCGGGGCAGAGGAAGCCCAAAGCGTCGTGCTTCCTCAGAGAAGGCGCGATGTCGCTGTTGAAGCCAGCTCTTCAGAGAATCATGGCCACCGATGGCTTCGGTACCTGAATCGCTGCGGCAGAACTCCAAGACTTCGCTTCGGGCGATGGCTTGACGTTTCTCCTCAAGTACCTCAGCAAGATCCTCGGCGCCGATGCTGCCGCGACGAGCCAGGGCACGCGCTGCGACCTGACGAACCCGCATTTCACTCAGACCGCTACAGGCCTGTGTGAGCTCATCAAGAACAGCTGAGTCGAGGGCGCTGCCGCTATTTAATCCAATGCTGCTGATGAGCTGACGGAGGTCATCAGCATCCGGTAAAGGAAGGTCCAGCAAGGTCAGCGCTTCGTCGAGATCCGCTGGGGGGGTCCATTGTCCGGAGCAGAGAATCAAGCTGTGCGGTGTGCTCCGCAGCGACGTCTCCAGGTTGCGCAGCATCCTCGCCACGCCAGGGTCATCACAGAATCGATGAAAGTCTTTCGCTAAAAGCAGGGAGGGACGACTGGGGTCGAGATTCTGCAACCACTGCAACATGGCCATCGGCTGTCGACTGCCGATTCCCTCTGCATTCAATGTGCCGCTTAGCCCATCGATGAAGTTCCAACTGATCAGCTGACTCTGTAGGCGTGTGGCGGCCTGACTCAACAGGGTTTCAACTCGAACTTCTTCACTACTGCGAATCCAGATCAGCGGTGTTCGCGCACGAATCAGAAGATCAAGTTGATTACTCCAGGCCGTACTGCTCATGGGTCGTTTAGGCGCCGAAGCGCATCCCAGCGTGGGTCAATCGGGTGTTCGATGGTGGCGACAACCTCCTGGTTGAACTTTGGAGCGCCTGGACAGTTATCTCCGCAGTCGTTCACAACGGGTAGTTGCAAATTCAATTGTTCGAAGGCCCATTGCTGGGGGTCGAAATTACCGCGTGGGTCGAGGGTTTCAACGAGTCCCTCAGGCTCCGAGATGTCTTTGGAGAGTTGGAGTTGATCCTCTGTTGGTGGTTGATCACCCAACCAGATCAGCTCAGAGGGAGATGTCGTCAGCTGGTGATTGAACTGTCCAAGGCAACGGTCACAGCTGAGGGTCACGATTGTGTTGAGCTCTGCTTCGACAGCAAGAACGCTGCCGCGATGCTCAGCTTGGATCTCACCCCGAACGGGGGTTAGCGATGGCAGCTCATCGAGATGTCCATCGATGACCCAAACTTTTGGATTGCCAAGGGCCCGGAGCTCTTGCAGAGCAACTGGCTCCAGCGCCGGAATCATTTGCCGCCTTTGGGTTCAAAGGGCAGTCGTGAATCGCTGGAGCCACCTGCGGTAGCCGTTGCCGTCACCGTTTGTTGTGAGGCCTGCTGATCAAGAATCTTTTGCAAGTTCTCGGGCAAAGCTTCTTTGGTAAGGATAAAAGTTTGCAGGGCTTGGAAAATATTGGCAATCACCATGTACAGCAACACTCCCGCTGGCAGTGGGAAAAACAGGAACATGCCTGTAATCATCACTGGGGTGATTTTGTTGGCGGTGGCCTGTTGGGGATTTGCCGGCATACCCATACCGGATAACAGCTGGGATAAGAACAGCGTTAAACCAAATCCACCCACCAGAATTGCGATATCCCAGTTGACGGCGCCGTCTGCATAGAAGCCCACCTGTCCGAGGGCTTTGATGAACAAAAAGCCGCTGCGGGCTGCTATTCCAGGAATCTTGGCCTCGACAGTGGCATCACCAGGGGCGATGGCAGTGATGGTGCCGTCTTCTGTGACGCTGACAATGTCATCACCCTTTGTAACGGACCAGGCTGGAGCGAATTTCCCAGGGTTCTCAAGTTCAGTGAGAACGTCGGAAAAGGCTCGCCCGTCTTTGGTGTGCACATTGACGCTGGCTGAATCGCCTACGCCAATTTTGGTGCCCCGGGGAAGGCTTGCGATCACTGGAACGTGATCGGTTTCACTAATAAATATTGAGTGGCTGGCACTGTTGAAGGGCTTTGGTTCAACGGCTGCGATTTGGTCAGCCGGCAACACCTTCATGTTCAACGTGTAGGGAACATCCGCAAAGGGCGATCCCCGGAGGGTCGCGAACAGCGCGAAGAGGATCGGCATCTGCACAAGCAGAGGCAAACACCCTGCGAGGGGGCTGCCGAACTCCTTCATGACTTTGCCGAGTTCCTCCTGCTGCTTCTGAGGATTGCTCGCATAACGGGCTTTGATATCCGCTTGCCGTTTTTGCATGACGGGTTGCGCAATCCGCATCCGTCGAGCGCTACGAATGGATCCAGCACTCAGGGGATAAAGCGCAACTCGGATCACCAGCGTCAAAGCCACAATGGCTAGGCCGTAGCTGGGTACCAATCCGTAGAAAAAATCCAGGATCGGAATGAGAAGGTTGTCGGAGATGTATCCGATCACGTTGAGGAACCCGGGGTTAGTGACGTTCTGACGCCAGTGTGCATGAACAGGGGCTTAGACGGCGAAGCCTTCGACCGACTTGTCAGTTGATGTGGATGAACGCTTGTTGATGCGTTCAAGGATGTAGGCCTCAACTTCCCGGAAGCGGGGCAAGGAGCGCATTTCAAGTCGAGCGCCATCGTTCAAAACGAGAACCATGTCTCCCCAGGCACCGAATCCTCTAGGAACGGTCCTGACTTCGCTGATTTGTGAGTACACCACTTGGGTTTTGTCGTTGCCCATCCAGCCACCACACACGGAGATGCGTCGGCTCGTAATTCGAAAGCGCAGCCAAACAGCACGAACAATGGCTCCAATCGTGAATGGCAAGCCAATCAAAGTGAATCCCAGCAGCACGTTGAGGATGAGATCTCCTTTGGCTGGACCACCTTCGTAGTGAACGTCTTCCTGGATGGTGGTCATCGTTCCAGACCTGCAATTTTCAGAAGACTGTCGCATTCTTCGAGCAATTGCGCGGGTTCGGCTTCCGCGGCATCGGGTCGGAGGCTGAGTAGCAACCATTTCCCGGCTAAATCGGATCGCTGTTCGAGGCGTTTTCGAAGATGGCTGTGGAGCAAACGCCTTAAGCGATTGCGTCGCACAGCTCTTTTACTCACTTTGTTGCTTATCACCAACGCACAACGGCAGGTTGTGTCGATTTGGTTGCGGAGCTCAGCACGAAGTAACGACCGATCGCTGTCAATTTGGCGAAGCACCATCCATTTGCCGTGGTGACGGCATCGAGAACGGTGTAAACGACTGAAGCAACGATGTCCACGCAGGCGCATGGAAGCTGGGAGCACCATCAACCGACTATGGATATGGGCGTTTCACATGAGGTGAAGTCAACTGATTCACCTCATCAACGTTGCGCACATCGCTGTGCTTAAACGGCTAACCGGGTCCGTCCGCGTTTACGTCGGGTGCGAATCACGCGACGTCCGGTATGGGATCGCATGCGAACACGAAATCCAGAAACCCGTTTTCTTTTGCGGCTTGTTCCACCGAAAGTGCGCTTGGTCATATCAGTTGTTTGGCGTCTGGCTCATCTGAGTAGAAGATTTTATCAGTCAGTCCATGTCGATTAACCAACTGCCGACGTAACCCGACATTGGTACGTCGCCAGGGGCCTGAATCAAAGCGTTCAACTGATACATCCGCTTTCCCTTGGGGTTGAACAACTTGATGCGAAGCGAATAGTCCCCTTCCATTGGCACGGGCTGGTCTGGAAAGACTTCGATGGCCGTTTGGTCATCATTGACCTCAAAGGTGGCGGGCACCTCTTCAAGGCATTTTGAGCGACTCATCATGCTGCCCCGGGATGTGCGGCAGAGGGACATGCGTTCTGGTTTGAGTTTGGCGTCAAAATAGTCAGGCACCGTCACGGTCAACTTGAGAATGGCTGTCTTGCGATCTTTTTCGCGAAGAGTGAGATACCAGTCGGCGCGGTCGTTTTCAATCGCAGAGGTTTGGTAGTAGTACAGCTTTCTGTAATTACGGTCGGTGTCCCATCGAAACTCCATGAGTCCCGATGTTCCTTGAGCCGTTGATGGGGTTGGCGCGGTGCTGCTCAGGCATGCTCCGACCAGCAGTGCACTCGCGGTCGCTGCGCATGGCATGAGGCGTTGCAGAAGCGAACGGGGCATGGGGTAAAGCTTGATAATTCACTGATTCTCCTGAGTCCAGCGTCAGGGCGACGCCTTGAGGGGTCGGCGGCTCATCTGTCAGTTGTTACGAGATCTGTCCGGTCGTAACCGTTGAGCCTCGCCCCGATAGGGGTGTATGGGCTTTCGTTGGGGAGGCATCCAGACGTGAGCAAGCACTCGGATGCAGCGTTCAAGGTCCCCTTGAACGGCCATCTGCTGGCAATCCAACAGGGCAACACCGTCCCATCCGGGGCGTTGGCGGGCCATGGCTGCTGGAAAACAGGCATCAAGATCGGCCGTGACTGAAAAGGTCACTGAAACGATCTGTTGTGGGGACAAGCCGTTCTCTTCGACCAGGGCATCAATCAGGTCTCGAACGGCGGCTTGGATGGCCGGTGTGGTGTTGGCAGCGCATGTTGTTGCTCCCCGAAGTCCGACCAATTTCAGAGTGGTGTCGCTCATGGGCGATACAGCCAAAGCACCTGACCGCTCCCCATGAGCTCCATCGAAAGCCATTGCTGAAGTTGGCGGAAGATCTGAGAGCCCGGCAGCAAGTTGCTCACTTTGCGTCGCGGCTTACCAAGGGTGATCGGTCGAATGTCGTCCTGATCCAGGTCTGCCAGCTGGGCGGCCAAGCGAAGTGCATGGTCTTCGTCACCCAACGCATCCACAAGTCCTAGCGCTAAAGCTTGCTCACCACTGAAGACTCGACCATCGGCAAAGGTCTTCACCTTCTCCTCGGTGAGGTTTCGGCCTTTCGCCACAACGCCAACAAATTGGCTGTAGCTGCTGTCGATTAAGTCTTGAAGGAGGGCGCGTTCTTCAGGGTTCAGGGCTCGATCGGGAGACAAAATGTCTTTGAACTTTCCGCTCTTCACCGTGTCGAAGCGAATGCCGATGCGTTCAAACACGCGGGACAGATCATTGCCCCGCAGGATCACGCCAATCGACCCGGTAATCGTGCCTGGGTTCGACACGATTTTCTCGGCGGCAACACCGATGTAGACACCGCCAGAGGCGGAAATATTGCCGAAGCTGGCCACCACTCGGCAGCCTTTCTCCCGCAATCTCAGCAGCGCTGCATGGATTTCTTGGCTGTCACCAACCGTCCCACCAGGACTGTCAATTCGTAGAAGAAGTGCGGGGAATTCCCGTCGCTTTACTTCCAGTAGAGCCTTGAGCACGCGCTGTCGTGTGGCCCCGTTGATCGGTCCCTCCACAACGATGCGCGCCATTCGGCGGTGTGATTTTCGACGCAGGGGCCAGATCATGTCGCGCAGGTCTAGACACCATGATCTTAAAAAGAGGCCTTCGAGCGTTCTTCATGCCGACCATTTGGCTCTGGCTGCTGATGGTGTTGCCCTTTGCTCTGTGGGGCACCGCCATGACAGCGATGGCACCGCTCTTGGCGACTGGTGGGCCATGGCTTGTAGCGGGATTACGGCTTTTCCCTGCGGGTTTGGTTTTGTTGCTTTGGGTCGCTTGGACGGGGCGATCCGTCTGGATTGATGGCCGCGATTGGGGCTGGTTTGCCCTGTTCACTGTGGTGGATGCCTGTTTGTTTCAAGGCCTGTTGGCCGTTGGTCTTGATGGCACCGGTGCTGGCCTGGGCTC
>Ga0257110_1000647_pt1 | contig 16389 bp, 14 predicted proteins | sample LP_taG_7_FD_190184 | JGI IMG/M metagenome (GOLD analysis project Ga0257110, IMG submission 190184) | Marine microbial communities from Northeast Subartic Pacific Ocean, Canada - LP_J_2015_P26_10m | ecosystem: Environmental > Aquatic > Marine > Oceanic | place: Canada: Northeast Subartic Pacific...
GAATATTTATAATACTATAATACTATATACCGCAATGGACACTGGAAATAGCGATATAGCGCTTTTTATTAAAAATAAAACAATTTATACTCAACAAATAATACGTAATACAATTATCGCAATTGTCCGCCACAATACCGAAAAATTATTTAGTAATAGCGATACAAAATTGGCGATACCCATATTGAATAATTTATATACCGATACCGAAACCATATTACACGAGTTACCAAAACAGACGCAAAAGAAGTTAGATGCCTCATTGGACAAGTTGCAAAAAATAGTGAACAATTTGTCGATGATTATTTGTGGGTTTGGAACACGCAATGTAGAAGATTTGCTGTTTATTATTTTTGGTTCTGAATTTAAAGAATTATATTTCCAAGACGAGATTTTACAAGCAAAATTTGAATTGATAAAAGAACACATTACTCCTTACGGATACAAAGTAATCCATTGGAACAAAAAAAAGAATACCAAAAAATCCAGAACTGGTTATTGTGAAGACAAAATAATTGATAGTATTCTTGAGATCGACCAATCCAGCGATATAGAATGTTATGAATTAGAGGCAGAAAACGATCATTTATATAAAAAGATGAATGGTATACGAATCATTATACAAAACGAGAAGGCAAAGAAGACGTTGGTGATTAATGGAATAATAGATAATATCCACGTCCACTGTTTCACGAATAAATACATACAATATCGCATAGATGAAATATCTACTTTATGTGGGACAAGACAAAAACACGAATGCGATATAGTAGAAGAGATTTTGACCACCCTTACCTTGAAGGATGTGTTAATTCAAGGTAAAAACGACGTATTAAAACAAGTGTTCTCTATTGTGAGTGAAGTAAACACATTAAAACAGAGCAAACTGGAAGCATCTTTCAAACGATTTATGGAAATGGATGTATACATGAAATGTAAAATGATAATGAATCTATTGCTATCAAAGGACCCCGAAATCAATTATATCTGTTATTTATTATATGAATTACTTGCATTAGACCAAGAAGACTTGTCCGTTGCAACCATGATGTATGATATTCTGCCCTGGAAATTCAAAACAAAGTTAGACGAAATGATTAAAGTATCGGCGAAGAAATCGGAAGATATTACAAAAAAATATGAAGTGAATCAAGTGTCTATTGAGCAACAGATTTATTTGATGAAGGCACCTGAGAATGTAAAGGAAAAGGCAATGTTAAAACTCAAAGAAATAAAGGGTAGACCAGACGAAGGTTCTCTAAAAGCAAAGCAATATATAGAGGGTCTGTTAAAACTCCCTTTTGGGATATATAGACAAGAACCTATACTTAAAAAGGTAAAAGAATTTAACAAAACAAATAATCAAATAGTCAATGTTCTCAACACACACTTTTCGGAACTGGGTTTGAAAGAAAAAACACAACATACGATTTTAGAAATTTATCAAAACATAAAACAGATTCGTAAATACATCGTACCGAGAACCATCACATCAATTATGAATATGTTAAATAGTGGTACAAACAAAAATGTATCACAAATAGCTCAATACATCAATAATATCATGAAATCCAATGGAAACAAACGTTTACCTGCAGGTCAACCGAAGCAAAGTCAAGTAAAAAATATAGAAAATATGTTGCAAAGTTCTCAAGAAACCGATATATATAAAGTATACGACAAGGCATATGAAAAAACAAACGATAAGTTCTCATTGTATGACACTCATAACGAGGTTGTTCAATTAGAAACAAATATACAAGAAGTAGAATCTGAGATGAACGGTGTGATGAACATCATGGAAAAGTCAATATATGGACATTCAAGAGCAAAGAGTCAGATAATGAAAATCATTGGTCAGTGGATGAATGGTAAATTAAGTGGGTATTGTTTTGGTTTTGAAGGGTCTCCGGGCATAGGAAAAACGAGCCTCGCTAAGAAGGGAATATCCAAATGTCTAATAGATGAGAACGACGAAACCCGACCATTTTCGTTTATTGCTCTGGGTGGTTCTGCAAACGGGTCAACAATTGAAGGACATAGTTATACGTATATGAACTCAACGTGGGGGAAAATAGTAGAAATTTTGATGGATTCAAAATGCATGAACCCGATTATTTACATAGACGAACTAGACAAGGTAAGTAAAACGGAACACGGAAAAGAGATTATCGGTATATTGACCCATATGATAGATAGCACACAAAATGATTCGTTCCAAGACAAATATTTCAGTGGAATAGACATTGATTTATCAAAAGCGCTGTTTATATTTTCGTATAATGATCCTGAACAAATAGACCGCATCTTATTAGACAGAATACATAGAATCAAATTCGATAATCTAACATTAGAAGACAAAATGGTCATTGTGAGAGATTACATATTGCCTGAAATAAATGATAAGATGGGATTTGATAACGTGGTCAATTTAGATGATCATTTGATACAACACATTATTGAGAACTACACATTAGAACCGGGTGTTCGAAAATTAAAAGAGATTTTATTTGACATGTATGGAGAAATCAATTTAGAAATATTGAAGGTGGATACGTTTCACAACATAGAAATACCATTGAAATTGAATGAAACCGATATTGATAAAAAGTATTTGAAGAATTACAAGAAAGTAAATGAAAAATTAATTCATAGTTCTCCTGAAAAGGGCATTATAAATGGTTTGTGGGCGAATACATTAGGGCACGGTGGGATTATTCCTATTCAGTGTATGTTGTTTCCATCATCAAATTTCTTAGAATTACGATTAACAGGGTTACAAGGAGACGTAATGAAGGAAAGTATGAATGTAGCAAAAACGCTTGCTTGGGATTTGACTCCAGAAAAGCGCATCAAGACAATGCTCAAACAATTTGGAGAAACGAAAAAACAAGGATTACATATTCATTGTCCAGAGGGAGCAATATCAAAAGATGGACCATCGGCGGGCACAGCAATCACAGTAGCAATTTACAGTATTTTCAACAACAAACAAATAAGAAATGATATAGCGATTACAGGAGAAATTAACTTACAAGGTCAAGTAACACCGATTGGAGGTTTAGACGTAAAAATCATAGGAGGAATAAAAGCGGGCGTAAAAACATTTTTATATCCAAATGGAAATCAACGGGATTTCGAAGAATGGAAGACGAACAACAAGAAAGAGGTGGATAATATCAAATTTATAAGTGTGGATAATATCAAAGAGGTTTTCAAATATGTATTTGTAGAGTAAATAACAATTTCTAAGGGTAATATAAATAATATGGAATTGAATTTATTTGCATTCGGATATCTATTTCTGCGTCTTGCGCCTTTCATTTTGGTATGTTTCTTTACACTAAGTTCTATCTTTAATCAAGATTTCAAAGGCATTGTTTATTTAGCAGGTGTCTTATTGTCCACATTTTTTGCGATGACTGTGTCCAAAGCATTTGGATTTCAACGTCCAGATAATTATCCTGAAATATGTAACTTTTTGATGTTAGACGCATCGGGTGATGGTTTTAACTTACCCCTAGGAACAAATATGTTGACATTTACCTTTGCCTATTTGGCGTACGGTATGCAAGTGAATGATGTAGTAAAAGAAAACCTGTTCTCTTACATGTTCTTCTTTATCTTGTTGGGATTAGATACCATCTGGAATTATGCCAATAGTTGTTACAGTGCTGGACAACTGATATTCGCTGGTATCTTAGGTATGTCTGCTGGTTTCATTTGGGGAGGTGTATTGAATGGTTCTAATGCCAAACATCTTCTCTATTTTTCCGCACTAAGTAAGCATGACGTGTGTTCTCGTCCATCCAAACAAACGTTCAAGTGCGAAGTATACAAGAACGGTAAAAAGATTGCGACCAAGATGTCGAATTAGACAACTAAAATACACCATAAATACGTAATAGACTATAAATATGATATTACGTATCAAAACAAATCAAATTTGCGATTAACCATTGTTGTGTCGCACGCAACACCCTCATACGAGTCATTTCGGTTGCGATCATTTGTACACTACCAGATTTTTCTCTGTAAATAGCGATAAAATAATTAATAACGTTCACCGTATTTGCCTGATTATACTTATTATCTAATTCTTCGTGAGGGAAATCAGGGAAATTTTTACGTTGGTTGACTTCATTATGAAATTTATACAAAAAATCTTTCCAATCGCGTTTCGTTTTTATGGACGCTAAATTCATTTTCTTCATATATGCGGTAGCGTGGTCGCAGCATTTAGGACAAGGTAAATTTGCGCAAATGTTTCTCACTAACTCGATTAACTCATATTTTTTGGATTGAAAATGTTCTTCTTTGATTTTTTCGGCTAGAGTATGGAAGAGAAACCAAATAGGTTCACCCCATCTTATTTTTGGTCCGTCTGGTTTTTGAACATCGCGAATAGCGTTGATAATCTTGTTATCGGTAGGTTGTTTTCTTGCAGACTGTACGTGTGTCATTCTAAGAGGTAACATAGTGATAGCAGGGGCTAGTTTATTTGCGTTTGTATCTTGTTTTACAATTGCTCTAGAATTATGAAATCGCATTAACATATTATAATACAGTAATAAAATTAATACAAATAAATGCAATAAATAAAACAAATATAAGTAAATAAAATATAATAATATATCAATGGACACAAAAGGTCAACTTATCGATGCCGTGAAGGGATGGGTTAAATTAGACAATGAGATCAAAAATATTCAAAGAATACAAAAAGAAAAAAAGAAAGAGAAAGAAGAAATTTCCAAATCACTTATGTCTATTATGAGAGAAAATGAGATTGATTGTTTCGATTTAAAAGATGGACAAATATGTTATGACAAGAAAACAGTGAAGAAACCCATTACAAAAAAAACATTATTTGAAGTATTAACTAAATATTACGATGGAGACATTCATGAAGCAAATACAGTAAAGGATTTTATTATTAATAATCGGGAAGAGACAACTAAAGAAACAATTGTGCGTAAAATCAACAAAGAATGATTTGTACAAAACTTATTTACGACAAATTGAATTCAGGAATGGTATATAAGTTATTTTGTTTTACATATTTAGCGACGATACGTGGATTTTCGGTATTCTTCAAGACCTCTTCTGTATCATAGATATTTCCAATATCATCGATGTAATATACGATTCCACTAATTTCTTTTGCATATACTTCATATTTAACTGCTAAATCATTGGAGTCAGATAACATATCAGTAACTAGACCGTGAGGAGTACCTTTTACGTGAGTGCCACAATATTCACTCTCATTTTTTCTTCTTCTGGTGCATTGTTCACCGTTTGCTCTCTTTGCATTACATCGGTTTGTAACAGGAACAGTGTTCTTCACACGCTTCCGCTTATTTAAATCTTCTTTGTCAAACTGTAGACGGTCATAATCGTAAATATGGCGTAACAAATCACTTACTTTTTCTTTATCTGAAAATTCAAGGTCTCTACTCTTTTCAAGAATCGAGTGCTTGAATTCCGTAATATACGTTTCAAACTTCTTATTCAATCTGCGCTCCATAATAATTTCAATATTAATTATTGATATTATTCCTGATTTATTTATAATCAATTTTTTATTTTTGCACCTCCATTATAAGGAACCGCACAATTATTCTCTAATAACCAAGAATTTACATGTATGTCATACAAATACACATCTGCCAATAAACGTCCATATTTTTCAATACGAATATTATCTAATCGAACAGTTTCATTAAATATCAAATTATGTAACCGATATTTTGAGTGATTTGCTTCGATTCTTTCAACAAGACTAATATCATTCATTTCAGGAGCATCAATGCCTGCTAACCGAACTGGGAATCGATATAGATTTTTGCTTCGTTTAGGATATTTACAGGCAATCGTGATAGTATCGCCATCGTAAACTTTCACTACTTTTGCATATTGAATATCTGGAATAAACCGATTACAATCATGATAAGATATGCTTTGTAAATACTTCGGTGGACGAAATGTTCTAGGTTTACAAGCAGTGTCTATACATAAAAAATATAAGTAAAAATACAAGCAATACAACGTATATAACTTCATCTTATATATGTTTGTGATAATATTTATAGATTTGTCAGTTTATTTCATCATATTATAAATTCCACGAAAGACCTCAATTGCCTTTACACATGCTTCGCGAACATACTGACTAGCAATTTGTTTATCGAATTCTCCGTCAGATGCTAAACGAATCTTGCTATTATCATCATGAGGATGGAATTTCTTGAATCCACAAAACGACAATTTACCGGTCTGGTAATATTCTTCATACAAGATATATTCAAGTGACTTACCAATGGTATAATCTTCATTTTCAAGAACAATATCATAACAGTTGTCCATAGTCGTCTCACTGCGCAATATAGGAACTAAATCGGAATCCAAACTTTGAATCATATCATTAAACTTGTTCTCCAATACTCTACATCCTTTCAGTATTAATTCTTTATTATCATAAATGCCGATACTTTGAATAATGAAATCAAAACTATCATCGACATAACTTCTCTGTGCGTCCAAGAGATAAAAGTTCTTCTTCTCAAAAGTAATCTCGTCGTTTGTTGCGTTCTCGCTTCTCATACTATCTTCTTTTTTTTGCCAAATTTCATTCGCCTTGACAAGGTCAGGTGTATTACCGTAAGAACATTTAGATGCTACATTGAACATACCATCTTCATTGGCGGTATGAACCGAAAACTCTGCAGTGAACTTAATCTGTTCACCTTGTATTTGGTCACCGATACCAGGTCTCAATCGGGCAAAGTCAATGTACATATTCGTCTTTGAATTCATAGGAAAGATTTTTCTGGTTTCTTCGGATGTCAAATAATTATCGTTTTCTTTGTTTTTAATTTTGAAATGCTCTGTAGTCAAATACATCAGAGAGTCACTATCGTTTTTTACATCCACCTCCAATAAATAATTATTTGGAAGCACATCTAGTTCTTTGGTATGAACGGGGATGCAACTCAAACGTTGTTTCAAAATTTCATTATGCAGTCTACTTGTATTCACCTCAATATTACACTTATTGTCTTGGTATGTTTGTGTATAAACAGCTGCAATCGGAATATCAGATAAAATCGTCCTTCTCAATGCATTAGCTAAACTTACATTTACACCACTCAACGTAAATTTGAGAATGTTATTATCTTCGTTGGAAATATTGTTTAATGATGGGTTCATGGTGTATATATATCTCTATAACTAATATGACTATATTAATAGTATCTAATTCAATTTTATTCATTATAATAAAATAGAAATCTACAAATGAGTTTCTAAGAAAGACAATCGTCGGTTTATAAAACGAATCCGTTCATCTTGTGTAAATAACCCCCATAAGACCCCACATTTAGTTTCTACATCTTTCATTTTATTTACAGAGAAATATTGTGTGTAGAATTCCAATAGTTTATTCGCACTATAGTCTTTTAACATATGATGTCGTCGCAAGATATTTTCGTGCCCCTTATCAATTTGTATTAAGGATACAGTGCGACGGTTCATGTAACTTATCAAATCATAATACAATGTATTTTGTTCCATTGGTATATCATATACTCGATACAAATCGCGTTTACTAGACGGAAACTGTCTGATTTCATTCAATAAGTGTTCAGGTTGAAGTTGATAAATATAAGGATAGATATATTCATACAAAATAGTTTCTGAAAGTTTGTAAAACAAATGATACTTAACTTCAACTTCCATAGTGTATATTACATAAATATTATAATATACACTATATTACTTATTCGTCAGCTCTTTTCGTCCTATTTGACAGGAAAATAAAAGACACCAAGACAAATGATAATAATATAGGTAGCAATACAATCAGCCAAGAAAACCATTCAGCTCCACCCTTACAGATGATATTCAACACCCATGTCCAGAACGCAACATATAATACCTTCACCATAAAGATAACAGAAGTATTTGGTACCATGCAAGTATAATCACCTAAACAATAAATCTCTTTGTTTCCGACGTTTTGAAGTCCCATGATGCCTAGTGCAATTAAAGACAATATTAAGTAGAACTCAGCAGGAGAACATAATTTGGTTAATCCAAACATAATATATATTATGCATCATAAAAAATATACGAATAAGTTGTATATTTTTTTATTTAGTTACACATTTACTCAATATCCACATGAGTCAGCATATGACGACGGCAACATACGTTATTCAAGCCTAATTTATCTAACACTTCTCCTTCAGGTGTTTTATCCACGTTGTTATTTGTCAGATAAACTACTTTATCTACTGAAGTTCCTTGCTGTATCTTATGCTTTCTTACTTCATTTTGATAATATCTGTATTTATCTGCTAAAACGGTCCCACAGGTAAAACATTTAACCGGAATAATCATTTTCTTATAATAGTTGTATATTATATAATTCTATATTCATTTTCAATTCAATTTTATATATCGTTGTTATATATAAAATCTATCTGGAATATGGAATGGAAACCGATAATCAAATTATTATTAATACTATTATTTTCCCTCCATATATGTTACAATTTTTCAGAACATTTTACAACTACACCTATTAATTGGAGAGACACATCACAAGACGACGTAAACGAAGACGACAAAGAGGAAGAAGGACCAAAAGTAGAAGAAAAATATTTGGAAGTCGCTGAACACGGATACGAAGCCGGTAAATATGATATTCAATATCACGTACCAGTTGACCTTATAGAAGAAAAAAACAAGGATGACTTTAATTATGATTATATCAAAATATCAAATAATAAAGACGACAAGGAAGTAAAACGCTTACGAGCGCAAAGCAAAATATTGTACAACAATCCAGTGGATTACAAATATGGTATTACACCATATGTGCCTAGTTACAGTGATACGGTGCGATTAACGAGTTTACGCAAAAAATCATATAATTTTTCTAAAATTCAATGACCACATTATTCTATGATGTGCTTTCCACCAGTTGTTTTCTTTTTTCGTTTTGGTTTTTCTGGTTGTTCCTCATGATGCTCTTTATTATGACACGATTCACAAATAGATACTAAATTCGCTTTATGATTCTTATGAAACGAATTAATAAATCCATCTTTGTTTGATGTTTGTTGTTCTGATAAGTGATGGGTTTCTGTACCCATAGCAACTCCACACATCTCACATTTACCTACTAATTTCAAGGCATTATATCTGGATGCATTATAATCCAATGCCCCTGAAGATTCTTTGAAGTATTTATTGCGTATTTTATAAGCGCAATCTAAAAATTCCGTATCCAAGTGTAATGACTTACATACTTCTAATCCATACGTATTATTTCCTGCTCCATCTTTCAATATGCGGTCATATACTAATGCGTCTAACGCAGGATTATAAGTAACTTCCATATGCTTAATCGCAATACTCTCCAATTCTTTCACTTCATCGTAATAAATCACATCGTGAAAATGGGTAGCGAAGATGAAACTGCTACGACGATTATGTAGTCTCTGTAAACCAGATACAAAAATGCTCAATGCTGACTGTAGCTCGGTTCCAGAACACAATTCATCTCCCAAAATAAGACTGTATTTATCAGCATTTTTCAGAATCACTCTTAACTCAGACATTTCGACAGCAAAAGTAGAAAGTCCACGGAAAAGATTATCATTACCGAGGATGCGTGAAAAAATAGAACTATATGGTTTAAATACAAATTGACTACAAGGGACATACATGCCACATTGCGCCATAATTACTGCTATTCCCAATGCACGAATCAAACTTGTTTTACCGACTGCATTCGTTCCATATAGCAAGATGCCCGATGGTTCTTTCCCTAATTGTATATCATTTGGCACATATACTTCGTTTTGCTGTAAATACTCAATCAAACAATGACGTAAACTTTTCGCCTCGACAAATGACACACTATGGTCTTGAATATCTGGACAACAATAGTTACGATTTTTAGCATTATATGCTTTACATTGAATCAAATCCAATTTACCAATATAATTCGCTACATCGCGTAAGTCGTCATATATTTCGGTTTGAATAATATTCAGTATATCGCCAAATAATTTAACTGTTATTTTTGTCAATGTTTCCTCCAACTTTACTATTTCCCAACTTAGATTACTAATAATCTCACATTCTATTTTCTTATTTCCAGAAGTTCCGGATACGAATTTAACATTATCCAATTTAATACCTTCTACTGGTTTGTTTTCCGGATTTGCCTCATATTTCTTCAATGCGGATTTAACACTTTTGCTACGAGACAAAGTTGATTCCAAATAACAACCAGTTTTCTCTGTGCGATGAACTTTTACGTAAGTTATTTTATCTTCATCGTCATCATCACTGTCCCCAGCGTTACCCATCTTATTCGTAATATCATTCAAAAATTTATGAATGTTATTGAATCTTTTGGTTCTGTCTCTATAATTACTTACAATCTCATCATATTTATCAAACAACCCTGGTTGAATTATCACATTTCCCGAATACATAGAATTACTTGAAACATGTTCACATTCTGACATAATAAAATATTTATCTAGTAATTGAACAATCTTATCATACTTTGTCTGAATTAGACAAAAATCAGAATAAGATTCCATTAAATAGTTATTCAACTTATCGTTCTCTTTGATAAACTTACTTACTTTTGACATTTCAAGAACCGAACTATATAAATGGTGAATTGATATTGGAAATAATTTCTTTATCACAATTTGTCTTGAAATCTTCTCAATATCTCGGACCTTTACAAGAGAATGTCGCAAGTATTCGACAACATTATAGTTATCTTCTTGTAGCAAATAACCAATCATGTTATATTCTTTATTCAACCACTCTTCATCTGTAGTTGGATTTGTCATTAAATGTTTGAATTTACGTTTACCTATAATAGTTGAACATTGATTCAAGAAAGACATGACAGATGATTTTTTACCATATCTTTTTGATTCATTCGTATTATCGTCAATAATATTTAATTGCATTAATGTATGATTTGCCAATGTTACGCGAGTAGAAATGTTATCAAATATAGGAAGACTCAAATTATTCACTAATTGTGGGTTACGTTCTTTTACAAAATCCAGCAAGTAACAATATGATTTGGTAGCAGTATCCTTCTCGCGGAACTCTAAGCAAATATCGAATGTATCGCTTTGAAACACCTCACTAATAATGTGATTTTGATAGGTCTGTTTTACTACATTTTTAGCACACGCGCTATTCATATCTACGTAATGAATTTTTGAACTGCGAATACCTGAATAGTCCATTATTTTTTCAACATCGTCGTTTTCATGAAGAGAACATGCAACTATCACTTCACTTGGGTCATATACAGAAACATAACGCTGTAATTCATCAAAATTAGAAGCAACTATCTTGTATTCTGTTTCATATTGATAAAACGAAGTGGTTCCTGTAATAATATCTACAACCGATATGCCAACAACTAGACAATCTTGCGCATTCGCCTTACGCAACATGGTTTTATGATAGTCGATCCAAATACAAAGAATGTTATTAGATGAAGAAGTTTGTCCACTACTGGATATCAATGTGCCTGGTGAACAAACGCTATCTAACAATCGCTCTTTTTCATCTTTGTCTTCACTTTGAATATAGACTACCGCGGTGTATCCCCCTTGTACCGTTTTTTCAATATATTTATCAAGTGAGTTTAATGGTATACCTGCCATATATACATTATCTCCCTCAAAACATACCTTCTTTTCTTTACATTGAAGGTCACATATATTCGCAACATCTTCTATTTTACTACCTATCATAATATCATTTTGTTTACACCCATATAATTCATAAAAACTACCCACTTGCATATATGCGATTGTTTCTTCTCCATATTTTTTTACATTTTCACGTGTTACTGAAAAATAATGAGAATAAATAGAAAAGTTATCCTTTTTGGGCATTGTTGTAATATATTTTGTAATTAATCTCTATATTATTTACAAAATTACATTTGACAGTGCAATACTAATTTTCATATGCATTAATACTATATACGTTGTAATTATTCTATGTAAAATTGAAAAATATCTATAACTATATACACAGTTGTAAATATACTCAAAATGAAACATAACACAAATCAAACAAGCGTATCACATGAGGGTGGACCGGTTATCGAAAATTATTATGGACAATTTGTTGCATTCAGTGATAACAATGAAATAATGTGTTACTCACGAAACGGAAAACCGATATACTATGCCGAAAATCCACCTGCTAGTCCAGTAAAACACAAACACCCGAACACAGAAAAAAATCATGTAGAAGACGATTATATACCAAAATATAGAAATGTTATTGACACAAGTCAAACCAAATCGTATTCAATATTTGGAATTTTATATGGAATATTAGCTAGCTGTATATTTCTAGTTATCTTTATCTCAATTTATGAGTTGTTCTTTGAATAAATGTGCTATTCTTCTTTCGCATCATCGTTCAAAAAATTGTAGAGTAAGTTGTCTGGATTGTGATTTTTTACTTCACCACATATTAATAATGCGGATTCGTACATTTTACGCAATACATCATTGGGTGTATTAGACCCAACCTTTATAAAACCGTTCTTAATTAAATGACTACGAACTTCATGAATAGGTATCATTTTTAATTGTTGCATTTGATTACTAATAGTGGTGCGTATAGTTCTGTTGGACACTAATACCCCAATTTTTGAATAATATTTGGACCTCCCGACTTTATGTTTCCTGCGAATTGTTTTACGTTGTTTCATTTTTTGAGATTGTTTCTTTTTATTAGACAATATTGACAATTCAGGTTCATTTTTATTATACAAAGATGGATATCGGCTCTGAAGACTAGTTTGATGTAACGTAGTTTGAGTGGGAACAACTGGTTTATTATTAGAAACATTATACAAAGAACTACGATCAACATCATTTCCAATTTTCAACGGTTCTTTGGTAGAGAGTGTTTTGTTTATATAACTACGATATGTAGGTAAGTTACCATTCTTTAAACACCCATATTCAGGTTGACTTGGTACTTCGGTAGGCGTATTATTAGACTTAGGAATATCAGTTTTAAGTGCTAACGAGATTGGTTCTGGAGATGGATAATTTTTCATAGTAGCGTTATGTGGTGAAACACTCGAATTGCGTTTTTCAGCAACAGTGTTCAAATATTTTTTTGCCTCTTCAAATTCTTTATTAAATGATGTTACTTGCTGTTCTCGTGAAGACTCAGGTTTGGACAAATTTGTTTCACTATCATATTGTTTTTGTTGATGTTGACGTATAAGATTTAATAAAGACTTCTTTCTAAGCGTATTGGTCTGTTTTTTTGCATTCGTATTCCGTACGCGAATATTTCCTTCGGGTTTATTTTCAGGTTTTTTCTTTTTAGTCCTACTATTTGAAAAAGAAAAATCGGACGGGTTAATCTTCAATAATTTTTTTTCTTCCATGTTTATCTCTATATTGTAAAAGTATAATGTCTTTGTATATTCTTACGCCATATATATTTCTAAATAACGAATTTAGACATACATAGCATACAATGATGCAGGATTTATCTTATTTTTTTGTTTTTTTTTATTCGTCAAAAATAATTCTTGACCTTCGTTTAAATCATCTATGGTAAGATTACGAATCTCGTTTTCCGGTTTTCCATATATTCTACGACTATGTGCGATTTTAGTATACATCAATAACAATTCCATATCTCGACCAAAATGAGAGTAATGTTCCATTTTGTTCTCAAACCATCCACTCATTTTATCGTTTTCTACGTTTATATTCCATTCTTGTTCTATCACCTTTTTATGGAAAATCTCATTTAACTCTTTGTGAGTATAAGAATCAGTATAGAACCTCCATATAAATCGTGAGTCAAGTCCCTTGTTTACTCTAAAAAAAGTGTTGTTCAATTCGTCTTCATAACCTGCAATAATGACCATCAAATGTTCTTTATGATTACTTAATGCTTCGCACAATGTATCTAGACACTCCTTCGAATAACTATCATTATCATCTGTAGAATTAGATGCAAGAGAATAAGCTTCGTCGATAAATAATACCCCACCTAAACTATCTTCAATCACACTCTTTGTTTTAATAGCAGTCTGACCTAAATAGCCAGCAATCATATCTGATCGAGTTACCTTTTTAAACACGTTTTTTTTCAATATACCAAGTTTGGAATATAACGTCCCGATTATTTCTGCAATTTCTGTTTTACCTGTGCCAGGAGGACCATAAATAACAGTATGTTTAAAATCTGAACTAGATTTGCCTTGATGTAATTTCTGTATAAAATACAATAACTGATACAATATCGTCTTTTTCAAGTCTACCATTCCAATCATATTATTCAATTTATGAAGTTCGTCACGAATATTATGCAGTGATTGTAAATCAATATTGTATTCACATTCACTATCTATTTTATTATTATCAATAATATCTAATAAATCACCAATGCTGTTAATATTTGTATCAATAACGACTTTTTTCTTCTGAACCAGAATTCCTGGCGGAGAAGGAATCGCTAATTGTAAACCATTACTCGAAAAATCAAATTTGAATTCATTATTGGTTTTCCAGATGTCATAATTACTTTGATTATCTGGAGAATGAGAATTTATATTCCAATTCGACTGTGAGTAACAATCATAATACAGATTACTTGGAGACGAAACGTCGCTATTTGTAATACATTGCATATGTTGAAAATGGTCTTGATAAAAATTATTGTAATAATAGTTTGTCAATATGTAGTTATTCATCAAATGATAATCTTCAATACTTCTATCAGTTTGGTCGTTATTATGAAAATTATCCAAATAATCTACAAAATAAGTATTCATTTTACATATTATTATAAATATTGTTTTAACTCCATTATGAAAAATTGATTATTAAAACTACAAAATATGTAAATGTAAATAACCATGGAATACAAGATGGACTCTGCACAAAGCGGAAGTTACCAGACTGGCCTCGAATACAACAAAGTTAACGCTGATAATAGTTCAACGACTGAACCTATAATCAATAAGGAGAAGTTGATTGATTATGATAAAATCAGCTCCACCAATTTTGATCTAGAAAACGAAGTAGAAAACCGTATATTGTCTCATATTGGAGATTATATTGAAGAACCGTTCAACATCATTGAATCGTATTTTGCGGGAAAACATTTGGAATGCTTAGTTCGTCATCAGATAGAGTCATATAACCACTTTATCAATTACCAGATACAACGCACAATTCAAATGTTCAACCCTGTAAAAATACATTCAGAAAATGATTACATCCCAGAAAAAGATTGTTATTTGCTTGACGTAGAGGTATCTTTCGAGAATTTCAAATTGTATCCGCCACAGATCCATGAAAACAATGGTGCAACAAAAACTATGTTGCCGCAAGAAGCCAAGTTGCGTAACTTCACTTATGCGTCTACAATGACGATTGATATCAATGTTAAATATATTGTCCGCAATAATGAAAATATGGAAACCGAACACGTCATTGAGAAAAAAATTCCAAAAATCAATATTGGAAAAATGCCTATCATGTTGAAATCCTCTATTTGTACACTTACACAGAATCCTCATATTGACCCTAGATTAACTGGTGAATGTCATATGGACGGTGGTGGATATTTTATCATCAAAGGTTCTGAGAAGACCGTATTGGGACAAGAACGAGCAGCCGAGAATCGCATATATTGTTTCGATGGAAAAAATACTACTAAGTGGAGTTGGTATGCTGAGATTAAGTCTGTTCCTGATAACAAATGCATTTCTCCCAAACAAATTGAAATGATGATTGCTACTAAGAACAATGGTTTTGGTAATGGCATTTATGTAAATATCCCTCGTATTAGACAACCAATCGAACTATTTGTAGTTTTCAGAGCACTTGGTGTCCTAAGTGACAAGGACATTTGTAAATATATCACACTCGACCTCAACAATGTAGAAAATAAAGACATATTACAATTCTTACAAGCGTCAGTCATTGATGCCAAAAACTATATGTCCGAAGACATCTCAATTTCACATATCAATAGTTACGTTGCGTATACTCCTCTTAATATGGACAAAGAAACCGGTGCAAAGAAAAAATACGAATTTACTATGGATGTATTGAATAATGACCTATTCCCTCACTGCAAAACACGTGAACAAAAACTGTATTTACTTGGATATATGGCAAACAAGCTTATCCGCACATCGCAAGGGTTACTTGGTCCGGATGATAGAGATTCGTATGTTAACAAGCGGATTGAATTGACTGGAACGTTATTGAACAACTTATTCCGAAACTATTTCAACAAATTAGTAAAGGAAATGCAGAAGCATATTGT
>Ga0257110_1000649_pt1 | contig 16365 bp, 16 predicted proteins | sample LP_taG_7_FD_190184 | JGI IMG/M metagenome (GOLD analysis project Ga0257110, IMG submission 190184) | Marine microbial communities from Northeast Subartic Pacific Ocean, Canada - LP_J_2015_P26_10m | ecosystem: Environmental > Aquatic > Marine > Oceanic | place: Canada: Northeast Subartic Pacific...
CGTAGATCAAAACAATATTATCACTGCCCGTTTCTAAAACCGTTCTGGCAATACTCATTATTGGCGTGATTCCGCTGCCCGCTGCAAAAGCAACAATAGAGCTTGTGTTAGCGGTTTGTGGCTCGTAAATAAAACGTCCATTAGGTATCCCAACCTCTAAGCTGTCTCCAATATTTAAGCTCTTATTTGCATAAGTTGAAAAAAGACCCCCATCAATTTCTTTGATAGTGACTGTTAAATCGCCACTTTTTGGACTTGAACATAAAGAATAATCTCTACGAATTTCAGCTTCTTCTATCATAGCTTTTAATGTAATATATTGCCCAGCCTTAAAAGCGAATTTAGTCTCCAAAGAAGTCGGGACATCAAAGGTGACGCTAACCGCTTTTTCGGTTTGCCTAACAATGGACTGAATTTTAAGAGTGTGGAATTGCGCCATGGAAATTTTTTAACAAAAATAAGAAAGATTTAATCTAAATTCCTGTTAACACTTCCCTAAAATTAGCTTTTAGTTTATTTTTAAATTTTGTGTAAACCCGTGGTTTTTGTTAGTTTTATGCAAAAAGATGATTATTTTTACACAACGATATACTATAATACTGTATATTTTAGTTAGAAGATAACCAAAGACCTCAATTTTGAAAAACGCGTATAATTTCATACTATTTATAGTCCTCACACTTCTTGTTGCAACGGGATGTTCGCGCAAAAAAGACAAATTCATAAATCGTTCTTGGCATTCCCTAAACACCAAGTATAACATTCTTTACAATGGGGGTATTGCTCTAGAAACAGGAAAAACAGCAATCAACTCTACTTTTGTAGATAATTATTGGAATATATTACCGGTCGAACGTTTACAGACAAAAGACGACATTATTCTAGGGGGCAAAGCTCAGGACCCAAATTTTGGGCTTGCAGAAGAAAAAGCCGTTAAGGCCATTCAAGTGCATGGCATGAATATTAAAGGAAAAGAAAAAAACCCGCAAATAGACGAGTCTTATATCCTTCTTGGAAAAGCTCGTTATTTTGACAATCGTTTTATTCCTGCCCAGGAAGCGTTTAATTATATTTTGTTTAAATATCCCGCAAGTAGCAACATCAACTTGGCGAAAATATGGCGCGCAAAAACCAATTTACGTTTAGAAAACGAAGGCTTAGCTATTAAAAATTTAAAGGAGCTCATCGAGTCAAATAAACTTTCAAATGAAGACAACGTGGCTGCCAGCTCTGCACTAGCTCAGGCATATATCACGACTAAAGCACTAGATAGCGCCATAATCCAACTCCAGCGAGCATCACAGCTCACCAAAGATAACCATGAGCTAGGGAGGCTCCGATTCATAGAGGGTCAGCTATATTCTTCCTTAGGAATTAAAGACAGCGCCAATCTCGCGTTTGATCAGGTGATTGCACTGAGCCGTAAAACTCCTAGAATTTATATAATAAGCGCTTATTTAGAAAAAATCAAAAATTTTGATTTTGAAAATGACAACAAACTTATCCTTGAAACACTTTTAGAGTCCTTAGAGTTAAACAGAGAAAACAGGCCTTTTTTAGATAAAATATACCACCAAATTGCTAATTATCAAATTAAGAACAACAAAGACTCCTTAGCAATTGCTTATTATAATAAATCACTGCGAACGGACTCTAAAGATGCCCATTTAACCGCTCTTAATTATCGGATATTAGCCGACCTAAATTTCGATTATTCAGAATACAGTTTAGCGGGCTCTTATTACGACAGCACCTTACTCAGTCTTCAAGATAATAGCAGGTTATTTCGTGCTATCAAGCGTAAACGTGACAACCTAGAAGATGTTATCTATTACGAAGCTGTGGCGCATGAAACGGATAGTGTGTTAAGGCTCGTCCAGCTTTCACAGTCCGAAAAAGAAGCGTATTTCCAGACATATATTGAAAACTTAAAACTGGAAGAAGAAGCTGTTGAAAAGTCAGACGTGTCAACAATGAAGTCCTACTTTGTGCCATCACTAAATAAAGTCAGTAAGAAAGATAAAACGTTTTATTTTTACAACCCAACAACGGTAGCATTTGGGAAAAATGAGTTTTTAAGAATATGGGGCGCGCGTGCTTTGGAGGCCAATTGGCGCTGGTCCAATAAGACCGTTCGTAATGAAGAAGTAGTTGAAAACGAGCTTGAAGAAGCCGAGATAGAAGCTGATAAAAGCCGCTTCACTATTGCGTATTATTTAGCGCAAATTCCATCTGAAGAATCCGCATTAGACAGCATTTCCAAAGAACGCAATTTTGCATATTATCAATTAGGGCTTATTTATAAAGATAAATTTAAGGAGTATACATTGTCTCAAAATAAACTTGAAAAACTTTTGAAGCAGTTCCCAGAAAAGCGACTTGTTTTACCCACAAAGTATAATTTATATAAAGTATACTCTTTATTGGGCTTGAGCCAGCTAAAAGCTACTTTAAAAAAAGATATTATAGAAAACCACCCAGACTCCAGGTATGCAGCTATTTTATTAAATCCAAAACTAGCCCTTCTAAACAACGAAAACAGCCCTCAGTCGCTATACAATAATTTATATACTCAGTTTGAGCTTGGTAATTATCAAGAGGTGATAGACGGGTGTGATTTGCAAATTACAAGGTTAGATGGAGATGAAATTGTCCCCAAGTTAGAACTCCTTAAAGCGACCTCCAGAGCGCGTTTGTATGGGTTTGAAGCCTATAAGGAAGGGTTGAATTTTGTTGCTCTCAACTATCCAAGCAGTTTAGAAGGAAAAAAGGCAGCTCAAATGTACACCACCATTATTCCAGAGCTAGCAAACAAAGTGTTTGTTGAAGATTCAACTCAGACGAACTTCAAAGTTTTTTTTAGGTTTGACCGGTCTGAAATAGAGGAAATTAACTCCTTTGAAACAGCGTTAAGTGCTGCTGTTGAAGAAGTTGACTATTTTAATTTAACTATTTCTAGAGATGGTTATAATACAAACACTATATTTGTAGTCGTTCACGGGCTGAAAAGCGTTCAGGGCGCTTTAGGATTTGTAAAGATTTTAGAGACAGAGAATGAATTGATAATTTCGAAGCCGTTTTTCGGAATTTCTTCCATGAATTATCAAATAGTCCAAATACATAAAAACGCAGAAGAGTATATAAATTCAATTAAATAAAATCATCTTATTATGTTTACAGATAACAAAAACTCAAAATCAAATCTGAATTCATTTTCACAACAAAACACAATTGCACTAAGCACGGTTTTTAAAGGAGACTTAACCAGCGAAGGGGACTTTAGAATAGAGGGCGCTTTTAGTGGTTCTCTGACAACGTCCGGAAAAGTAGTCATTGGAAAAACAGGTGTTGTTGACGGAGTGTTAATATGTAAAAACGCAGATGTCGAGGGTCAATTTAAAGGGACTTTAACCGTTTCAGACACACTTAGTTTGCGTACCTCAGCAGATGTTGAAGGGGAGGTTCAAATTGGTAAATTGTCAGTAGAGCCAGGAGCCGCTTTTAACGCTAACTGCCTTATGAAAGGTTCTGTAAAAGAACTAAAAAACGAAACACCTAATAGCCCTTCTCAAAATATTTCCAAAGCTGGACAATCCGCTTAAACAACTCGCAGCGCTATCGGCGATAGGGTTTCAAATGGGAGCAATTATTGCAGTAGGGGCATTTATAGGGGTTGCTTTAGACGAAAAATATCCTAACGAAAACAATCTTTTCACACTAATACTAACACTGTTTTCAGTAATACTTTCTGTTTTTTACGTCATAAAACGTATCATATCAGCCTCAAAAGACTAGAACAAATGAACGTACTCTTTAAAAAGAGACAAGTAGGTTTTCTAATACAATTAATTGTACTTAGCTTGGTGCTTTTTGGATCTCATTCCTATTTAAATTATCATTTTGCCTCAGACATCCTTTTGTTTTTCCCTTTATGGCATATTTATGTATTTCATATGGTAACCGTTTTAGCTATTTATACGCTTATAAATTATCGAGACTCTAACGGAAAAACAGATGTGTTTAATGTCTTTATGCTAGGCATGCTTTTAAAAATAGTATTAACTCTGATTTTTCTTTTACCGTGGTTTTTATCTAAACCTCAACAACAAGGATTTGATTTAGCAAATTTTTTCATTACGTACTTCGCGTTCTTAACTTTTGAAGTGTGTTCCGTTACTAAATTTCTTCAAAAACAGTAGCAAGACTAAAAACACCTAAAACGAGGGAATAATCATTTAAATATTATTTGTCATTTCATTAAATGTGTGTACATTTGCACAAAATTTAATCAAGGTATTTTTAATTAAATCAGTCTATTGAACTCCTTAAGAACCATATTATTTTCAACAATATTTTTAGCAATTTCTTTTGTAAGTTTTGCTAATGAAAAAGAAATAACTCAAGATGATGCGCCTTTTGATCCAAAAGCGATGATTTTACATCACGTAAAGGATGCTCATGAGTTTCATTTATGGGATTGGAAAGGGAGTCCCGTCTCCTTGTCATTGCCAATTATATTGTGGACTGAGAATGGATTTACAAGCTTCTCTTCAAGTAAATTTCATCATGATGATAAAGGCCATACAATTGTGGAAGCAAACGGCGGTAGCTTTGTTAAGTTGCACGAAAAAATTTACCAGTTAGATGCCGGGGTTACTGCTATTGATTATGATTCAGAACACCATCCAATAAATGCACAGAAACCCATAGACCTTTCTATCACTAGAAACGTGTTTATGATGTGGATTTCCGTTGCGCTATTATTATTTATTTTTTTGACAACCGCTAGAAGCTATAAAAAATCTAAAGATGGCGTGCCAACGGGGATTGCTGGGTTTATGGAGCCTTTAATTGTATTTGTAAGAGACGAAATAGGGAAACCAATGATTGGCGAGCATAAGTATAAAAGGTACATGCCCTACTTATTAACAATCTTTTTCTTTATTTGGATAAACAACATTTTTGGGTTGATACCAATTTTAAATGGCGCCAACCTAAGCGGTAACATCGCATTTACATTTACACTGGCTGTCTTTACTTTTATAATTACAACATTTAGTGGCAACAAAAACTATTGGAAACATATTTTTTGGATGCCAGGAGTTCCAGTGCCTATGAAAATATTTTTAATGCCTATCGAGATCATTGGGATGTTTGTCAAACCAATTTCGTTGATGATCCGTTTGTTTGCCAATATTACAGCCGGACACGTGATCATATTAGCATTAATGTCATTAATATTTGTATTTAAGTCAGTTGCAATTGCACCTGTCTCTGTTGCCTTTTCATTGTTTATTACGGTAATCGAAATTATAGTGACAGCAATACAAGCCTATATATTTACAATATTGTCAGCCCTTTATTTTGGAATGGCAACAGAAGAAGAACATTAATTAATTTAAATTTAGAACTATGACTATTACTGGAATTGCAGCTATTGGAGCTGGTTTAGCAGCTATTGGAGCTGGTGTTGGTATTGGTAAAATTGGTGGATCAGCCATGGAAGCTATGGCACGTCAACCTGAAATGCACGGAAAAATACAATCTTCTGCATTAATTTTAGCAGCCTTCGTTGAGGCGGTAGCACTCTTTGGAGTTGTTGTTGCTTTTTTACAAGGGTAAAAACACAAAGAATACTGAAGTGACGGTTGGTTACTTCAGTGTTTTTTAAATTTAAGTTATTAAAAAAACAACAAATAAATGGATTTAATTACACCAGGATTTGGATTGGTATTTTGGACGGCAGTCACGTTCATTTTCCTATTAGTGATATTAAGAAAATTTGCTTGGAACCCAATTTTAGGCGCTGTTAGCGATCGTGAAGAAGGCATTAAGTCTGCTTTATCCTCAGCTGAAAACGCACGTAAAGAAATGGAAAACCTTACAGCAGACAATGAACGTATTTTAAAAGAAGCCCGAGCCGAGCGTCAAGCGATGCTGAAAGAAGCTCGCGAGTTAAAAAGCAATATGATTGAAACCGCTAAAACGGAAGCAAAAGAAGAAGCTAATAAGTTAGTGGCGCAAGCACAAGCTGCTATAGCGGCAGAAAAGAAGGCAGCAATTGCTGATTTAAAATCAGTGGTCGCAGAACTTTCAATTTCTATTGCAGAAACAGTTGTCCGTGAAGAGCTGTCAGACAAAGCGAAACAAGAAAAATTAGTGGAATCAATGCTAGAAAACGCAACACTAAACTAATCAATCATGGCAGGAACAAGAGCGGCTATAAGATATGCAAAAGCAGTATTAAGCCTAGCAACAGATAACCAAAAAACAGAAGCTGTGCAAGCAGATATGACCCTAATCTGTCAAACGATTGCTAACAACGCTTCTTTAGAAAATGCACTTAAAAGCCCTGTCGTAAAGTTATTAGAAAAGGTGGCTGTACTGGATGCTTTATTTCCTTCTGTGAGTCCAGAAAGTAAATCGTTATTCACTACCTTAGTCAGTAACAAAAGAGTGAATATTTTAGGCCAGATAGCAACCCAGTACCGGATTCTATATGACCAAGTAAATAACAAAGAAAACGCCTTTGTAACTACCGCCATCTCGATGACTTCTGAATTAGAAGCAAAGGTAATGGCTAAGCTTAAAACTCTAACTACAAATGAAGTAACGCTCCACAAGTCTGTAGATACAAACATCCTTGGAGGTTTTGTACTACGAGTTGGAGACCAGCAATATGACGCGAGTGTCTCAAATCAATTAAATACATTGAAACGAAAATTTACAATTAACTAAAACTATACTGAGATTCAATCAGAGGTATAAAATAAATTAAGATGGCAGAAGTAAAAGCAGCTGAAATATCAGCAATTTTAAAACAACAACTTTCAGGTTTCGAATCGACAGCTTCTTTAGATGAGGTTGGAACCGTATTAACTGTAGGTGATGGTATTGTTCGTGCATACGGACTTTCTAATGCACAGTATGGAGAATTGGTACAATTTGAAGGAGACCTTGAAGGAATTGTATTAAACCTCGAAGAAGACAATGTTGGAATCGTACTCTTAGGCGCCTCTAACGTCATAAAAGAAGGTTCTATCGTTAAGCGAACAGGACGTATTGCTTCGATAAATGTTGGGGAAGGAATTGTTGGCCGTGTGGTTGATACACTTGGTGCACCAATTGACGGTAAAGGCCCTATTGAAGGAACTCTTTACGAAATGCCTTTAGAGCGTAAAGCGCCAGGAGTAATTTTTCGTGAGCCCGTAACAGAGCCCTTACAAACAGGAATCAAATCAATTGACGCTATGATACCAGTGGGACGTGGACAACGTGAGTTGGTGATTGGAGATAGACAAACGGGTAAAACTGCCGTTTGTATTGATACTATATTAAATCAAAAAGAATTTTACGATGCAGGAGAACCTGTATATTGTATCTATGTTGCTGTAGGGCAGAAAGCGTCTACAGTCGCATTGATTGCTAAAACACTCGAAGAAAAAGGCGCTTTAGCGTATACGACAATTGTCGCAGCTAATGCTTCAGATCCAGCACCAATGCAAGTATATGCACCGTTTGCAGGAGCCGCTATTGGTGAGTTTTTTAGAGATACTGGTCGTCCAGCATTGATTGTATATGATGATTTATCAAAACAAGCAGTTGCTTACCGTGAAGTATCACTTTTATTACGTCGTCCACCAGGACGTGAGGCATACCCAGGAGATGTATTTTACTTACATTCCCGTTTATTGGAACGCGCAGCAAAAGTCATAAATAACGATGAAATTGCAAAAGACATGAACGACTTACCAGAATCATTAAAGCCGATTGTAAAAGGTGGAGGTTCTTTAACAGCCCTTCCAATTATTGAAACACAAGCTGGTGATGTATCTGCTTATATTCCAACAAACGTAATTTCGATTACAGATGGACAAATATTCTTAGATGGTGATTTGTTTAACTCTGGTGTACGTCCAGCAATTAACGTAGGTATTTCGGTATCTCGTGTGGGTGGAAATGCACAGATTAAAGCAATGAAAAAAGTATCTGGAACCTTAAAATTAGACCAGGCTCAATTCCGTGAACTAGAAGCCTTTGCTAAGTTTGGATCTGATTTAGATGCCGTTACTTTAAATGTGATTGAAAAAGGACGACGTAACGTTGAAATTTTGAAGCAAGCACAGAACGACCCTTTAAAAGTAGAAGATCAAGTAGCGATCATCTATGCAGGATCAAAGAACCTTTTGAGAGCTGTTCCTGTAAACAAAGTAAAAGAATTTGAAACTGAATATATCGAGTTTTTAAGAGCCAAGCACAGCGACGTACTTGCTACGTTGAAATCAGGCAAATTAACAGATGAAGTTACAAACACGTTAACGGCGGTAGCAAAAGAGTTATCAAGTAAATATAGCGCTTAGTTTAAGATAACAATAGCATGGCAAATTTAAAAGAAATCCGAAATAGAATAGCGTCCGTATCTTCAACGATGCAGATTACAAGTGCTATGAAAATGGTATCGGCTGCGAAGTTGAAAAAAGCACAAGACGCCATCACAGCAATGCGACCTTACTCGGACAAATTAACAGAGCTTTTACAAAACCTTAGCGCCACTTTAGACGCTGATTCTGGAAGTAAATTTTCAGAACAACGCGATGTAAAAAGTGTGCTTATTGTGGCGATTACTTCTAACAGAGGTTTGTGCGGAGCATTTAATTCTAACATTATAAAGCAGGCCACAGCCGCAGCTTCAAGCTATGACGCTAAGGTATCGATTGTCGCGATTGGAAAAAAAGCTAATGACGCACTCTCTAAAAACTTTGAGGTTATCTCTAACCAGAGTCCTGTGTTTGACGACCTAACATTTGATAATGTTGCTGCAATTGCAGAGATGCTAATGGAGCAATTCGAATCGAAGACATTTGACAAGATTGATGTTATTTATAATAAATTCAAAAATGCAGCAACTCAAGAAATCATGACAGAGCAGTTTTTACCAATTGAGCCATTAGAAAACGATACTAATGCAAACCTTGACTACATATTTGAGCCTTCTAAAGAAGAGATTATTGAAACCTTGATTCCTAAGTCGTTAAAGACTCAATTATACAAGTCCATTCGCGATAGTTTTGCAAGCGAGCACGGCGCACGAATGACGGCGATGCACAAAGCTACCGACAATGCTACAGAACTTAGAGACCAACTCAAATTGACTTATAATAAAGCACGTCAAGCATCTATTACCAATGAAATTTTAGAAATTGTTGGCGGAGCAGAAGCTTTGAATGGATAAAGTAGATTATTAAATTATACTAAAAAGTCTCGCATCCGCAAGGCTTTTTTTTGTGGTATACACTTTGTTTACTTATTTTTAATCAAACAATAATTATACAGCTCCGATGAACAATAAAAGTTGCTTATTATTTTACTTTGTTATTTCGACGAGTTTTATCAACTGCTCAACTGTTAAAACAAATACTTTTACAGACGCAGCACCTTTTATAATTACGGCCCCTTACTACAACTCTTGGATTGCGGGCATTGAAGGTGGAGGCTCAGGGATCAATGTGTTTTTGCCGGTTTCAGACACTCGAAACATAGATATAGATAGCATTCATTTCAGAGGCGAAAAAGCTATAGTTGAAAAGAAAGAAAGTTTGATTATTGGGCGTTTCAAGACGACTCTCAACCAGTCAAGGGACCTGATAATGAGTTCAAACCTAAAGGATGAATTTCAAAATAAACTTATTTACAAGTTTGATTTATCGCCCTTTGTGCTAGCTGACAACGAGTGTGTGATAAGCTATAGGCTTCAAAACAAACGGCATTACTATAAGATTTCAGACCTTAAAAAAGTTCCCCATATAGACTATCCCTCCGCGCCATCAAAAAAGCACTAAGTAACGATTATAGTTTGTTGGTTAAAATGTGTATTTTTATAGGATCAAATACACTGATTTGGGCGTCTTAAAAACTTTATATAAACAAACTTTCATTTATGGGCTGGCCACAGTGGTCCCACGGATGTTGAGTTTTCTTTTGGTGCGTTTACACACTGATAAGTCAGTGCTCCAAAACGTATCTGATTATGGAGATGTTTCTTTAATCTTTGCCTATTTTGTACTTTTTAATGTAGTACTAGCGTACGGCATGGAAACTGCTTTTTTCAGGTTTTTTAATAAAGAAGTAAATAAAGAGTCTGTTTTAAGTACTGCTTCTGTCTCTCTTCTATTAACTTCATTTGGCTTTTTGGTGCTTGGGTTAGTTTTTCAAAACCAAATTGCCGCACTTACACATATACATGCAAACTATATTATTCTTGTTGTCTGGACCTTGTTTTTAGATGCTTTGGTTATTATACCCTTTGCTTATTTACGCGCTCAGGGCAAACCAGTAAAATATACGTTGGTTAAATTAACCAATGTTATTGTCAACCTTGGACTGAACGTCTTTTTGCTGGTATACCTCAAATTGTTAGTATCCGGAGCCAAGCTTTGGGACGCCATTTACGTCGCTAATTTTGAAGTCAGTTATATTTTTATTGCCAACCTGGCTGCGAGCGGGATCACTTTGTTGTTACTCCTTCGTTTTTATTTCAAAATCAATTATAAGATAGACTTTCTTTTGTGGAAAAAAATGTTGCGGTATGCATTACCCGTGTTGGTTGCAGGCGTTGCTTTTTCTGTGAACGAAACGTTTGATCGTGTTTTGTTGGAGCGTTTGTTACCCGAAGAAATTGCTAAAACATCGGTTGGAATGTATTCGGCTTGTTATAAACTTGCCTTGTTTATGATGCTTTTTTCGACCGCTTATCGATTAGGAATTGAGCCGTTCTTTTTTAGTCACTCTAAAACCAAAGGTGCTGAAAAGAATTATGCTCAAGTGCTGGAGTTGTTTGTTGTTTTTGGCTCGGTCATATTACTTACGGTGGTTGTGTTTATAGATTTTTTAAAAGTTCTTCTTATTCCGAATGAAGCCTATTGGGAAGCGATGGCCGTGGTTCCTATTTTATTACTAGCCTATTTGTTTCTGGGGGTATATCATAACTTATCTGTTTGGTATAAAGTCACAGACCGGACTAAATTCGGCGCTTATATCTCTATTTTCGGCGCATTAATTACCCTAGTGGTCAATGGGGTGTTTATAGCACAATTTAATTATATGGCATCTGCAGTGGCGACCTTATCGGCCTATTTTACAATGATGCTATTATCTTATTATTTCGGTAAAAAACATTACCCAATCCCTTATAACCTAAAAAAAATAGCATTGTACATCAGTCTTACTATTCTTTTTTCAGCCCTTTCTTTTTATCAATTCAGAGCACAGTACATTTTGGGTCTTGGGCTCATTGCCGTATTTCTCATGATTATTTGGGCCAACGAAAAAACCATTCTCAAACAACTTTTAAAAAAACAGAATGACGATTAAAATCATAAATAAATCAACACATAAACTTCCGGCCTACGAAACAATAGCATCTGCAGGAATGGATCTTCACGCGAATTTATCTACTTCTGTTGTTTTAAAACCACTAGAGCGTACAATCATCAAAACGGGGCTATTTATAGAGCTCCCTGTTGGGCTTGAAGCACAGGTTCGCCCAAGAAGTGGTTTAGCAGCTAAACACGGCTTAACGGTCCTTAATAGCCCCGGAACAGTAGATGCTGATTACCGAGGGGAAATAGGCGTAATTTTAGTCAATCTGTCTACCATAGATTTTAAGATTGAAGATGGCGAACGAATTGCACAATTAGTGATTGCGAAACACGAGCGTGCCGAATGGATTGAAGTCCAAGAATTAAATAAAACCTCTAGAGGTGAAGGTGGGTTTGGCAGTACTGGAAACTAATGAAAAGAATTCATCATAGCATAGTGGTTATTTGTACTTTAATACACTCTTTTGGAGCACATTCTCAAATCGAAACAGACCCTATCTCGTCTGCTTCGGAAGGCTCCTCTCATGTTGAGTTTCAAGCCCATTTCTATGAGGCATTAAAACACAAGGCGCTCGAAAATTTCTCTAAGGCAATTGAAGAGTTATTGTTATGCATAAAAATAGATTTTTCCGAATCGGCTATTTTTTTTGAGTTAGGAACCAATTATTTTAAGGATGATCAATTCCAAAAAGCGGAAACGAATTTCAAAAAGGCGATTGCGTTAAATGATACTAACTTTTGGTATAAAGAAAGCTTGTATCATTTATATGTGGAGCAAGCGCGTTATGAGGATGCTATTGAAGCGCTAAAACCCCTACTGTCTAAGAGTTCTGATTACCAACAAGATTTGGCCAACCTGTACATAAATATTGGCAATTATAATGAGGCATTGAGCGTCTTAGATAGACTAGATACCAACTTAGGGATTAGCCCAATAAGAGATAAAATAAGAGAGGAAGTCTATGATTTGAGTGGGGAAGAAGCCAAGCGAATTACGCATCTAAATTACCGTTTGATGGAATCACCCGAAACGCCTCGTAATTTCATAAATTTAATCTACGCTTACAGTAATATAAATCAAAAGCAAGAAGCGTTTGAGACCGCGCAATCATTTTTATTACAACACCCAAAATCTCATTTAGCTCATGTCGCCTTGTATAAGTTTTATTTGGACTCTGAAGACTATGATAAAGCGATTGAATCGATGAAAATTGTCACAACAAGTAGTGTTGTTGAACCCGCAATTAAAGTAAAAGTGTTGAACGACTTCATGCAGTTTGTGGTCAAGTTTCCGCAGTATAAATCTGCATTAATCGAGGTTACAAATACGGTTAAACAAAAGGCGCCTACGCGTTCTGACTTGGAATTAGCAAATTATTATTACAATCAAAAAGAACCTCAAAAAGCGATTTCATATTACCAAAAAGCATTAGAATTTGACCCTAATAATTTTAATGTTATTAAAAACTTAGCACTGCTGTTTTTAGAAACTAATCAATTTGAAATAGCTTCGAACTTTACCAATCAACAAATAGACTTTTACCCTTCGCAAGCTCTTTTATATTTAGTAAATGGCACAGCGAATAGACAGCTTAACAAGTTGGAGTTAGCTTCGGATTATTTAATAATGGGTCTAGATTACGTCATCGATAACAAAACACTTCAACGAGACTTTTACAGGGAATTAAGTACTACTTTTAGGCTGCAGGGAAATATTAAAGAATCGGATGCGTTTGAAAATAAGGCTCTGTTATTAGAAAAAAACCTATGAAAAAACTGATATATAGTTTTGCATTAATCGTTATTGTTTTAGGCTGTAAAAGCACTAAAACATTGAGGGCCTCTAGCGGATTGGAGACGCGAATGTCCGTGAAGAAAATTGTTAAAAACCATAATAAATTTCAGTCAAGATTTACCACACTTCAAGGGCGACTTAAAGTTGAATTGGTGCAAGGAGACCGCTCTGAAGCGCATACCTTAACGCTTCGAATGGGCTATGATAATACCATTTGGGTTAATGCTTTTTTAAATATGGTACGCGTTAAAATTACTTCCGACCGCGTTCGTTTTTACAATAAGCTGGATAACACTTATTTTGATGGCGACTATGCGCTGATCAACTCATTTTTAGGAACAGATTTAAAGTTTGAAAACCTTCAAAACCTTTTGTTGGGCGAAGCACTATTTGAGATTCAGCCAAATCGTTTTAACAAAACAGCACACCATAGCTCTTATGAGTTGAGACCTAAGCGGTCTAACGGTTTATTTGACCTTTTATATTTAATCAACCCTACTTACTTTAAAATTGACGCTCAACAATTGAGTCAACAAGCAAATCGCAACTTCTTAAATATTCAGTATCCGTCTTATCAAAAGGTAGATGGTTTGGTGCTTCCAGAAAAGATGACCATCACCGCGACTAACTCGGATGTGCAAACGACTTTAAATTTGAATTTAAAATCCGTAGTTTTGGGTCAGCCTTTACGTTTTCCTTTTAAGATTCCTAAGGGATATAAAGCAATTGAATTAAAATGAAATTAACCAACTCACGTTTTACTTTCGCTGTTCTATTTTTGACATTAATGTTGCACTTAAGTGGTTTTTCTCAAAGCAAGAAACAACAAGAATTAGAACAACGCCGTCGTGAATTACAGCGTGAAATACAGCAAATAAGCACGTTGTTGTTTGCGGGAAAGAAGGAACAGAAGTCCGTTTTTTCTGTTGTCGAAGATTTAAACTTCAAGATCCAAAAGCGCAAAAATTTAATCAGCATCACCAACCAACAAGCAAACCTTCTAACACGCGAGGTCAATGGCAACCAGATTAAAATATCTAAATTACGATTAAAGTTAAAATCTTTAAAAGCTGATTATGCAAAGATGATCGTTAAGGCATACAGGAGCCGGTCAGACCAGAACAAACTTATGTTTTTACTGTCGTCAAGTAATTTCCAGCAAGCCTATAAGCGTTTGCAGTACATAAAGCAATATGTAGATTATCAAAAGCTGCAGGCAGAACTGATAAAGATCGAAACCGCTAACATTCAAGCCCTTAATATTAAACTCTTAAAGCAAAAAAAGGACAAGCAAGCCCTTATCTCAGAAAATAAAATTGCGGAGTCAATCTTGGACCAGGAGCGACAGCAGCAAGAATCCCTTATAAAGGATATTAAAGCTAATTTGTCTAAGTATTCAGCCCAGATAAAAACAAAGCAGCGCGAGACAGAAAAGATCGACAAAGAGATTCGAAAAATCATTCAGGCAGCGATAGCGGCTTCTAATAAAAAAGCAGGGAAATCCTCTAAACTCAAAGTCTTTTCATTAACCCCAGAGCAAAAGATACTAGCTGCAAATTTCACTTCCAATAAAGGAAAACTTCCATGGCCCGTGGCTAATGGGGTGGTAAAATTACGTTACGGAAATAACCCGTCCCCCATTGATCCTTCTTTAACAATTAAGAGCAACGGAGTTCGTATCGCAACAAGTAAGTCAGGGCAAGTTAGGGCTGTCTTCGAAGGAGTTGTACAAGGGATTATGACACCCAAAAATGGTAATAACACCATCTTGATTCGACACGGAAACTACATTACTGTTTACAAAAACCTGTCTAAGTTTTACGTGAATAAAGGAGATAAGGTCGTTACAAAGCAAGCGATAGGAGAGGTGATTACAAATAAGGCCTCAGGCGAATCCATTCTTAGTTTTGGAATCTTTAAAGACAGCTCTACTCAAGACCCTTCAAAGTGGATTTATAAACTATAAAAGTCGTTTGAAAAAATAAAAATTGGGATTATGTCACTTATAGCAGGCGTTATTTGTATTTTTTCAAATTAGAATACTGTTGGATTTGGAGTAGCACTAATTGTCTTTGGTGTTGCTTTGAGTGTTTCTAGAACTAAATAAGTTCTATACTCAAAAGACTCACCAACTATGTAAAAAGCGCTTTAAGTTCCGTTGCCTCTTGTGCTTTCATTTTCCCAGCTAAAACCAAACTCAATTGTTTGCGTCTCAGCGCTCCTTCAAAACGCTGAATTTCTTGTTCTGATTCAGGGGCTAGTTGTGGAATTAAAACAGGAGTTCCTTTGTCGTCTACGGCCACAAACGTAAAAATAGCTTCGTTGACTTTTACAGATCTCTTGGAGGTTTTATTGTCTACCCAAACATCGATATACACTTCCATTGAGCTTTTAAAGGCTCGAGACACTTTTGCTTCAACTGTGACAATACTTCCTAAAGGAACGGCATGTTTGAAGGCAACATGATTGACAGATGCTGTTACCACGATTTGTCCGGAATGTCGTTGTGCAGATATGCTGGCAGCACGATCCATTCGCGCCAATAGCTCACCTCCAAACAGAGTATGAATGGCGTTAGTTTCACTTGGCAAGACAGTGTCAGTCATTATTGTTTTTGAGGCTTGCGGGGATTTAGGGTCCATAAGTTTATAATATGTAATAGTATTTAGCACGAAGATTCGTGTAAGACTAAGTATTTCAGTCAATAGGAGAAATTATGGCGTGCTTTTAATCAACATCCACGCAGAACGATTGTGTGCTTTTCTAATTTTGAATAGAGCTTTTTCTGCCTCTTTTCGTGTTTCAAAGCTTTCATAAACAACTTGGTGCAATCCATATCTATTAATACCAATCCGGCGTGCATTATAGCCTAGGTTTTTTAGTTGTTGCATTTTTTCATTGCTGTTTGCTTCCACTCTAAAAGCGCCAGCAACAATATGAAAACGGTCACTTTGCTTTTTTAAATTTACCATCACAGCTGGAAGCGGATTGTCAACAATAAATGTAGCTTCTTGAATTTTAGCATCTAAAGTTATCGTAGCACGTTCTTCCGCAAGGCTATTCTCTTTTTCAATTTGTGCAAGATATAAGTTAGACCCAATAGACCCGCCTAACCCAAGAAAAACAACTGCCATAGAAGCATATCGCATGAACAGAGATGATCTTTTTCGTCTGGAAGATAAAATAATCACG
>Ga0257110_1000650_pt1 | contig 16362 bp, 13 predicted proteins | sample LP_taG_7_FD_190184 | JGI IMG/M metagenome (GOLD analysis project Ga0257110, IMG submission 190184) | Marine microbial communities from Northeast Subartic Pacific Ocean, Canada - LP_J_2015_P26_10m | ecosystem: Environmental > Aquatic > Marine > Oceanic | place: Canada: Northeast Subartic Pacific...
ACGACCTCGAGCTCGACGTCCGCCGCCGCAGCGTCCCCGGCGACCGCCCAGGCGGCCGCGGCGAGCGCGACCAGCAGCCGCATAATTTTCATCATACGCGACGACCTCGACTCGTCCGCCGGCGTGGCGATTGGCGTGGAGCGCCCCCGGCGCCCAGCCGGACCGGGTGCGCAGCAACTTGCGCAGCAGCCTCCGCTCAGACGGTGACCTGCCGCGTCAGGCTGCGTCCGGCCTCCCGTTGGCCCGCCGCGCACCCCCTGGCGCACCCCGCGCGCGAAAAAAAAAACCGCGGGCGTTAGCTCGTCTCGCGGCTCTCGAGGCCCAGGTCCGCCGCGCGCGCCTTGCGGCGGTCGCGGTGCACGCAGTTGGCGACGCGCGCGCAGGCGCCGCGGAGGCAGGCGCACGCGAGCGTCGTCGCGCCCAAAAGCCCGAAGAGCCGCGCGATGCCGAGGAGCTCGGCCTCGCCCACGAGGAGCGCCTCCGCGAAGTGGCGCTCCGCGGCGTCGCGCGGCCGCGGCGGCGGCGGCGGCCGCGGGAACCCAAAGGTGAAGACCGTCGCGTCGGCGAGCTCGAGCACGAGCACGCAGCTCGCCGGGAGCTCGGGGACGCGCGTCGCCGTCGCGGACCAGGCGAGCTTCGCGTCGACCGCGTCGGCGAGGATGGGCGACGACTCGGCCATGGAGTAGCCCGCGAGCGCCTGGGCAGGAAAAGAGTGATTCAAGTTCGCTTCAACGTGAGTGTTCCGCGCGCGCGCGTTCCGGAAAAATCATCCACGCCTCGAGGCCGTTCCAAGAGATGATCGCTCGTCCAAAGATCAGCCGAAACGAGTGGAAAACGGCCGAGAGAGGAGCCTTTGAAGGTGGGAATTTCGCACTCTTTTCCTGCCCCGGCGAGCGCGTCGCCCCGGACGTCCAGGAGCGCGGCCTTGACGGACCCGGCGCCGCCGACGGCGACGGTGACCGCGGGCGGCTCGCCGCGGCAGGGCAGCACGCGCGACCGCAGCGTGCCCGTGCGCTTGCCCGCGCCGAGGCCCGCGAACGCGTCGGGTCCGTAGGCGACCGCGCGGAGCGTCGCGTTGCCCGCGCCTTCGAGATAGTAGACCGTCGTGCGCCCCCCAGCGACGACGGGCCGCCCGCACACGACACCGTTCCCCGGCGGCACGACGTCCCGCCGGCCGGACCGCGCGTCGACGAGCGGGAACCACCGCTCCGTGTCCGGCGACCAGTACGGCTCGCACCGCCCCCGGGCGGCCGCGAAGCCCAGGTAGGCGCTGTAGAAGGGGAAGGCCGCGAGCGCCGCCGCGCCGCGCAGCGCCGTCGTCGCGGCGCCCGCGCGCCCGGCCCAGCCGCGCTGCTCCCGCCGGCCCACGGTGCCGTTGCCGCCGCCGCGCGCCGCGAACGACACGTAGCGGCCGAGCGCCGCGGCCCAGAAGGCGCTCGCCGGGCCGTCCCGCGACCCGGCGCCCGTGCCGAGGCGGGGCCGCTCCCAGGCGCGGCCGTCGCGCGACGCGAGCGCGCCGCGCCGCGGCGCACCGCCCCGCGGCGCGACCGCCGCGACGGCCTTGAACCGCCGGCTCGAAGGCTCGCGCGGGTTCGCGTCCTCGAAGACGCCCGCGCCGCCGGCGCCCATGACGACGAGGTTGTTCGCCGCGCTCGCGCCGCCCACGGGCCAGTGCACGAGCCCGAGCCGCGGCTTCCGCCAGCGCACGCCGTCGGCCGACTCCGCGTAGAGTACGGCGCGCGTCGCGTCGCCGGAGCCGCAGCGGCCGGCGACGCAGGCGCCGTACCAGAGCTTGTAGCGGTCCGTGTCGTAGACGACGCTCGGCGCGCCGAACTCGAGCCGCCGCTCCCAGGCCTCGTCGCCGTGGAGCAGCGCGCCGCCGACGGCGCTGGAGGCGCCGAGGCGCAGCGACAGGCCCTCCGACGACGCCACGCCGTGCGTCGTGTCGAAGGCCGCGTACTTTTCGAGGTTGGCGTACTGGGCGACCGCGACCGTGGCCGTGAGCGCCACGACGCGGCGCAGCATGTTGCGCCGACGCGTCGCCGCGACGAGTGGCAAAACGTCAAGCGATCGACTTGAACCAACCTTGCACCGCCATCGACGTCGTCGAGCGTCGCTGCCGCAGACGCCACGATGGAGCTCGGCATCCCGGTCATGCTCCTGTCGAACGCGGGCTGCTGGTACACGCTTCTCGCGCTCGAGAAGTCGCTCGCGGAGCGCGCGCTGTCGGGCTGGTGCGTCTTCTACTGGCTCTGGGCCGTCAAGAACCGCGTGCTCGGCCCGCTCAAGCAGGACGCCGGCGTCGTGACCTTCGGCATCGGCGCGGCGGGGTGCTTCATGCACTTCTACGACGAGAACCTGCGCGTCGCGCCGCTGTCGCTCGTGCTGACGAGCTGCGGCTTCGCGACGTTGAACTACGCGCTGCCCGTCGCGAATATGGCGCGCGTCCCCGCGCGCGACCGCTGGACGAAGACCGCGCGGCGCATGGGCCGGAGCGAGGGCTTCGCGCGCTTCTTCTTCGCCTACTGCCTGTCGAACCTCGTGTTCTGGCCGTCGGCCTTCGTGTTGCTCCACCCGAAACTGAGGGGCCGGCCCTTCGAGGACAACTACTTCGTGTACACCAACTAAGACCCTTTCTTAGCCGCGCGGAGGACGACGCGCGTGAACGCGTCGCCGCCGTCGTCGTGGGCCGCGGGCTTCGCCTGCTTCGCGAGCGGGTGCGTCGCGAGGTAGGACCGGAGGCCCTTCTTGAGCGCGCCCGTGCCGTGGCCGTGGAGGACGAACGCCGACGACGCGCCCTGGCGGAGCATGCGGTCCAGGAAGTAGTCCGTCTCGCGCTCGGCGTCGTCGTAGCGCATGCCGCGGCAGTCGAGCGTGTTGAAGTCCCCGCGCACGTTCGCGTCGCCCTTCGGCGGCGCCGCGGCCGCCGCGGGCTCGGGGCCGTCGAGGCCGACGAGCTGCTTGGGCACCTTCTTCCCGCGGGGCTTTGGCTTCTTCGCGGGCGCGGCGGCCTCGGCGCCCGCGGGCGGCAGCGACAGCTCCTTGAGCTTGACCTTGAGGTCGCCGCCGACGGCCGCGTCGACGCCGTCGACCGCGACGAGGACGCCCTTTTTCGGGAGGAGCGCGGTGACCTTCGCCGGCTTGGCGTACCAGACGCCCGCGCGGATGACGACGACGGCGTCGCCGACGGCGACGGCGTCCGCGGACGCGAGCGGCGCGAGGCCCCGGCGCTCGACGTTCTTCGCCGCGGCCGCGGCGGCGGCGGCGGCCCGCTCGTCCTCGAGCGCCGCCGCGAGCTTCGCGTCGAGCGCCGCCGCGGCCTCGGCGGCCCGGAGCCGGTCCTCCAGCGCGGCGAGGCGGTCGCCGTAGTCGCGCGCCGCCGTCTCCTCGGCTTGGAGCGTCGCCGCGCGCAGCGCCGCGGCCTCGGCGTCGGCGTCCGCGCGCGCGGCCGCGGCCGCGGCGGCCTCGCGCCGCGCGTCGGCGGCCGTCGCGTCCGCGGCCTCGCGCGCCGCGTCGAGGTCGCGCGCCAGGTCCGCGAGCTTGCGCTGCGAGTCGCCGAGGAGCAGCTCCGCGCGGTCGACGACGCGGTCCGGCAACCGGACGCGGTCGCGCGCGATGTCGAGCGCGCGCGACTCGCCGACGCGGCCCGCGACGGCCGTGAAGCCCGGCGCCATGGCCACGCTCAGGAAGCGGTCGTCCTCGTCGCCCGCGGCGAGGAACTTGAGCGACTGGGAGTGCGTCGTGCAGACGAGCACCGCGTCCTTTTCCACCAAATCCTCCAAAACGGCCTGCGCGAGCGCGCCGCCCTGGGCCGCGTCCGTGCCGCTGCCGAGCTCGTCCAAAAGCACGAGCGGCCGCTCCGCCCGGTCCGCGTCCGCGGCCTCGAGCGCCGCCTTGGCGACGAGCAGATGCCCGACGTACGTCGACACGTTGCCGTCGGCGTTCTGCGCGTCCCCAATGTCCGCGAGGATCGGGTCGAAGCAGCCGACGACGGCGCCCTCGTCGCAGGGCACGGGCGCGCCCAGTCGCGCGAGCACGGCCACGAGGCCCAGCGTTTTGAGTAGTACCGACTTGCCGCCCGCGTTCGCGCCGGAGATGACCAGGCACCGCGCGCCGCCGGGCCCGAGCCGCGCGTCGTTGCCGACGACGCCGTCGTTGCGGAGGGCTAAAAGCGCGTGGCGCGCGTTCGTCACGGCGAGCTCGGCGCCGTCGGCGACCCTGGGGATCGTGCCGCCGACGGCCTTCCCGAAGCGCGCGCGCGCGCGGAGCGCGTCGAGGCCCGCGACGGCGTCCAGCAGGGACCTCACTACGGCTGCGTGGCCCGCGACGGCCGACGCGCAGGCGCGGAGCGCCGCGGCCTCCTCGGCGCGGCGCATGGACAGCGCGCGCTTCGCCTCGTTCGTCGGCGACACGAGCGACGAGAGCTCGACGTACTGCGTCTGCCCCGTGCGGCTCGCGCCGTGGACGAAGCCGTCCTTGGGGATGGCGTTGGACCTACGACGGGGTTTGACAACATTGCCGACGTTTTGTTGCGAGAAAAGACGCCGTTTTCCCGCCGCATCGCGACGACCCAGCGGCCCTCGAGCTCGAAGAAGCCGCCGGCCTTCTCCGCGGCTTTGGCGCCGTCGGGGTGCGCGCCCTTCTTGCTGCTCTCCAACGCAACTTTGGCGGCCTGCTCCCGGGACCGCGCGGCGCCGAGCTCGGGGAACGTGGCGCCCGAGAGCCGGAGCTCGCCGTCGTGGTCCTCGAACGCGGAGCGGACCGGCCAGCACGCGGTCGCGGCCTCGTAGGCGCCGGCGTCGGCGAGGAGCGGCGACCCGGCGAGGAGCCGCGCGAGCGCCGGCGTCGAGGGCCGGTCCTCGAGCCAGGCCTGGAGCCGGTCGAACTCGTCGAGCGCGTCGACGACCAAGAGGAGGTCGTCGACCTCGAGGACGTCGCCGCGCTCCGCGGCGTCGAGCGCCCGCTCGAGCCGCGCCGTCAGCGCCGTCGCGAGGCTGTGGTTCGCGAGCGGCAGCACGCTCCCGTCGCCGGCGTGCTCCGCGCTCACCAGCCAGTCGAGCTCCGCGTACTTCTCGCGCGCGGCATCCGCGTCCGCCGCGAGCGCGCCGACGTCGCCGCCGCGGCCGAAGCGCTGGGCGCCGCGGTGCGTCGCGCAGCGGTCCACGAACGCCTCGAGGATCTCCGCGGACTGGAGGCTCTCGAGCGACGTCGTCACGTGGGTGGCGAGCGACGGCTCCCACGACGCCGTTTCCGGTTCGGCGGTGAGGCCTTCGGGCGGGACGACGGATGCTCGTGTTGTTAAGTGTTGGCGCGCTGGTCTCGCGTGCTGCAGCGTGCTGGTTAGCGGGAGCAGTGCGAGCAGGTACGGCCACGAAGGCCGCGCCATCGTCGATGCTATGCTGAGGTGTCGATGCACCCAGCCAAATTGCAGTTCCGTCGCGACGTTCGACGCCGTCCGAGCTCGGTCTCCGCTGCGTGAGGGCTGTCCCGCCCGCGGATATGCGTGCGCTGGATGGGCTTCGGAATGATCCGGGCTGTCGCACGCCTGCTATTCGCCACCGCGCGCCTGGCCGCAGCTCGGCATCTTCGTCGCCATCGATGGCGGCGTCTGTGCCTATTAGAACACCCGCATCTTTGTTCATTGCCGATGGCAAAGCTAGACAGCGTGTCCGCGCGTCCACACGCGCCGCGCTGCAACCAGGGTTCATGGTGAAGCCCAATCTCATGGTCCCAGGAGCCTGCCGCAGAGCATCAGCCCGGCCGGCGCCGCACCCTGTCGTCGTCGCGCTTTCGGCCCCGCCCCCCGGAGACGCCCCGGAGCAGCCCGCGACCAGGCCTTCGGAGCCGTCCCGACCAGGCCTACAACAAGGAGCAGATCCGCGCGAGCCGATCCCTCGCCGCGAGCGGATCGCACGCCATGAACCGGCTCCCCGCCGACGTGTCGCGGCACGTCGCGGACCTGCTCACGGCGCGGGAGGCGCTCGCCCTGCTGTTCGCCGGCGGCCGGCGGGGCTGCAACCTCACGTCCGCGTTCCGCGAGGCCAACACGCTGCGGCGCGTCGCGCGCGTCCGCAACGAGACCGACGCGGCGCTCTTCTCGCGATGGGACGCGCTGCCCGGGTCGCTCCACGAGTTCGTGCTCGCGGCGACGTCCCAGCCCGAGCGGCTCCTCGCGGGCGTCTTCCGGGGCGCGGCGCGCGCGGGCGTCGCGGCGCTGTCGCGCGTCGACGTCGCGCGGCTCCGGATTCCTCGCCGGCGGTCGCGCGAGGTCGACGAGCGCGCCATGGTCCGGAGCCTGCGGCGCGAGTTCAGCCCCGAGACCGTCCAGATGCTCGAGGAGAACGCCGTGGCCCTCGGCGACGACTCGTCCGTCAAGTCGCTGCTCCTGTCGCTCGGCATCGACAACACGACCGACTCGTTCTTCGCGGGCGCGATCGGCCAGCTCGCGTCCGTGCGCGCGGGCCGGGGCCGCGGCACGCCCCAGGCGCGGGCGACGCGCGCCTGGATCGCGCGCCACGCGCTGACGCGTACGCGGGGCAGAGTCCGTTTATTTCTTCTCTGAGGCGACCGGTTTCCGAGGCTCCGACGCCTCGAGCGCTCGCCCTCCAACGCCTCGAGCAGTCGCCCCCCCTTTTCGCACCCGCCCTCACCGCGCCGCCGTCGCAGGCATGCCCGCGAGCCCGCAGACGCCCGAGAGCCACACGTCGATCTACACGAAGGTCGCGGACCTCCTGCTCCAGCACTGGGTCTTCCCGCAGCTCGGCGCGCCGAGCATCGGCGGCCGCGACATCGCGCTGGTCTACGACCGCGTGCGCATCGCGCCGCTCGCGGACCCGGCCCTCCCGGGCCGCGACATCTGCGACGTGTGCCTCGACCACGACGGCACGCAGCGCCGCGCGCTGCTGTGCTGCCGCGTCTGCGACTACGCGCTCTGCGGCGCGTGCTGCGGCCGGGCCCAGCAGGACACGCACGAGTGCGCGCCGCGGCTCATCGACATTGGGTACGGCCTGAGCAAGTCGCCGTCGGCCTACACGGAGCACGTCAAGCTCGTGCTCCGCGACTACTTCTCCGCCGGCGCGGTCATCGACTCCGAGGAACGGCTCCGCGCCAACGAGGCGCTCCACGCGCGCATCAAGGCCCAGGAGGCCTGGGTCGCGACGGCGGCGGCGGACCGCCTCCGCGCGCGCGCGCAGCTGGCCAGGGGGCCCGCGGCGCACGAGGCCTGGCTCGCGCGCGTCTACGGCGACGCGCCGGAGATGGGGGAGTAGCCGGCTGCGGGTAACTCCCGATTCTTTTGCGTTTGGCCGATGTGGCTGGCTGGCGCTGCGGCTGGCTGAGGGGCTGAGGGGTACTGCTCTCCGAGCGCGTCCCCGCGCGTCGAAGTGACGCGCTGCGACGATATCCCAGCCGACTTTCGCAGTTCCAGTACACGTCGATAGCATCCGGGGGCTTCCCCGGGGCGTCTGGCGATGCTGAGGCTGGGTGGCGTCTGGTTTTATGGGTCTAGGAGCTGTCGCGAGGTAGGCCTGGGCGTCGGCGCACGCGGTCGAGGAGCGTCGACCCCCGGCCGCCATTCAAAGCCCGAAGCTGTTGATCAAGCACACACCAAGTCCACCACCAGTGCACGTCGAAAAGCGGGCGCCGTTGCTCGCGCGCGCGCCCGCCAGACCCCGGGCCGATAGCTCACACATCCTCCCTAGGTACCACACGCCACTTCAAACTACTTTACATCAAAAATGTCCGGAAAGGGAGGGTCCGCCGGCCGCGTCCTGTGTTTTCGGGTCGATCGACCGTTTATGGGCGCGCGCGCCCCGTTCCGCACCCCCTAAAATCCGGCGCGCGGGCCCAACCCCTCCGCCCATCCCCCGGGGCCGCCCTCGCACCGCGCGCCCGACCCCGGGGCCCTCGTGGGGCCGCCGGCCGAACCGTTCGAACCGCCCCGAGAACCTCGGCGCCTTCAACACCATCAACCCCCTCGCAGCAAAGGAGGAAAGGGCGGCAAGGGCGGTAAGGCCCCGACGAGTGAGAAGCGCAGCGTCCGTACTCGTCCGTGACGTCGTTTTTCACCGAAGCACTCCATAGGCAAGAAGGCGCCCCAGACCAAGTCGCTCAAGGCGGGCCTCCAGTTCCCCGTGGGCCGGTGCGACCCGGCGTCCACGCCCACGCGCCTCCTCGCGCCGGGGAAGGCCTCGATCGCGTCGGAGAACGCCTGGAACGCCTCCTCGAACGCCTCGAAGTCGCTCGACCGACGCCTTAATCGTCGCCCCGCAGGCTCCACCGCTTCCTCAAGTTGCGCGTGACCGCCTCCCAGCGCGTCGGCGCCACGGCCGCCGTCTACACGGCCGCCATCCTCGAGTACCTCACGGCCGAGGTGCTCGAGCTCGCGGGCAACGCCTGCAAGGACCTCAAGATGAAGCGCATCACGCCGCGCCACCTCCAGCTCGCCATCCGCGGCGACGAGGAGCTCGACACGCTCATCAAGGCCACGATCGCGGGCGGCGGCGTCATCCCGCACGCATCCCGGCGTCCGTGACGACTTTCGAGAGCTTTTTGGCTTCGAAACGCGTCAAAAACCCCGTTTTTCACAGGCACATCCACAAGTCGCTCATCAACAAGAGCTCCAAGAAGAAGAAGACGGCCTAAGCGCCTCTTCGACGTGCGCGCTCAAGCCAGGCGCTCACCTCACCACCAAGCAAGACCACGGAGCTCGCGACGTCCGTCTCGCCTTAGAGGCCGGACAGCCACGGCGCGGCTCCACTCGATCCCGCATGTACCCTCCCCCAAAAAATGAAAACGAAAGTCCCCGTGGAAGCCCGGGAAGAATGTAAGACATTGAAAACCCAGCTCGACTTCGAACACAACACAACGCGGACACCATGCTGAGCTTGAGTTTTGTTAGGAGTGCGGGCCCGGAGCGGGACCGCGGAAGCCCCGGCGCGCGCGAAGGTCATCGACCCCCCCGCGCGCGCCGGAGCGGCGGGGCGGCGGCGGAGCGAGAAGAGCGACGGAAGCGGCCTAGTAGTCCGCCTTCTTGGGCGCCTCCTCGGCCTCCTCCTCGTCGTCCTCGTCCTCGTCGTCCTCGTCGTCCTCCTCCATCTCGGCCTTCTTGGCCGCGACGCGCGCCTTGCGCTCCTCGTAGGTGAGCTTGGGCGTCTTCTTGTAGGCCTCGCGGTCCTCGACCTCGAACTCCTCCTTCTCCGCCGGGGAGGGGTCCTCGCGGATGGCCTCGTGGACGCTCGTGTAGAGGTCCTCCATGCCGTCGGGCTCGACGCCCTCCTTGATGTAGTCGGCGAAGAGCTGCTGGTACTTGGCGTTGTCCTCGTCCATGAGCTTCTCCATGTACTCGGAGACGTGGGCGCCGAAGATGCGGTCCTTCATGGCCTCGGCGTCGAACTCCTTGGACTCCTTGTCGTAGCCCGGGAAGCGCTTGTAGTTGTGGGGGATGTCGAGGCCGCCGTCCGTCGCGCCCTTGAGCGCGCCGAAGACGCGGTTGCCCGTCGTCGTCGTCTGGATGCCGACGTCGAGGATGCACTTGAAGGGGCGCTTGTCGTCGTCGAGCTCCTCGACGAAGTACTCCTTCTTGCCGACCTCCGTCTTGACGACCTCGCCCTCGGGGTCCGTGTTGCCCTCGTAGAGCTCGTCGAGGCCGACCTTGGCGAGGAGGCGGCGCGCGACGAGGAGGCCCGTGCAGTAGGCCGCGGCGAAGTTCTTGAGGCCGACCTTGAGGCCGTAGCGCCCGAGCTCCTTGGACGTCGCGGTCGCGATGCACTTGTCGCCGACGAGCTCGGACGAGTGCACGGCGCAGGTCACGTATTTGTTCGAGAAGCGCACGACGAGGCGGTACTTCGGCGTGTTGTACTTGTTCTTGTCCTGCGTGATGAGGCGCTTGCGCGCGCGGTAGTCCGTCTTGCCCTCCCGCCGGCGCTTGTACTTGACCTGGTACCGTTTAAAGTACGCCTTGTTCTTGATGATCTTGACGAACGGCATGATCGACGACGCGCTGACCTGTGGGGGACGAGCGGGTGAGGCGGCGCGTTCGTCGGGGGTGGTGTCGCGTCGCCCTCGCCCCGGTCTCGACGGCGGCGGCGGCGGCGCGGCCGTCGGCGCGCGCGGACGGGGCGAGCGGCGCGTCCGGCGTGCGTCGCATTCGACCGAGCTCTCGTCTGGGCAGCGGCGGCGGCACGGCGGCGGGTCGGCGGCGGCCCCGCGGCGCGGCGGGGCCGCGTTGCCGCGACGAGATGCTCGAGCAGCGCCGCTCGCCCGAAGCGGCGCGCGGCGCCGTCTTCATCACGCTTCGCCAGCCGGTCCGCCGCGTCGCCACACACCCCAGGGTTCCCGTGCTCTCTCCATATTTGAGCATCGCATATCGGACGCAGCGACGGACGGCGACTATCGACGAGCAAGGCCAGACAGCGAGAGCGAGTGTCGCTGATCGCAAACCCCCGGCCAGCGGGTGCGTCGCGTTGGGGGGAAACGTAATCGGCGGCAGGCCGGGCGTGCCTTCGTGCTTCTACGACGACGCCGGCCGCCGAGACCGAGCTGAGTCCCCCCCGCCGGCGCGATGCCAGTGGAGCACCAAAGAAGCGTCGAAGCGGGACGCCGCGGCCGCGCCGCGGTCCGGGACGTCCGGCCGCGCCACGCCCGAGGTCCGCGCCGGCGGGGCGGACCAGCACCGGCCCTCCGCGGCCAGCGCGCCTTTACGTCCGTGCGACCGAACGGCAGCAGGCTCCCGTGCGACGTGTCCCTTTCTCGACGGCGCGCGACGGGCAGATACACCCCGGCGAGTCTCTGTCGAGCCACGACGGCCAAGGCATGGTCATGCAAAAACTGCTCGCCCTCGCGGCGCTCCTGTGCGTTGCACGGATCGCGGCGCAGAGCGAGTACCTGGACCTCCTGGGCGTCGAGGCGGAGGCGCTGCAGTCGCTGGACGAGGCCGAGCTGAAGAAGCTCTACAAGCGGCGCGCCCTCGAGCTGCACCCGGACAAGAGCGACCACCCCGACGCCGCGGGCCGCTTCCGGCGGCTGCAGGAGGCCTACGAGGCGTTGAAGGAGCCGTCGACGCGGAGCTTCTTCGCGCGCTTCGCGCGCTACGGCGGCGACGTCTGGCGCGACGTCAAGACGTACGCGGACGAGCGGCTGAGCTTCGAGCGCCGCGGCTGGCAGCGCACGCGCCAGGGCATGCGCATGGCGTCGGAGCGCGTCACGCTCAAGGACGACTTCGCGCGCGCCAAGGACGGCCACGTCCTGCCGCTCGAGGAGCGCTACGCGCGGAAGGCGCTCGGCGAGCACGGCGGCGTCTGGGTGATCTACGTCTGCGACCAGGAGGACCGCAAGGCCTGCGCGTCGCTGTCCAAGGTCGTCGAGGCCTTCGCGAAGCGCGTCAAGGGCTACGACTGGCTCCGCGTCGCCGCCGTCAACGCCGCGGTGGAGTCGAACCGGGGCTGGGTCGACGCGCTCGGCCGCGACGCCGGCGCGGGCGACCGGCGGAACTGGCCCGCGGTGTTCGTGCTGCCGCCCCTGCCCTGGGCCGCCGAGGGCCGGGCCTGGGACCGCTACGTCGACGCGGAGCCCGTGGACTGCGAGCCGCACAACAACCTGCCCATGCGTTTGGCGAGGGTCGCGAAATGGCTCCGGGACTCGCGCGTGCCCCTGCTCGACACGTCGCCGGACCAGCGCGGCTGCTCCGCGGCGGACCGGACCTGCGCGGCCGTCGACGAGACGACGCCCATGGCGACGCTGCTCGTCGACGACGGCATGGGGCCCCACGTGCTCCGCGCGCTCCGCGTCGCGAGGGCCAAGTACGCGCCCCTCTTCGACGTGTCGCTGGCCACGTGCTTCGCCGGGGACGGCAAGGCGGCCTGCGCCGCGGAGCGCGGCGGCTTCCCGCGGCTCGGCGTCGAGCACCACGGCGAACCCGCGTTTTGGTTGGAGCTCGCGGACGACCGGAAGATCGACGACGCCGAGGCCGCGACGCGCCTGCGCCACGCGCTCGCGGGCATCTACGCCGCGCGGCGCGCGTCGCTGACGCCGCGCGCGTCGCGCGCCCTCGCCGTCGACGGCCTCGGCGACATCAAGGACCCGTGCGCGATGGCCGGCTTCGACGGCAACTTCAAGCGCATGGACGGCCTCTACTTCGGCAAGCCCGCCTGGAAGCGCGGCAACGTCCTCGTGCGCTGGCACCCGGGCTCGAGCCGGAACCGGGGCAACGGCGCCTGGCTCATCACGGACCACGAGACCATGGACCGCGCCTGGGGCTACCTCGAGGCCGACGTCATGCTCCCCCTGTCGAACGCGTCGGCGAACTGCTGGACCTTCTACTGCCACTCGACCAAGGAGTGGACCTGCCAGCCCCACGTGTCCATCAAGGACCTCTCGTAGTAAATTTTTTCTCGACTCAGTCTTGGCGTGCGCCATGGGTGCCAGTCACAATGGGAAATTTAGTACTGTCAAAATGCGTCTAATGCGTCTGGCGGTGGCATGGTGATCTCTACGTCCTCGGTATCGAAGTAGTCCAAGTCGCGATTGCATCGCCAGAACGTGAAGACGTGCATGAAGACATCTTCGGGGAATTCGGGGTCGAGGAACAGGCGTTCGAGGTGCGCGGGCGCGCTCGGCGGCTCGCGGCGGAGCGCCGGGAGCAGGCGGCGGAACGCGAGGAGCTGGTTTCGCGGCGCGGCGACGTACGCGGCCCAGCCGCCGGCCGCGCGCACGTCGGCAAGGATGTCGGCCGCTTCCAAGGTGGCTTCGCGAGACGCTTGAGTCGCGGGGTCGTTTTCAATATCAAGGGCGCGGACCATGGATCGCGCGAAGGCCTCGGGGTCGTTGGGGTGTGTGATCCACGAGTACTCGTCGTCGTGTGCAGCGCTCACCGTGTGGACCGACGCGCCGCGGCTTAACAGTAGCTTCACCATCGCGCACTCTCCGAACAAGGCCACGTGGAAGAGCGACGTGTACGAGTCCTTGTCGCGCGCGTCGACTCGAGCTCCCGCATCGAGCAGTAACACCGCGCACGCAGTGGCGTACGGAGTGCCGTATGGTGATATGCAGCCAATGGCGATGTGCAGCGGCGGCACCAGATCAGAGTGCAATGGGCCCCAGAATGCGAGCAATCCGGACTCCGCGTTGGGATCCGCGCCGTGCTCAAGCAGCCAGCAGACGACCTCAATCCAACCGCTTTTTATTGCTTTACCGAGACGGGTCTCTCCCGGAGCTTCGGGGAAGTCGTCGACTCGCACGTTGAGATCGAGGTTGACCCCGTTGCGTAAGGCTACTTGGCACTCCTTCAGGGCGACCTGTTGCTCCAGGCGGAATTTCGTCTCCCGCTCTAGCCACCGGACCTCCTCCTGCATAGACTGCATAGACTCCTGCAAAGCCTTCATCTCCGCCAACGGCACGTACCCGGGGGGAGGCGGGCCGTCCATATCGCGCGCCGTCTCCACACACAAAACCTGGAGCGCAAATCGGCGATTCACTTCGACTAACTACTCCGGCTACTACTAGTAGTCGCTTCTTGAGCATTACACGGGCAGGGTTCGGCGCCGATTCGGGGCGACGATTGAGCGGAGCGACCGCGCGGGACTTGGGGCGGGCCGCTGCAACAGGGACGCTCGGGACGGCCGGCTCACGCGGTGGCCGCGAAGGGCACGCCGCGCATCTGCCAGGACGCCATCTGGCCCGTGTGGCCGACGTACGTGTTCCAGGTGTGGGTGATGGAGAACATGGGCGTGTTCTCGCCGAGGAAGACCGGCGGCTCGAGGCCCTCGTCCTTGGAGCCCCAGAGGCAGGGCGGCAGCGCGACGTAGCCGACCTCGTCGAACTTGTCCGCGGCGACGTCGCCCTCGCCGTAGACGGAGACCTGGCGGCAGAGCAGCTCGGGCGTGCCCGTGTCGTTCTTGTAGAGCTCGATGGAGATGCAGGCCGGCGCGTGGCAGTGGCCGCCGGCGTAGATCATCGACGCGTTCGACATCGAGAAGTGCGACTCGTCGCCTACCTCGCGGAGCTCAAGAAGCGCGTCGAGGCGGAGCACGGCGGCGCCGCGGAACCGGCGCCCGCGCGGGCGCCCGAGGCCGCGGAATCCCCGGAGGCCGCGGGGCCCTGGGAGGCGGTCCTAGGCGGCTGGCGGGACCGCGCGCGCCGCGCGGCGGACCTCGCGGAGCGCAGCTCCGGCGCGAGCTTCGGCGGGGCCTACGCCGAGGCCGCCGCGGCGACGGCGGCGGCCTACGCGGCGGCCGTCGGCGACGCGCTCGACAACCTGCCGGCCGCGGCGACCGCGGGCGACGTCTGGGACGGCCTGCGGCGCGACGCGGCGCTCGTCAAGGCCGTCGCCGCGGCGGCGGCGAACGCGAGCCGCCGCGCCGTCGCCGCGGACGAGGCCGCGCGGACCGCGGCCGCCGCCGCGGCCGCGGCCGCCGCCGCGGGCACCGCGGCGGCCTGGGCGCTGCTGCGGGCGCGCCACGCGGAGCTCGCGGAGAGCGACAACGGCGCGCTCCTCGCCGAGGAGGAGGCCCTCGCCGAGGCCGAGGAGGCCGAGGCGCGCGAGCGCGCGGCGCTCGCGCGCGTCGCGGAGCGGCGCGACGCGCTCGCGCGCGAGGACCGCGACGCGGCCGTCGCGGCGGCGGCGGCCCGGGGCTTCCTCGACGCGTCCCTCGACGGCGCGAAGGCGCGCGACGCCGCCGTGCGCGACGCCTTGGCGGAGCGCGACGCCGCGGTGACGTCCAAGGTCGTCGCGGCGGCCGTGAGCACGGCCGTCGACGCGGCCATCGCGGAGGAGCGGCGCGCGGCGGCGGCGGCGTTGGCCGCGGCGACGGACTCCGTGCGCACGGAGGAGCGCACGGCGGGCCTCGCGGCGCTCCAGGAGCTCGCGGACGGCCACCGCGCGGAGAAGCGCGCGGCGATCGAGGCGGCGGCCGCGCGGCTCGGCGCGAAGCACGGCGAGGCGCTGCGGTTGATGCAGTCCCAGGCCGAGGAGGCCATCGCGAAGTCGCGGGACGATGCCTTAGCGGAGGCCGCGGAGGCGCCGCCGCCGCAGAGCCCGGGCCTCCCGGACGAGAACGCGTCTTCGGCTGCTTTAGCGAAGCTCGCGGAGGCGTCCGAGGGCACCGTGGCCTACAGCGCCGCGGCCTTCGCGGCGTTGAAGACGACCATGGAATATTTGAAGGGCCACGCCGTGAGCCTCCACCGCCGGGAGTCGTCGAAGCTCCTGAAGGCGCTCGACCGCGCGGACGACGGCGTCGCGCGCGCGAAGCTCTTCAAGCACGCGCACCTCAAGGTCAAGGAGGTCGTCGTCCGCGTGACGCGGTCGAACCAGCGCTCGGGCCGCCACTGGGAGCCGTTCCACGGCGACGCGTCCTTCGCGACGGTCCAACCGCACGAGCTCGCGCTCATCCTGACGCACCTGCGGAACCTGGCCGTGGCCTACGACAACATGACGGCCGACGAGAAGCGCGAGCTCACGACGGTGCGCGAGCTCGTCGTCAACCTCGACTGGCTCTGCGCCCTCGCGAAGCACTGCGTCGCGTCCGACGAGCGCCGCTACGCGGACCGCTGTGTGGAATTCAACCACTGGTTCGGGCGGTCCTGATCAAACTTCAGAATTCTCTCGCTCGCTCAAATCGAAGTCGATTCGGCTGATTTTTGGACGAATCGATTGCTCTCGTCGAGTTCTCGAAGCACAGCCGAAGATATTGCGTCGAAACTGTCGCATACGCTCACATTGAAGTCGGGTTGAAGACTTGAATTCCACACAGGCGGACCGCGAGCGGCGCCTCGACCGCGAGCCCCACCCCCGCGTCGACCGCGCGGGCGACGGCGCCGCGCCGCCGCCGCCCCCCTTCTCGCCGCGGCGCAACCCGCCGGCGTCGCCCGCGGCCCGCGCGCCGCCGCCGCCGCCCGCCGCGCGCCGGACCGCGTCGAGCCCGTCGCCCTACGCGCAGTCGCGGCGGCGCGCCGACGTCGCGGGGCCGCGCCCGGCCCTCTCCGTCGACGAGCGGTAAAATGGGCATTTGAGTGTGAAGCGGAGTGGGAAGCGACGTCCGAAGCGACGTCGACGTCACGGCAGGGCCTTCGAATTCGGGTTGGAGGCTGGTTGGTGGCGTCTTCATCTTGACTCGGAGCCTCGATCGTGCAGTGCTTGAAGCGATAAACGTCGGCGAGCAAAAAAGCACCGCAACCTCGTCCGCTGTCCTCTGCACACGAGGACGACGGCGCTTGTCAGCTAGCACCAGCTCCGGACCACGCGCGGGCTCCTTTCGGAGCTCTGAGAAGAGCGTCAAGACTCGGATCCTCGTAATTGAGGCGTCGGGGAGGTCCAAAGTTCACCTACACACTACATCAACACCATGGGTCGTTTCCTCCAGGAGGCCG
>Ga0257110_1000651_pt1 | contig 16334 bp, 12 predicted proteins | sample LP_taG_7_FD_190184 | JGI IMG/M metagenome (GOLD analysis project Ga0257110, IMG submission 190184) | Marine microbial communities from Northeast Subartic Pacific Ocean, Canada - LP_J_2015_P26_10m | ecosystem: Environmental > Aquatic > Marine > Oceanic | place: Canada: Northeast Subartic Pacific...
GAGCGGTGAGCTAATCCTTGGAATCCCCAACAGCATGAAAAAAACTTTCGTCCTAATGGCAACGGAGATTCTCGTTGCCTGTTCCCAAGCGCTCGCTGGCGATGATGCGACGGCGGTTGGTGCGTATTGGGCGTTCCAAAGAGAGCTGTCCGGGACAACTACTGCTGATAGCACCTTCACTGAATCCGTTACCTACCACAATCTCGCCACGGTTCCGAGTTTCTCGCGCACGGGTGAGCAGCTGGGTCAATTTATCGGCGTCGGGAACTATCAGTTCACCCATTTCAACGGCGACACTTGGGCGAGGGGGCGCACCGCGACATGGAATGGCAACGCTAACCCCTCGGCGAACAATCGCTTCGAGATCACGATCGATACCACCGATGCGACAGATTTTTCTGTCCGCTTCAGCTACCGCAACAATGGCCTGAAACTGGACGGTGTTCCAATCACTTCGATGCTTGCTTTCGAGTATAAGGTTGGAGCAGCCGGCAGCTTCGCTTCGGTCCCCGGGGCGAAGCTTACCCTGGTTAACAACAAGCAGAACAACACGTGGTCTGCTGATCTTTCATCGCTCGACGCCATCGAGGGACAATCTCAAGTCACGCTGCGCTGGACCCTTTCTGATCACGATCAGAATCCATCGACGCAGATTCGCATCGACGACCTGCAGATCACTGGCAACGGTTCTGGGGATCCGCCGGATGACCCTGCGCGCGAGCGGCTGTTGCCTGAAGGGCAATTCAATGTGCTGTTTATCCCGATCGACGACCTCAAGCCGCTTATCAATGTTTACGGCGGGGATGCTCCACTTCGTCCGCTGACCCCTAACATGGATCGGCTTGCTGCGCGTGGACTAAGGTTTACCAATGCGCACTGTCAGCAGGCGGTCTGTAATGCCTCGCGCGCGAGCATCATGACAGGCATGCGGCCGGACTACACACGATGCTGGAAACTCGAGACCTTCTTCCGCGACATTCACCCGGATGTCGTCACCATCCCTCAGCATTTTGGATCGGACGGCTACATGGTATTTGGCACCGGTAAGATTTACCACGGTGGTGGGAACGCCAAGCAGGATCCGACCTCTTGGCCGGGTGGCTACGTCAACAACAACCGTCCGGTATTCTACGAGCCTGCCAAGGCGTCGCTGGAAGATGCTGGCGGCCGAAGTGCCTCCGCCACCGACGCCGGCGTGGTCGATCGTCGTGGAAATCCAATCGAGGATAACGACTACAGTGATGGTGCCAATACTGAGACTGGAGTCGCGAAGATCGGCGAGCTGGCCGCCGCTGGGAATCGCTTTTTTGTTGCGGTTGGTTTGAAGAAACCGCACTTGCCATTCGCGTGTCCGAAGCGCTACTGGGATCTCTACGACCCTTCGGAGATTGATCTGGACGGCTACACCGGAGTGGAAAAACTTCCGGTTGGAACCAATGCCTTCACCGCCCCGTTCAGCGGTGAACCGAGCAGCTACAGCGACATTCGTGGCGTTCCGACGGCTGCAGAGGCACGCCATCTGATCCACGCCTACATGGCCTGTGTCAGCTTTGCCGATGCGCAGGTTGGCAAACTCTTGGATGCGCTCGAGAACCCGGATGGGGATCCTAGCACGGCTGATTCGATTGTGCACAATACCGTCATCGTGCTCTGGGGAGACCACGGTTGGCACCTCGGGGATCACAACGGTTTCTGGTCGAAGCACAGCAACTACGAAGCGGCTACGCGTGTGCCGCTGATCATCAGCGCGCCGGGAATGGACGCCCTTGGGAGCGCTGGAAGGACATGCGCTGCCCCGGTCGAACTGGTCGACGTGTTCCCGACCCTCGCTGAGATTTGTTGCCTCGACTTTCCGACTCAGCCTGGGGGATTCAAGTTGCAGGGAACGTCCGTGATGCCTCTGCTCGAAGATCCTGATCAGCCGTGGAAGAAGGCAGCGTTCAGTCAGTATCAGCGCACGATCAGCGGTGACGGAGTAGCAGATAGCGGCCCCGGAATGGGCTACAGTCTGCGCACCGATCGATATCGTTACACCGAGTGGTGGCGCACAACTTCGAGCGACAGCACGCTCGACTTCGACGAAATCATTGGGGTCTCGCCAGAGCATCGCGAACTTTACGACTACGTTTCCGACCCCGGCGAGACGGTGAACTTGATAGAAGATTCGGCCTATGCCGATATCGTCGCGGAGCTGGCGCAGTGTCTCAATGACGATAATGCCGCGCGCTCCGGTGATGGCTGGAAGCGACCAGCTGTCGATGCTCCTGTGGAGTTTCCGGACACTTATGTCGAGTGGCGCGATGCACACGGATTCCCCGGTCAGTTGGAGACGGTGCTCGACGACAAACTTGACCCTGATGCGGACGGATGGATCAATCTGTTTGAATACAAATTCGGAACCAACCCCTTGGTTGCAGACTCGCCAGAGATCGGTGTTTACCAGGATTCATTGGGCTTGCACATCCGATACCCGGAGGTGCTTGATCGGATTGATGTTTCGCTGATGCCGATGGCCTCCAGCGATCTGATCGACTGGTCGAGAATTGGTATTGGTGCCGGCGAGGACGGCGAGCAGATTGGCAATGCCACGCTCCGCTCGGTGCGCGTGCCGAGCGCTGGGCTGTCGCGGCTATTCCTGCGTATTCGAGCCGAGTAGGAGTTGCTAGTGATTTGCTTTTGGCAGAAGGGCCATGAAGTCGCATTTAGACCGGAGCTGGTGGGGAGAAAGGGAGGTGATTTGAATTCCAATGGGGCTGATTCGTCACCAGTATTTTGTAATCAACCTTCGTTCCTGTCTAACGAGCCATCGGTTAATGAAGGCAATTTGATCTCTTGACGGTGTGGAGATCGGGGTGATCATCGCGACATGATAAAATCATTGCTCCATTCCATCTTTCCTCTGTTTTTGATTTCATCTTTTGTCGATGCTTCCCCGTTGGACGTTAAGGTGAAGACCATCGATGGCAGGAAAACGACCTTGGGCGCGACCAAACCTAAAGTCGTCCTGATCGTCAATACCGCTTCCAAGTGTGGTTTCACCCGTCAGTATGAGGGACTGCAAGCCCTACATAAAAAGTATGGAAACAAGGGGCTCTTGATTGCGGGCTTTCCTTGTAATCAATTTGGAGGGCAGGAGCCCGGCAAGGAGGCTGATATCAAGGCCTTTTGCAAGACGAACTATGACGTGAGTTTCCCGATGTTTTCGAAGATTGAGGTGAATGGTGAAAAGCGGCATCCTTTGTATGAAGCGTTGGCCGGGAAAAAGTCTCCACATGCCGGTGACATTGGCTGGAACTTTGAGAAGTTCCTCATCAATTCTGACGGTAAAATCATCGCTCGTTTCAATTCAGGGGTTGAGCCAACCTCAACTGAAGTCACTGAGAAAATCGAGAAACTTGTGAAATAGCTTACTGAGACTGTATATAAGGGCAAGGATGAGCCTCACCAAAACAGTATCTCCCGTCGTCCTATTTTTGTTTTTTATAATGGGCGCCTCATTATGGGGGCAGGCGGCGGATCCACCCCGTCCTCCCAACATTTTGTTCATTGTTTCAGAAGATAACGGGCCTGAGATTGGGTGTTATGGTGCGCCGGTCAGAACACCTCACCTAGACAAACTGGCAACCCAGGGCACGCTATTTCGCAATGCCTATGTTCCTCAGGCGGGCTGTTCGCAATCGAGGGCGGCCATTCTAACCGGTCTCTATCCCCATCAAAACGGGCAGATCGGCTTGGCCACCTGGAATTACGCAATGTATTCTGGAAAAATCAAAAACGTGGTGAAGACCCTTGGTAGAGCGGGTTACCGCACCGGTATCATCGGTAAACTACACATTAATCCCAAGAGCGCCTTCCCTTTTGATTTCAATGCCATCCCCAGTGCCAATTTTAGCCGTAAGGATATGGCCGCTTACGTGGAAAATGCAGCAAATTTTATCAAGCAAAGCGACCAACCTTTTTATCTACAGGTGAATTATCCTGATGCCCATCGCCCTTTTATAAAGACAGTTGATAAGCTTCCAGCCAAGCCGCTGACTGGCAAGGATGTCGATGCTATCCCCTACATGGGGATCAATCATCCTGAGCTGCGCCAGCAGACCGCTGACTACTACAACTGCATGATGCGCCTCGATTCATATATCGGTGATCTGCTTGAGGTCCTGGAGGCTTCCGGCAAGTCCAAGGATACCGTGGTGGTTTATATCGGTGATCATGGGGCTGATCTTCTGCGGGGAAAACGAACTTCTTATGAGGGCGGGGTAAAGATTCCCATGATTATTCGCTGGCCCGGGGCAAAGAGTGGGCAGCAAAAAAAGGAACTGGTCACCACGCTCGATCTTTTCCCAACCTTTTGCGAAATCGCCGGGGTTGCGATACCCAAGTCACTACCCGGCCAGTCCCTTAAGACCATCGCCTATGGCGGGAGTCCTAAATGGCGAAATTATCTGTTCACCGAGTTTCATGTTCACTCCAATCATAATCCCTGGCCTCAGCGAACGGTGCGTGGTGCACGATACAAGCTAATCTATAACCCACTCGCAGGAGAGATGAATCCCGGCTATGCCTTCACTATGGGTAGGAAATTCTTCAAGGCACCGGAGGCCGAATTATTAGAGGCCGCTTCAAAACAGGTTCAAGTGGCCTATAAAATAATGAAAAAGCCGCCCAAGTATGAGTTGTATGACCTGCAAATGGATCCTTTTGAATTTAAGAATCTGGCTGAAGATCTTGCGCATGCCGAGACACTTGGTCGGCTGAAAGCCGAACTAACGTCGTGGCAGAAGAGGACAGGGGATCCCTTGGAGGATCCTGCTATAGCACAAAAACTCTTTTCTATGATCCGGGAATCCGGAACATCCAAGAAGGAGGCTCTCGACTACAAACTCTTCATGCAAACTCAATAAGTCAGAGCGCTTCAGGACGTCGTTGATGGGAGTGGAGGGGGAAAAGGGGGAAAAGGGGGGGTGGTGATGGAGGCCACTAGCTGAGCTAGAAGTGGGGCCTGTATCACGAAATATGAGTGGGCCCGGCCGGCGGAAGACCGGCTGATTAAGAGTTCGGAGCTAGAGAAAACGGTGAACGCCCCCAACGAATGGAAGCGTGCGCCAATTGCCTGCGAGAACAGGCGATTGGCTGTGGACCGGGTGGGGCGATCAGCCTAGCCGCAACAGTTGCAGGCGCCATCACAGCACCCTTCGTCAGAGGCATGGCCGTCGGCGCAGACTTCACTGCAGAAAGTTTGACCGTCTTTGGAGACACGGTTTGCTTCAGAAACGGCGCATTTGCAATCAGGGCAAGAACATGGAGTTGTCGTTGGGTTCGGCATAACGCTAATATATGAACATAGACTCATATATTGGTCAATTGTTTTTTCACAGATTTGTGAAATGATAAAAAAATGGCCAATAAAACGGGGGACGAAGCCCCAATCTGCTCGGAGTCGCACCAACCCTCGTTGAATGCCGTGCCGCCTCTGGAAATCGAAGAATCGCAGGATATGGCTGAATTTTTCGGAATCCTTGCTGACCCCACCCGGCTTCGGCTGATTTCGCTACTCTCCGTCTCGGAAAGCTGCGTGTGTGATCTCGCAGAGGGTCTCTCAATATCGGAATCAGCGGTATCCCATCAACTGCGGGCCTTGCGAAACTCCCGACTCGTGCGCTACCGCAAGAGCGGGCGGCAGGTGTTTTATCGACTGCACGACGACCAGATTCTTTTCCTCTATCGGACCGTGAGGGAACATCTTCAGGAGTAGCTCATCCCGCCAGTGCACAAAGCTCTGGAAACGACCAACTGACTGCTAGGAATTTACTTTTGGTGGGAGGGCCTTGATGTCGCCTTAGGACTGGAATGGAGAGGGGAGAAATGGCGGTGCATCTTCTCTACTTTTTGAGTTCGCCAGTTGTTGATGGCAACCATTTGGCAAGCTTAGTTTTTTGCGGCGAGTAGTTGGGGATGGAGGCGAGGTTCGTCCATTCATTCGGATCGCGTTCGTGATCATAGAGTTCCTGACCTCCGTCGCGATACCGGATGTAGCGCCAGCGTTCGGTTTGGACGGCATGATTATTCAATCCGTAGGTGATTACTACCGGTCGATCCCATTTTCTTTCTGGATTCTCCAAAAGAGACTTGAGACTTTGACCGTCCAAGCCTCTCCGCTTTGGCAGACCGCAAAGGTCGATGAGCGTAGGGTAGATATCGATCAAACTGACCGGACGCTGGCAGAGTTTATCTTTCGCCACGCCTTGTGGCGCTGAAAAGATAAGGGGCGTCCGTGTGGAGACGTCCCATAAGGCATGCTTACGCCAATGCTCCTTCTCGCCCAAATGCCAACCGTGATCTCCCCATAAAACGACAATCGTATTGGCGGCATGCCCGCTGCGATCCAGTGCGTCAAGTATCCGGCCTATCTGGGCATCGGCAAAGCTGATCGTAGCAAGGTAGGCCTGGACCGCTTTGCGCCATTGGTTGTGCACAGTCACGTTTGCATGATCCCCATCCGGCTTGACGGCAAAGTTTCTCTCACCGGAAGGATCGTAAACTTCCCGGGCCAGTTTCCTACCAAAAGCCGGAAGGTCATCCAAATCGCCTTCCTTTACAGGAGGCAGTTCAATGCCTGCCAACGGATGCAGATCAAAATACTTCTGAGGGACCTCCCAGGTCAGATGCGGCTTGGTCAGACCATAAGCGAGAAAGAAGGGCTTCTCCTGAGGCTTCTTCAATTCGGAAATGATCCAATTGGCCGTCTTACCATCAAACATATCCTCGTCATCGCAATCAAGAGGGCCCCAAGGCGCCCAGGCGGACTTCGCCAAACCATTCAGGCGTTTGGTAGAAGGTCGCTTGGAGGGATCTGGCTTGAAATAAGCATCCCAGGAATCCTGGTCATAGGCGGAAGTTCCATGGAAAATCTTCCCGGCACCCTTTACCATGTAGCCGGATTCCTTGAAGTGCTGCATCAAGGTGACCGCTTGGGGCAGTTTACTCCGAAGCTTCTCTCCATTTCCATAGACCCCGGAATGGTAAGGAGCGATCCCCGTTAGCAGGCTTATGCGGGAAGGGTTGCAAAGCGGTGCCGAGCAGTGGGCGTGGCTAAAAGAAACCCCACCCTTGGCCAGCCGGTCGATATGGGGAGTCTTTGCATTCGGATGGCCATCCAAGTGCCCCACCCAGTCACGCAAGTCGTCAACCGCGATGAACAACACGTTGGGCTTGCCGAACGACGGCCAAGAAGCCGTCAAGAAGGCAAGGCCAACAAATAGCATCCATTTAATCATGGTTTTTATTCCACTCGAGTTCCAACTCCTAGGCAATCAACTTTGAAGCCATCCTGAAACTTGCTCTTACTCCTCTAAGTTGCTAGGAATTTGCTTTTGAGGTGAGGAGCTTGGGGTCGCCTTGGACTGGAACGGAGGGGGGAGAAAGGGAATGAGGTATTTGAGGGGATTTCTGTTCAAACAAAAAATCAATTTGAATCTCTACCTATTTTGATTGAGAGATTTTCACTGGAACATCTTTTGATGTAGGCGTATTGCTGACCTTCGCTGTTTTATCTAGAGGTACTAGGACATTTGCTTCTGGAAAGTATGCAGCGCAAGCCCCACGAGGCATTTTATATGGTACAGCTTTGAGATTTCTCAAGTGTCTCTCTTTACCTTTAAAAAGACTGACAACATCGACTTCCATTAGAGGTTTAATAGACCGTGATGTCATATCATCTTCGTTCATCATTATCACATTCCTATCGTTATATATTCCCCTGTAACGATCCTCTAAACCATAGATTGTGGTGTTAAATTGGTCATGACTACGAAGAGTCTGTAAAATTAAAATATCATCGGCATAGTTATTTTTAAGTATTTCATTTGAGGTGAAAAGCGCCTTGCCACTTTTTGTTTTAAATTTCCTTTTTTTGGGACCATTGGGCAAACTAAAGCCACCTCTTTTTCTGACTCTCAAATTATATGACTCAAAACCAGGTATGACTTTTTCGATCATATCCCTGATTTGATCATGGTTTTTAAAAAATCCCTCGAAAGTGTCACTTCTCTCGGGAAATAACTTTATCGCGATTTTACATAAAATTTCGATTTCACTTTTCAGGTTACTGGATATTGGTTTGAAAATTCCTAGGGAGCTTTGAACAATCCCCATTGAATTTTCTGTCGAAATTATCTGTTTTTCGTCTTCTTGCCTATCCTCCTCACTTCTAACTAGACAAGGTAGAATCAGAGATTTTTCACCAACTATGCAATGGCTACGATTGAGCTTTGTCGAAATCTGCACGGTCATCGAGCATTTCTCTATGGCCTTTGAAGTTCTCTCAGTATCAGGAGAGGCTGATAAAAAATTTCCACCTAGCGCCATGAAGAACCGAACCTTTTTAGTTTCCATTGCGCGAATAGTCTCAACGACATCATATCCAGGGTTTCTTGGAGATTTAAAATTAAGATGAGTGTCCAAAGAATCATGAAAAGATTTGGGCATTTTTTCCCAAATTCCCATAGTTCGATCTCCTTGAACGTTGCTATGACCCCTTACTGGACAGAGGCCAGCCCCTTTTTTTCCGATCTGCCCTCTACAAAGATGAAGATTAACAATTTCACGAATCGTGGCTACCGCATTCTCCGTTTGAGTAATACCCATAGCCCAGCAAGTAATCATTGCCCTAGATTGCGATACGACATTTGCGATACGGTCGATCTGATTTTTTTGGACACCTGAATTTTCAATCAATTCTTCCCAACTTGCTGATTGAACTGATTTTTTATACTGCTCAAAATTTTTAGTATAATCGCTTATAAATTGATGATCTAAGATATCACTATTATGTTCACTCTTTTCAATTAGGGATTTCCCTAATGCTTTAAAAAAAGCTAAATCTCCACCAGGTTTGATAGCCACATGGTCTGCTGCGATCGGCATCGCTAAGTTCATAGCTCCTCGTATTTCTTGAGGGTGTGCAAAGGCCTTGAGTCCAGCTTCGAATATTGGGTTAACTGAAATTACGGTGGAGCCTCTTCTTACAGCATCTTGTAATGCACTGAGCATTCTTGGGTGATTCGTACCCGGATTTTGTCCGACAACAAAGATTACGTCGGCATGCTCAAAGTCATGCAGGTCGACGGTGCCCTTTCCAATACCAATAGTTTCACCCAATGCTGCGCCGCTTGATTCATGGCACATATTTGAACAATCCGGCAAATTATTTGTACCAAATAAACGGACCATCAGTTGATAAACAAATGCAGCTTCGTTTGACGCTCGACCTGAAGTATAAAAACTAGCTTCATTAGGGCTGTCTAGATTTTGTAATTCCGCAGAGATTAAATTATAGGATTCACTCCATGAGATTGGAGAATAATGAGTTTCACCAACATCTTTGAACATTGGTTCGGTTAACCTTCCTTGTAATTCATGCCAATAGTCAGTTTTTTGGGAGAGATCTTTCAAACTATAATTTCTAAAGAATTCTGAGGTTATCTTCTTTCTTGTAGACTCCGAAGCAAGTGCCTTAGCGCCATTTTCACAGTATTCGTTTTTGGACCGATGACCAGATGGATCAGGCCAAGCACAGCTGGAACAATCGAACCCATTCTTTTGATTCATCCTGAGAAGCCCCTTTATGCCCTTCAACAGGCCAGGCTCTCTGATCATGAACTTCATGGTTTGAATGATGGCAGCCAGACCAGCAGCTTTAGATGCTGGTTTCTTTATCTCAATTTTTGGAATTGTGTCTTCGTTACCTAGACAAGTTTCCTCAGGACCTTGAGTTCCATTTTTGTTAGGATCTTTTTTAGCGGAGATCATTTTGAATTAGCGGAGCCACAATTAATCATAAAGTTCCTATGAATAACGATTTTTTTTAATTTTATGCGAAATCATCAAGTCACTGCTAGGAGCCTTTTCATGGTCGAGCTCTTAAGGGCGTCTTCGAGGGGACCAGAGTTTTTCCATGCAAGGAGCTTTGTGCTACGCCAGAATCTGCTGACCGATTTTTCCATGGACGTCGGTGAGGCGAAAGTCTCGGCCTTGGAAGCGGTAGGTAAGTTATTCATGGTCGAAGCCGAGGAGATGGAGGAGGGTCGCGTGGAGGTCGTTTTCGTCTCCAATCCGACGACGCGGTAGAAGCGCGAGTCAGCCTTGCCTGGAAGCCGTGTGAAAACGTGGACCGCTGTTTCCGAGTGTTCGGCCGTCGCGCGGACGTTTTCAAACCACGACTCACCGTCGAGGCATTCGGCATCTGCAGTGAGTCCCATCTCTACCTGGTGCTCGGGCGAGATGTGGAACTCGGAGATCTCGAAAGCGTGGAGCGCCGAGGGAACGATCGCAGCAGGCAGAAGGAGGAATCGGGAAAGCACGCTTAAGTCCTAGGCCATCGAAGCGCCTTCTGACGATGCTAGAATCCGCGGGCTGGTTTGCTGCGTCTCGCCAGTGCCTTGCTCTGCCGCTTGTGGCTTGTTGCGGTAAATGGAACTGCTAGAAATTTGCTTTTGGCAGAAAGGAGGAGAGATGCGCTTAAGTGGTGAGCGGAGCCGGGAAGGGGGCTACCTGCGAGGATGATCGCAGAATCCTAGTTTATCAATTGGTGCACCCGGTAGTATGTCTTTACGGCTTCACTTGGTGAGGTGGTGAAGGTCGTTGTTTCTCCGTCTGAAGTGATATCATCCTCAATTTCCTCCCACTCTTCCAAATCAATCGAAGAATCCAAGGCGTAGCGACCACTCTCAACGGACTCCCATGATAAGGTGACCGTATTATCGGCATTGTGTTCGATCGAGAAGATCTCCAAGTCCTCTGGAACGTTCGCGCCTCCAGTGTTGATGAGTCTCAAGTTATCAAGATAGAGATTCAGCGGTGTTCCCCAAGGCTGGCTGCTGTTATGAATGACCGTGATTGACGGAGGGAAATCCCATTCGACCGTTCCAAGGTTAATGATGCGGGTTCGAATATTCCCATCACTGGCCCAAGCCTCGGTCATTTGCATCCCTGGCCCACCTGGATTGAGTGTTTCTTGAAACCAATTTACTGTTGAATTTCCTGCCTCTACAATCCAGTCCCATGCGAGGGAATATTGTAGCCGCTTCTCTTGTGGCAGCAGTAGGAGCTCCTCTAATTCCGAATATAGCGCCAAGTCTATTGTGAAGTCCTGCTGGTATCCGCCAGGGTTGTCCTGAAGAACAAACTTCGCGCTCTTTTCACCCTCGGTGACAAACAGCTGATTCGCATTGATTGTGGGATCTGTAATAACCCGTGCTCCTGCCGGCAACAGCGAATCAAGATTCTCTTCAAACGAATCGAGCACGGTGACTTCCGTCACCCCGCCCTCAGGTTTTGTGTCCAGAAGACGAATGTTGTCGACATAAACATCCATTGGAAGAGTCGAGTTTCCATTAAAGATGAACCGCATAAAGGTTTGATCGTTGTTGTCGCCTTCAAGAGCCAGTAGGAACCCTCCCGGCAATCCGGAGCCGAGATCGTAAGTTAGTGTTACCGCTTGATTTCCCCCTGCCCATTCGACTTGGACGCCGGTATCATGCCCGCCAAAATTTAGTGGGCTATTCGACCAGGCGGCATCGGATTCCAACTTGTCCCAGGTGATATCGTAGAGCAAGTAGTAGCGACCTACTTCCGGGGATTCTTCCAATTCTTCAACGATGCCCTGGAGGATCGCCGTCGATTCTGGTGAGAGTAGAACGCTGAAGTCTTGTTTCCAACCGGTTAGGTTCTCGAAACTCACTTTCAGTGCTTTATTGCCCTCGGTGATTTGATCGTAATCGTTGGTGTCAGACTGCGTAATGGCCGTGATCCGCCGATCACCTTCCGCAGCATAGTGGAAGACATTATCGACATTTTTTTCGAAAGACTCTAAAAGAGTCACTGTCTCAGCTCCGGCAATTTCTGCGGTAGCCAGCACGGCCAAAACGGGTGCAATTTTACGGAAGTTTGAGAGATGCATAGAAAAAAGAAGTTCCCTCAGTGCAAATGGTCAAGCTCCAAAATCTGGTGATTTCGGCTACGCCAGAATCTGCTGAACGATTTTTCCATGGACGTCGGTGAGGCGAAAGTCTCGGCCTTGGAAGTGGTAGGTAAGTTGTTCGTGGTCGAAGCCGAGGAGATGGAGGAAGGTCGCGTGGAGGTCGTGGACGTGGACTTTTCCATCGACTACGCCGAAGCCACTGCTAGGAATTTGCTTTTGGAGGAAAGGTCGCGGAAACCCGGGTTTGGCGGAATACATGGGGGAGAAAGGGGGTTATGAGGGATTCGGGCCTCCATTGTTGATCACTCAGGTCGATGATCGCATTGAACTTATCGATTATGGCCCCCTGTCTTCTTCGGGTAAAGTTTTGTAATGAAGTTTACCACTATCAAGCGCCTTGGTCTCCCCTCAGGTCTGATTGCAGCAGTATTAGCCGTATCCTCCTGCGCAGAAATCGCAATGGTCCCTGCTGGGGTCGTTGCCGTCCCATTAGTAGCGGTATTTTTCGTCGGCTTCGTTGGGGTTGCGACTCTAACCCAGGTGATGGAGGGTTTCGATGCTCAGGAACGGGAACGAGAGGCTAAGCCACGCAAGGACGGCCCTTTTATTGAATACTGGGTGAACGGGAAGAAAAGTGCGGTAGGAACCTACAAAAATAAAAAGTTAGATGGTGTTTATACCGAGTATTTCAAGTCTGGTAAGAAGAAGAGTGAATTAACTTACGTGGGGGGGGAGAGAAATGGACCGTATACTTCGTGGTTCGAAAGCGGTCAGAAGTCCGTCGAAGGGACGTTTAAAGCAGGTAAGGAGTATGGAACCACTAAGTGCTATCACGAAAACGGAAAAATGAGTTACCTGAAAGGCCACGGACCAAATCGGAACGAAACGACCTGGCACAAAAACGGCCAGCGGGAGAGCGTAACGAAATATAAAAACGGGAAGCTTACCTTCAAGCAGACATGGAATGATAAGGGCAAAGAACTTGAGGAATTGCGACGAATGCCCGATTAGCCGTGTCCAAACAGGTTTCAGGAAGGATGAGCCGCTCAGGTAAATCAGGCGAGGGGCGCGGCCACTTGTAGGATTGCTATCAGGGGCTCTCGAAGACCAGAAATGATCGCTCTCGTCGATGTTTGAATCGGTGTTAACAATTTTGTATAAACTTTCCTTTAAAGTAATATTCCTAGTATGCGTTCAGATGTTTTAAAGCGGGTCGGTTTTCGATCCAGTATCCTCGCTCTCATTTTGAGTCTGTCCTCGTGCGGTTATTCATCCAATCCCCTCGCGGAGGCTGCGATGATTCCAGCAAGCGCGGCCTTTATCGTTGGGGGTCTCGGTATTGTCGGCCTTTCACAGGCGATGAGCATCTTCGAAACCGAAGACCGAGTGCGGGAATCGAAACCCAAAAAGGATGGTCCTTTCACCGACCATTGGCCAAATGGAAAGAAGAAAGCGGTAGGTAGCTATAAAGGTAAACAATTGGACGGTCTCTACACTACCTACTACGAGAGCGGTAAAAAAAAGAGCGAGGTAATTTATAGGTCAGGGAAAAGAAATGGACCTCACACCTCATGGCACGAGAATGGCCAAAAGTCCTTAGAAGGAGTTTTCAAGGAGGGGAAGCCGGAGGGCGCAACTAAAAGCTATCATAAGAACGGACGCATAAGTCACCTTGAAAGCGGTAGCCCAAATGGGACAAACACAGCGTGGCACGATAACGGCCAGAAGCAGCGCGTCTCCACTTATAAAAATGGCAAGTTGATCTCCAGAAAAGTCTGGAACGGAAAAGGTAAGCTGACCGAGTCGTTGCGGCGGGCTCCTCAATGACTGCTAGGAATTACTGCTAGGAATTTGCTTTTGGAGGAAAGTCCGTGAAGAACGAATTTGGGCGGAATACATGGGGGAGAAAGGGGGTTGTTGAAAGAAGACCCCGACGAAAGAATAAATTTGGACGAGGGGGGAGTGGAAGCCACACAGAGAAGGCTCAAAAAGGATATGAGCAGAGAGAATTTTAAACGAATATCGGAACGCATCCTAGGTAAATTTAAATAAAACAACTTAGTTCAATATAGGGAGTATTGGTGCTTGGGACAAAACAATGAACAAAACAAAGCCATTCCCGCAAAGGAAATAGGGCGGAAACTCCCATGCCTTCTTTATTTCTTTTTCTTACGGGGCTGCTTGGGGGGGCCACCTGCGGGGCGCTTGTTCTTGGACAAATCTTCCTTGTGAACAGCTAAAAGCCCGCTGAGTCGTTTTACGACTTCCGGGTGATCGCCAGCCAGGTTCTTGGTTTCGCCGACGTCCTGATCCAGATCGAATAATTCCCTTCCCTTCAATTTCCATTTTCCACTCCGCACCGCTTCCGTGCCATAAAAGAATGCCTCGTGCGGGCTCTTGGCCCCTTCGCGGCCTTCGAGCAAGGGGAGCAAGTTCTTGCCGTCGATCACACGATCATCGGGCACCTTGGCTCCAGCGATGGCAGCGCAGGTAGGCAGAAAATCCATGCTGGCCCCCACTTCAGAGCACTCCTTGCCGGCAGGGATGCGGCCGGGCCACCACATCACGGTGGGCACGCGCATCCCGCCCTCAAAGCGGGAGAACTTATAGCCTTTGAGAGGATAGGCGAATCCCCCGACGCTTCGGTTCATATTACCCTTTACCCAGGACTTGGAGGAAAGTTTCCATGGACCATTGTCGGAGGTGTATATGACCAGGGTGTTCTCATCGAGCTTGAGCTTGCGCAGCGTCTCGAGGATTTGCCCGGTCGACCAATCAAGCTCCTCGATGGTGTCCCCGTACAGCCCGATCTGGCTTTTTCCTTCGAATGGAGGAGTGGCGTAGAGGGGAATGTGAGGCATGGTGTGTGGCAGATAGATGAAGAAGGGGTTCTCCTTGTTCTTCCTGATGAAGGAAATGGCTTCCTCGGTGTAACGCTTGGTGAGGGTGTTTTGGTCGGTCGGGTATTCGATGATCTCGGTATCGCGCATGAGGGGTACGAGGTTTTTCTTCACCTGGTTCTTGATGTTCTCCAAGGTGACCCCTTCCCGCAAAACAACGTCATTGGCCAGGGGCTGAGTCGGATCGAGAGTCATGTCGTTGCTATAAGGAACACCGAAGTAGGTGTCGAAGCCTTGGCTAGTGGGCAGGAATTCCTTAAGGTGCCCGAGGTGCCATTTCCCGATACAGGCTGTGGCGTAGCCCTTGGTTTTGAGCAAGTCCGCTATGGTGATCTCATCAGGGTTGAGGCCCCGCTTATCACGAGGGAAAAGAACGCCTAATCCCCCTACCCGCTTCGCATAGCAACCGGTCAAAAGCGAAGCTCGCGAAGGCGTGCAAACCGCAGCACCCGAATAAAAGTCGGTGAAGCGCATGCCTTCCTTGGCCATCCGGTCGATATGAGGAGTCTTGATCTTGGGCGACCCGAAGCAACCGAGGTCCTGATAACCCTGATCGTCCGCCATGATGATGATGACGTTGGGCGTGGCGGCTTGAGCGGAGGCAAAAAACGTTATGGCCGAGCAAACGGCGAGGGATAGATCGAGGATTCGTTTTAGGTTCATTTTTTTGGTGGGTAAGTAAAAGAATTGAACTGAGTTACCGCTTGAGCCAACCGCTGGAATGCATCCAATCTTTCATACGGGCGGGCCAATTCGATACCGGGTTAATACTGGGACGAAGGCCGTAGCCGTGTCCGCCCTTGCTGACTGCTAGGAATTTGCTTTTGGAGGAAAGTCCGTGAAGAACGAATTTGGGCGGAATACATGGGGGAGAAAGGTTTTTTTTTGCAATCCCAACAGCAGGACAGGCCCACCTGGGTTGACCTCGACGACTCCTTTCTCCCGTTGCTCCTCGAACAACAGAACGGTTCCGTCCATGGCCACCGTGATACTACTGAACATTACTGAACAACACCTTTTCCTCCCACAGTGCAAAAATGGATTATCGCCCGACTATTTCTTCGGCGGGGAAGACCGTTGAAGGATCAGCGAGCCCTTGGGCCAAGACCGGGTAACAGTGATGTTGAGATCGAAGTATCCCGGCTTATGCTCCAGAGGCTTCAGATACTGAGTCGCCTCAGCTCCGTCGATGATCAACTTGAGATCGACCAGGAGGGGGTGGGGTGCGTCGCCCTTGGCCTGGAGAATCAACGTATACTGTCCGGGGCCCTTGATCCATGGGGAAAGATCGAATTTTTCTTCTTCGCCGGTGGCTGCAGCAAGTTGAAGTTCAATGGTGTCCAGTGGCAGACCAATACCTGTCGCGGCGGCCGCAGCCTTGACATGGTAAGCAGCGAGTTTGCGAACGACCGGTGAGGCCGACGCAGTGATCACACGGAGCCGAATTTTTTCCA
>Ga0257110_1000654_pt1 | contig 16288 bp, 15 predicted proteins | sample LP_taG_7_FD_190184 | JGI IMG/M metagenome (GOLD analysis project Ga0257110, IMG submission 190184) | Marine microbial communities from Northeast Subartic Pacific Ocean, Canada - LP_J_2015_P26_10m | ecosystem: Environmental > Aquatic > Marine > Oceanic | place: Canada: Northeast Subartic Pacific...
TACACCAACACAACACACCCATCATTGACAACCTACTACTACACCACGAATTCGACGATATTTAATTTACAGAGATACTTTCGTTATTCCAGACAACAACGACAACGACACATCATGCGTTATTATTATTAATGTTTTACCATCAGTTTCTTCAACAATCATTTGTTTGACCTTACCTGAACTATTTGGATCTAATCCAGTAGTCGGTTCATCTAAAACAATAATTTTACACGATTTTAATAACCCTCTAATTAATATAGTAATTCTTTGCATACCACCGGATAAATTACCGCCTTGAATACCTGCATTTGAGTTTAATCCATCTTCTAATTCATCAAAAATAGTTAATAAATCGTGTTTTTTTAATATAGCAATAGCTTGTTCTTCAGTAGCATCTGGATTACCGTATAACATATTATACATAACAGATTCATTGAACATATTTGTACGTTGATTAACATAATTAACATTATTTCGTAAATAAGTCAAATCCAAGTGTTTAACATCGACATCATCAATATATATAGCACCTTTAGTAGGAGTATATAATCCCGCTAACATCTTCATAAGAGTTGTTTTTCCGCGTCCAGATTGACCAATTATCGCGTATTTACCCCCAGCTTCTAGTTCTAAATTGAAATCTTCAAACAACCAATCATTATCTGTTTTATTATATTTAAAATACATATTTCTAAATTCAATCGTACCATTTGTAATACCCTTATTGAGTGTACGTGATATTTTAGGACTGAAAATATTATTTAAATATTCTTTAGAAGTATTAATGACACCTAATTTGTAAACGATATTATGAACAAATCCACTGTTAACATATAAGAAATTATTAAGATATTGTCCTAGAATAATAACTAAAACAATTCCGTGAGTAACTTTAATATCACCGGTTGTAATTAGATAATATAAATAAATAATACTGGTTGCAAATGTAATCAATACAATAATTTGTGAAATAATTACAACAATATTTTGAACAAACATAATATGTCTTAGCTTACTTGTAGCAACTTTTTCAATATCATTATTTTTCTTTAATTCACTATCAACTTCATTATTTAAAAATATATTCATAAGATTATCTAAACTATCCCGTATATTTTCACTAAGTTTAACATTAAAGAAGGTTTCTCTATCTGTAATTAATTTAATTAATTCGTGAGCCCCAAAATATTGAATAATACCACAAATGATGCTACCAATTAATAATATGGTTCCAATAGTCTTATTCTGGTAAAACATATAAAGAATGATTAATACAGATACGGTAAATTCAGGAATAAATCTGCTTAATACATGCTGGAACAAATCTTTGAAATTACGTGTTAATTCAAGTACTCTAGCTAAATAATCACCAGTTTTTACATCACTATAATCGTGTAAATACGTTTTAACTGTATTCTTAAAAATAATATCTCTTAAATATGAAAAATAACTAGGTATAAGTAAAGATTCAATATAATTTTTAGCGCTATATGATAGTATTACTAACCCCCATAATAAAATTAAGACAACCATTGCTCCTGGAAAATTCATTTTGGACATATTTTCTTTCCAATTATAAATATCATTAAAAGATGCCAATGTTTTTACCTTTTCAAATAATTGTCCATAAACCTTTGGTAATAATATACCTTCTATAGGAAAAAATGCAACAATGAGACATATATAGGCAATAAATTCCCATTTATGTTCACTTGCAAAATCTTGAACAAGTAATTTACCAATCATTTATATGTTATTAACATAAAATATATCATAAGAATTATATAATTATATAAAAAGTTGATTAACAGATATATTATATATAATTTAAAAAATGCAATCAACAAATATCTTATTAAATAATAATACTAATCTTACTTGTATTATATGTTATAAACAATTATCAATTACAAACAATTGTACCACTGATTGTGGTCATAGATTTTGTTTATCGTGTTTATTTATCAGATCATCAAATAGAAAAAAATGCCCTTTTTGTAACAAATCATTACTAGATAATAACAATAATAATCTTGAAGAAAATGTAGAAAAAACACAGAAAGGTTGTGTGGATGATATTGCAAAAAGATTGATAGACAAAGGAGTGACGATGGTAGATGTGTTATCATATTTTACAAAACGCTATAATAGTATTGTTCCACCATTTCGTCATCATAGTCATAAATGTCATATATATTATAAAGAATATATGGAACAGACAATAGAAGATGCATTCAATGAAGTAGATGACACGACAGAATTATAGATATTTATTAAAAATAATAAAAAGAATTGTTTTTTTTATTATTTATATATATATATGCCATTATCTAAGCCTATAAATGTTCATAATCTTGTACCAGATAAGAGATATTTAATAGAAATACAATGGAATATTGAAAATAATGTAAGAATGCTAAGATCAACTATATTAGAAGGTATTTACATAGAATCTGAATTTAAACGAGGTCGTTCCATGTCATTTGATACAGGATTAGAGGTACTATTATCAAGACCCAGAATAGAAGCAAAATTTATGATAAACGGACAAATACATAGAGTAAGTTCTGTCAATAAATTTTATGAAATATTATACCCAGATGAAAAAGATTTTACAATAATGAGCACAATAATGTCATTACCATTACCGAATGACATAAAAAAGGAAATAAATTATTATGTAGGGAATAGAAGAAAATTATATTATAGGAAAAAGCGGGTTAAACCAACAAATAATTAAACTTCAGGATAACTGGCTTGTAACAACATACCACATTGTCCTTGTCCCTTATTGAACTCATCACCACGTCCCAAAAGAATATAACCATCAGCACCCCAAGTGGTTCCCCAAGAATTCTTGACTTTGTAGAAGTCTTGTCCATCAAGAGATCCGTAACCTACGGCCAATACACCGTGATCAAGTTGTGTACCACAAGAACCTGTAAAAACACCGGACTTATATAATTGAAAGTCTTTTTGGTCAGCTTGGATAGCAATAGAAACAGGTTGTTTGGAAAGAGCTGTCATCATATCAACGTCATTACTGGAGTGAACATCATTAAATGATGTAACAGCACTATTAGAAACAATCTTGCAGGTGGTTTCACAAGTACCGGCAGTTTTGGTATCACCCGATGTGTATGGGTATTCGCTTTCGGAACATAATCCTCCATTTTTCTCAATCCATGTGAACGCATTATCCATAAGTCCTCCATTGCAGCCCATATCTTTGCCTCCATTTTTGCGGGTATCACAATCAACGAGTTGTTGTTCAGAGAAAGAAGGGAGTGAACCGTATGTAGTGAAATAAGCACCCTCTAAGGCACCAGTGGTAGAGAAACTCCAACAAGAACCGCATTGTCCTTGGTTTTTAACAGGGGTAACAGCACCACCCTTGACCCAATCAACAGATTCTGGTAAATTATTCATAGTGAGACCAGCTCTGGTTTGAAGGCAATCTGTGACACAGGTAACTGTGGAGAGTTTATTGGAGGATTCATAATCATCAATACATTTCTTTAAACACTTGACCTCAGCCAGTCTTACTTTAATTTTGTCAATACTAATATGGGAACCAAGAGTGTTGGCATTATTTTGAAATCCCATATACTCGCTAAATTCATTGGAATCCATACCAGACAAGTGATTATGTCCAAGGGTATATGTCAAATTACGTGCATTGGTTGTATCAATAATCTTATCATTTTCAACCCAATTTACAAATAAATGTTCTTTGTGAGAATTATCGTGAATATTTATGCGAAAGTCTTTCACCCATTGTTCAAATTTGTCACTGAACCCGTTACGTAAATTGCCAGCAGTGGCAACAGATGCCATCATCAATACAGAAAGGATTTTATACATCATTGTATATATATATTACACAAGACAATAATCATTAAGTTAGTTTACAATATAATTTATGAAATAAAAATAATGATATATTTTATATGGAGAGAACAGATGAAAACTTGTACGAAAAGATAAAAAAGAAGGTATATGCAGACATACCCAAGCATAGTGCATATAGAAGTGGAATATTAGTACAAAAATACAAGGAGGCTTTTAAGAATAAATATAAAAATACAAGAAAAAAGCCATATAAGGGAAATCGTACAAAAAAGAAAGGTTTAAGAAGATGGTTTGACGAGGAGTGGGTAAATCAACGCGGTGAAATAGGATACAAATACAAGAATGATGTATATCGTCCAAAAATAAGAATCACAGATGATACTCCAATAACACATGATGAATTAACCAAAAAGGAGATAAAAAACGCGCGTGTAAAGAAATACAGAAAAGGACGTATAGACCGTTTTAGAAAGGAAAAAAAATCAGGTGGAGATAGATGGGTTCCGCCACCATATAATGATGATAGTGATGATGAAAAATATATTAACGATAATGAACTTAGATTTGAAGTTGAAAGTGATAGTGATAGTGATATTTTGAATGAAGGATTTATAGATGATCCACGAACAGAATTTAACGAGTTTAAAAGAGCCTATATTAAGAATGTAAATGATTGTTTTTATGCAAAATCTAATAGTATAATGAATGATCAACATAGAGACATATCAGAAGAACACACACATCTTAAAAAGAGTTTAACAGATATACAAAATAATGAAGAAATAGATTTTTGTGATGGTCTCTCTAATTTTCATTTTAATGCTAATGAAGACCAATTAAAAGAATTATTAAATGAATTATCGGTAGAATTCGATATAAATTCGTTTGATGATGATGAAATACGTCAAATTATGTTGAGGTCAGGGTTAGACAATATAGATGAAAGGATGAAATGTATTTATTTAATCAACCAAATAATAAAAGAACAAGTAAATCAAATAATCGAAGAAAGATTAAGTCAACCTAGGGATCCGGAGAGTGATATTAGTTTGAATTTGGATGATGATGATTTATCTTATCCAGTTGAAGGATACAGTGGCGGTAAATGGAGTAAAAAATATAAAAAAAGTATAGATTGTAAAAATCCCAAAGGGTTTTCTCAAAAACAACATTGCAAATATGGAAAAAACAAAACACAAAAGAAGATGTTAAAATTTAATGATTATCCAGATTTCCGCCCAAACTTAACACCGCGTGATATGTTTATGTTGGGTAGTTTTGGCGGAACATATTGGCGTCCAATAAAATCAGGTGTAACAGGTAAGAGTTATAAAAATGAACATGTAAAGTATCCAAAAAGTTGGTGGAAAGGTATACCCGAAGCACATTTAACAAGTGATAAGTGTGATGTATCTATCAATAAATATAAGGTAAGTGTGGGTACTTCATTGGAATTTTGGGAAAGTAAAAATTGGATAAACAAGTTGCACCCATATGGTTGGGTACAATGGTATTGTGATTTTTATCAAGGAAAACGTGGCGATGATGACGAAAGACAAATCCAAAGGTGGAAAAACTTAGCAGGACCAAGGGGTCGGTTTATGCGTTTTTTAGTAACACAAATAATAAAGAAAGGTGCAAAATGGAACGATGAAACTATAAGTCCAAAAATACGTCAGGTTTTACAGCATTGGGGTTATAAATTAACAAATGCTGATTATAAAAGAGAAGTAGAAAGGCGTAGTAAGTAATTATAATAATAAATGTTCAATATATATTATTATAAAAATTTGGATTATTTATTCAGTGACATCAGCGGCGGCATCATCAGCAGCGGCGGCGTCAGCAGCGGCGGCATCATCAGCAGTAGGAGATGGAGCTGGTGCTTGAGGAGGTCCATTAAACATTTGGATACACTCCCATATTTTGGCAGATTCTTGGATGTTAAAAGCACCGCGTTTTTGTGCGACACCAATAAGTGCAACAATTAAATTCAATGCTACATTCGGGTTATGTACTGGAATATCAACAATTGGTACCTCTTTAGTCATAGGGGCATCAGTGTTAGCTGCACTCTCGGGTGTAGGGGGTACCTCTTCCGTTTTCGTAAGTGTAATAGGGGGATCTTGAGAATCTGTATCAGACATTATAATATTTAATAAAATATATTCTTTAAATCTTTTAAAAAAAAAAGATTTATTTTGGTAGTTTTATTCCCAATTTTATTAATAGTTAGATCAATTGCATAAGTTTATCAAAATACTCATTTGATACTTCACATCCTTTAAACTTCCTGTTTGTGTTTTTACACGCTATCGCAGTAGTCCCCCCTCCCAAAAATGTATCCAATACAATATCATTTTCATTAGAATGTTTTTGAATTAATTCTTCAAATAATTTAATATTTTTTTGCGTTGGGTGGAATCTATTTTTGCCACCTTGTAAAGGATATTCATAAATACCTTTATCATATTTACTATTGAATGTTGGTTTCCCTCCCTTAACCCCTAGCAAAGCAATTTCACGACAATTTGTAAGATAATTAACATTAGAATTGATAGGTTGTGGATTAGTTTTAATCCATTCAATAAACCGTATTTGTTTAAACTTATTTTTTTCCATAATATTTTTTAAATCGGTAATTTTCCATATATCAAAGAATATAATCATAGTACCTCCTTTAACTAATTTATTATAATATTCACCAATAAACCGGTCTAATTCATCAAGTGTAAAATTATTGTCCCAATCACCATAATTGGTTTTAACGCAATATTTTTTTCCATATATAGTTCCATACTTAAGATAATTATCCTTAGACCATCCTTTTCCAGCATCTTTGGCTAATTCATTGACGGACTTATTGAGTGTTTTTTTATATTCTAACCATTCATCTTCAGTTTTTACAAATTCTATATTATTTTCTTCGTTATCTTTTACCTTATTATAATGAGTATCCATTCCAGTTTCTCTTGAAATAATATAAGGAGGATCAGTTAATATTAAATTAATAGAATCATTGGGTATAGTTGATAAATAGTTTATTCCATCAATATTTTGAATATCAATATTATGGTCTGCGGGTGCAGGGTTAATATCGTCCTTTTTTATTTTTAGCTTACGAGATTTAACCGGTTGTATCTCATTTAATAATTCTGACATAACGTTATTGTTTATTATATCTTTATATTAATTTTACTTTCTATAATCAATTTTTTATTAAACAACTGACTTATCACATAATTGTAATCGTATCTTTTTTTTATACGAATGTTCATCTTCAAACAAAAACATATTAAACATATACGATTTATAATTTTGTAAATCGGTTTGACAAGTAATACGAGATAATATTTTTACCTTATCCAAGTAGACCATATAGGTATGTAGCCCGTTTGTTTTGGTAATTTTATCAAAAACCACACCAGTATGAGGTGTATCAATGTAGTACGGGTTATTAACACATTGATGTAGGATATTACTATCAGTTTGTACTTTTCGTATAGATCGCATGGTAGTATTAATATAGTCAATATTCCCATTCCAATCATTACAAAATCGCATTGCATCGTCGCTAATATTATCAATCATATTATATTGTTTACATAATTGTATTTGGTTCAATAAATCAACCAATCTACGAATAGGACTGGTAATATGAATATATGGCTGAGATGCTCCACGAGTTTGACCATTTTGTTTGAATGATTTAACCCCGATTAGGTCGTGTGTTATTTTGTCAACATCATTATAGACAATGTATTTACCTGTAGTGTTATTCCACGTACGAATGACTCTACACGTATCTTCATCAATATCAACGTTAGAACTTAATTTATCTTCTTTTTCTCTATCATGAAAAGATACTGCACGAAAAATCCCAAATTTTCTATCAATCATATTTAATCCAGTAAATGCATTCATTTGAACCATCCAATAAGCAACAACATCATGACTATCTTTGACAGATTTATCCATTTGCATAGATAATTGCAACAAGTTTTGATAATGATGATTGTTTTGATTTATTAGTCTATGTTCTTCGTACCGATAATTATTTTTTATATTAATAAGTACATTTTTATATTGCATTTTATCCCTATCCATTTTTCCGTCCATCGTAACCCGAAATTCCATAGCCAATGCAAAACGGTCTTGTTTTTGTTGCAAACTACACAAGGTATCTGATAAAATGGTAGGTAACATAGGTCGTCGTCGATCTGGTAGATAAATAGTGGAAACTCGTTTACTGAATGATTTCCATAAACCTAATGTTTCCATCCAAAAAAATACATTAGCAATATAAACAGTAACAATCCAACCTGTTTGTATTCTATCACAATCAAATTCTGGTTCAATATTAAATCCATCATCATAATCCGTACTATTAATGGGGTCAATGGTAAATACGTATTTGTCGCGATGATCTTCAATATGAAAATCGGTATTTTGATAGATGGATTCAATATATTCGGCTTGTGATTTTTGTCGAAGAACATCGGTAGTTTTCTTGGTAAATTCGCTTAATGATACGTGTAGACTTTTACAATATAATTGATATTCAAAAAAGCAATCAAGATTGTCAACGTCCCCTAAGGTTTCTGTTAAAATTCCGCGGGGGTGTTTATCATTCCAACTATCAAACCGAAATGTTACAAATTTATTTTTCTGTACTTTTGAGAAACCAATCTTTACATCATATGGTATTAAAAAGGCAGGTAAATGACAATCGTCGGGTATACATTTATACAACAAACGTTTCTTATTATCCGTTCTACCGAAGGTTTTGTTATTTTCCAACATAAGAACTCCAGCGATTTGTTTGCACGTTCTTATTATAGAACTAACACAATTAAATGAAGAATCTTCAACCGTGAAGATGTCATCCATAAACATTTTCTTATCTAATGGATTAATACCCTTTAGTTCAGGGCATTGATTTATATCTATTTCTTTTTTATCCTCCACTCGATAAAAAAGATGATTTGAATAGTTTCGGTCAATAATTACGACCCTATATAGATTCATAGTAAGTTTTATACATATAATATATGGCGTAATGTTTAAATCACTAATATATTATATTTATTAGTCAGCTTCGGTTAGGTTACTTGTTTTCCATTCACTAATAGATTGAATGATTACATTTTCATCATATCCATTGTATAACGCGACCTTACCCTTCCATTTCCCAAATACAATCCAACAATTGTCATATTGTTTATATTTTTCATTTGCATCATCAAAATTATGTACTATAACAGGATTTGTGTGGTCAGGAATTACGCGTGTCCAGTCGTTTGGTAGATTTATACGTAGTCTCTCCATTGTATAGTGTGTATATTTCGATTATTATATCTACGAAACCATATGTTAAATCAATTTTTTAGTGCTACTTTTAGTATTTTAAAAACCCAATAACAATTTAATAACATAAAGGAAGACATAGTAAAGTAAACATATATTGTACTTATTGCGTTGTCCTTTACAATCATATCCTGATAAAATTCTGGATTTAATCCAAGACGATAAATAAATTCATAACAACGATATTTGAAAAAGGACCCAATAAACAATGCATTACTTAGATGTAGAGAATATGATATACATTTATTATTGGATATCTTCTTTTGTTCTTTAAGGAAATAACTGCTACATAAGAAAATACTGCTCATTTCAACTTTTAAAAAGGTAATATTATGATTATATATGTCATCAAGTAAAATGGAATATAATTTTGGATAAGCAACAAACAGCATAGATATAATATGATGAAAAATAGTATCTAATTTATAGAATGGTAAAAAAAATGTTTCAACGAATAAATAAAAAAACATGATATCATTTAATCCAGTAAGATTGGATACATACAATATATTGTAAATCGTATATAACGAAACACCAAGTAATATATAATGTTGGTCTTTTTCTACTTCTTTGTAACGTAATGGGTTAGCAATAAAAAAATTTATTAACATACTTACACTGTATGTAACAAATTTTTTATATGTTTTATGTTTTATGTTTTATGTTATACGAACACCATTTGTTTTGCCAGTTCCATAAATTCGTCACTGCTACTAGCTTTTGTATTATTTTCTACACGGAGTTCATCGCTATCTGTATTAGAAATATCACTTAAGGTGCTAATTGTGTTAGTACAGTAACTACTTCTGCTTGTTGTTCTGGAAGAACATACGGAGTTGCGTGTTGATCCAGTACGTATTTTTTCTTTCAATAATCCCAATTTCCCCAAATCTATTAGCAACACAAGTTTCACTGAAATTGCATCAGCACATCCCATACATACAAAGTAGGTTGTATTGGAATGGTGCGGAAATTTCATGGAGCATCCTTCGTCGTCACAAATACCATTGCCACACTTGTTACAACTATATTGTGGTGTATTGACTTGACATCTCTCACATACATCATCATCGCACTCATCGTAATCAGCATATACACCATACCTACTTACCAAACCTCTCTCACGCGCATTAACCCTATAGATCTCATTAGACGCATATTCAAAATATCGCGGTGACTTGCTCATTGTATTCATTTGTTTGTTACATTCGTTAAAATCCATATTGTATGTATTTTCTATCAATTTTTTACATTTATTGATGGAAATATCTACCTATATTCTATAATGAAAGGTTTAGCCAAACGAAATAATAAAACCCGAGGAAAAACAGTTCGTAGAAGAAAAAGCCGCGGAAAAACAGCTCGTAGAAGAAAAACTCGTGGAGGAGATGGGGAGATGCCAGAATGGCTTAATAAGGAAAATTGTGAAGACAGTTTAATCAACAAACATACGGTTCCTGACTATATAAGTAAGGAATATTTGCAAGAAATGTGTAGAACAGAGCTTAAGCTCAATCACATCTCTGGTGGAAAAAAAAGAAAACCTCATAAAAAGCGAAAATAAAAGCACTTAGACAATAGTTGATAATGATATTGAAAATTATATATAATAATTCATTATTATATATGAACAATTCAAATACTAAAAAAAGAACAAGGTGTAAGAATGGAACCCGTAAGAATAAAAAGACAGGGAATTGTGAAAGTGTAATGGACCACACTTGCGCTATATGTTTAGACAGAATTATAACTGATAATGTAAAAACAAAATGCAAACATAATTTCCATAAAAAATGTTTGATTGGTTGGTGTAAAGGTAACCACGACAAACCAACATGTCCTGTTTGTAGAAATGATATTAAAGATACTTGTAAAAAAATAATGCCATTTGATAGTCGTGAAATATTTAGGTATTTAACGACACGCGATGAATCACCCACACAAAGAATACAACGATTGGAACAAGTAAACCTGCTGATTAATCACAAGAATTTTGATCCTAATATTAAAAATATTTATGGAAATAGTTTATTGTATGTGTTATCCTGGAATAAATATAGTAACAAATATTTTAAAAAAATACTGGAAGATATATTTAAAAAATATCCGAATGTTGAAGTGAGTACTGATCTAATTAGTGATTTAATTGGGTCAGGAAACACCGATATATTACAAGTCTATAAAAAATACAAAAAAATCCCCAAGCATTTGAAAACCCTTGTATAAGTGATAAATATAAAAACCTACAATTTTATAAAAGTATTTAGATAAGAGTTGATAATAATAATACAATGGATTATTATCAGCAAACAATTGAACCTTTATATGGTAAAAAACGCGACAATGTATTAGATACTACATTATTAAAAAACAACGATATACCCCATAAATATAATATAACTGACCGCGTAGATATGACGAACCGTGCAACCTATAGTGTTGACCCAGATGGTTGTGAAGATGCGGACGATGCCTTTAGTATATATACGGAAAATGATAAATTATACTTAGCGATACATATCGCCGACCCGACTGAGCATATCAATCCCGATTCATTATTATGGAAAGACATAGAAAATAGGATAGTGACAAGATATCCGTCTAATAAAAAGCCAATTCATATGATTCCAGAAGAAATCATGGAAAGGTCAAGTTTAATGGTGAATCAATATGGAAAAGAAAAATTAGCAATCACAATATTGACCGAGATTCAACCAGAAACATACAAGCCGATAGGTAATGTGAGATTGTTATTTACAAAAATCAAAGTAGATGATGAAAATGCACTGAGTTATGCAAAAGCAGGAACACTATATTACACAAATGACGTATTAATGAATGGTATTAATATAAGTAAGGCGCTTACCGAAATCAGAAGTGGGAGAACGAAAGGAGTCATTTTAAACGAGGTATCAAATTCTTATGTAAAATATGACGAAGAATCGATGTATTTATACCGCGATTCCCCAACCGAGGTTTTAATGAAACAGATGATAGCAGAGTTTGCAATATTTGCAAATTCTTTTGTAGGAGAATATTTAAAAATCAACTTTGAAGGTGTAGGTATATTTCGTATCTGTTCTGCAAGTGAATGGTTAAACACCGTATATAGCGGAATAACGGGTCAAGAATTATTAAACGAAATTATTGTGAATGGTATACAAGCAGATTACATTTCAACGGTAAAGCCACACGACTTGGTAGGTTCTCCAGAGTATTGTCATTTTACATCTCCAATTCGTCGTTTATCTGATTGTGTATGTCATTATCTGTTAAAATACATTCATTTAAAACCAACCAGTCCTGGAATGCCGATTCCATTTACGAATCAACAATTAGAAATATATTCAAGTAAATGTATGCAAATATCAAAAACAATCAAAAACACTCAATACAAGGATACAAAATATCGTTTACTGCAAACCATGAATACCATGTTATTAACAAGACCTGCACTAACAATACAATATTATGTAAGTTGTTATCTAAAATCATTTTTGAATATAATAATCTGTAATATAAACGAACACACAGTATATTTGTCTTATACATTACGAATCCCCGATTTACAAACAGAATATGTAGTTAAGCAGGTAAAAACTCTGGAGGTTACCGAAGTGAATTATACAAATAAATTTGATGAAGGAAGCATACCAGAATTGGATAGGTTGTATATTACGTAAATTTCTCTATGTATATCATAATGGAAACACGAAAAAATAAAAATTCTCAAACAAAAATTAAAAATTTTAGTAAAACTCGTTCAAAAATACAGAAGGGGGGTGATAATGTGAATGCGAAGGATGCGAAGGGTTCTACGGCTCTTATGAAGGCAAGTTTGAATGGAGACACCAAAGTCGTGTCAATGCTATTGGAGAAGGGAGCTGATGTGAATGCGAAGGATAATAGTGGCTCTACGGCTCTCATGAAGGCAACTTTGCACAGACACACAGAAATCGTGCGAATGCTATTGGAGAATGGAGTTGATGTAAATGTGAAGACTGGTTATGGCTCTACGGCTCTGGTTATGGCAAGTTGGGATGGAGAGACAGAAATCGTGCGAATGCTATTGGAGAATGGAGCTGATGTAAATGCGAAGGATGCGGATGGCTCTACGGCTCTCATTAAGGCAAGTTTGAATGGACACACCAAAGTCGTGTCAATGCTATTGGAGAAGGGAGCTGATGTGAATGCGAAGAATAACGCTGGCAATACGGCTTTCTTTTTGGCAAATAGACGTTTTTTGGAAAATAAACCTGGATACAAAGAAATTGTCAAATTATTAAAACAATCTATTGTCGCACAACCATTGCCAAAACATTTTAAAAGACAACGCGATAGAGTAAACTTAGGTAGAGCTTTGCAGAGTGTTCGTGGCACATCTAATAGAGGACCTGATGGGAAACTACCGACTGATATAATACGAATGATGGAGGGAGACACCAGCGCCACCGGACGTTGGAATAGTATTAATAGTTCCCTTGGCGGGAAAAAAACAAAGAAAAGAAATTCTCAAACAAAAATTAACAATTTTAGTAAAACTCGTTCAAAAATACAGACAGGTAGTGGGGCCAAGTGTTCAAGATCAGCCGATGTGATGAGAGGTGATAGTGTGGAAATAGGTATGAGGCTCTTGCACGCAAGTGCGAATGGAGAGACAGAAATCGTGTCAACGCTACTGGAGAAGGGAGCTGATGCGAATACGAGGGATGGTAATGGCAGGACGGCTCTCTGGATGGCAAGTGCGAATGGCCACACAGAAATCGTGTCAACGCTACTGGAGAAGGGAGCTGATGCGAATACGAGGGATGGTAATGGCATGACGGCTCTCTGGGCGGCAAGTGCGAATGGCCACACAGAAATCGTGTCAATACTACTGGAGAAGGGAGCTGATGCGAATACGACGGATGGTAATGGCAGGACGGCTCTCTGGACGGCAAGTTGGGATGGACACACAAAAATCGTGTCAATGCTACTGGAGAAGGGAGCTGATGCGAATACGACGGATAGTAGTGGCAGGACGGCTCTCTGGACGGCAAGTGCGAATGGACACACAGAAATCGTGTCAATGCTACTGGGGAAGGGAGCTCTTGTGGAAACGAATGATGGAAGTGTTCGGGATGGCAGGACGGCTCTCTGGATGGCAAGTGCGGCTGGACACACAGAAATCGTGTCAATGCTACTGGAGAATGGAGCTAATAGGAAAACTGATGATGGTACTGGCAGGACGGCTCTCTTGACGGCAAGTGCGAATGGACACCGTGATATTGTGTCATTATTAGCCAGACAAGAAATAGAAAATGCAAAAAACAAAGGTAGTCTTAGTGTTATTCAAAATGCTACACGAAAAGGTAAGGTATATACTAAGAATGATAATGCTGAGAACTTTGCATCTCCTGCACAACTTACATTCTTTAATTTTGATGAGAATACTGGACCAACTCTGCGACGATATCTCGATACCAACCCTAAAAATGAATGGTTCGACCGAAAGACTTTACGCACCAAAAACAAAAACAAAAACGGTGGTAAAAAAACGAAAAAACGAAAAACGAGAAAGTCCAACATAAAAAATAGAAAAACACGTTCAAAAAGAAAAACGATAACAAAACGTAATAATCATAATAAAAAGTAAATTATATTCAAGTAATAGAGAACCTGAATATAATTATGAAACTCAATCTAAAAACATATGAAAACACATATAAATATAAAATTATATACTAAAATAATACCAGGTTCTCCAATGCCTCCAAAAAATTACAAGAAATATACAAATAAAAAAAGTTCACGAACAATATCCTCGGCTAATCTCGGTCATGCCAAGTATTTGTTTATTGTGGAGTCACCATCCAAGTGTGCAAAGATAGAGCATTTTCTGGGTGCAGAATATTGTTGTATATCATCCAAGGGACACATACGAACAATAGAAGGTTTAAAATCCATAGACACCAAGGAAACATTTGTACCAACATTCACAATAATCAATGAAAAAAGAGAACATGTGGAAGAAATGACAAAAATAATATCAAGGTTCTCAAAATCTAACGTTTTTATAGCAACAGATGATGATAGAGAAGGAGAAGCAATAGGTTGGCATATCTGTATGCAATTCGGGTTACCGATAGAAACAACAAAACGAGTATTATTTCACGAAGTAACGAAGGATGCGATCCAATTATGTGTAAAAAATCCAGTATTAATCAACATGAATGTGGTTCATGCCCAACACGCTCGTCAAGTTCTTGATATATTGGTAGGATACAAGATCTCGCCGTATTTATGGAAGTATTTGTATAACAATAAAACGAATTCATTATCTGCAGGGCGTTGTCAAAGTCCAGCATTAAGATTGGTATACGAGAACCACAATGAAAAAACAGATACACTGGATGAAAAATACAAAATAAGTGCATCATTTCTACCCAAAAAGTTACAATTCCAATTAAATACGGATATGTTCTCCAAAACTGATATTTTAGAGTTCTTAGAAATGTCAAAAACCCATAAACATATGTTATCTGTAGGTGGATATAAGAAGTCAACAAGAGAGTCACCCAAACCGTTTAATACATCAAGATTATTGCAGGTAGCAAGTAATGTTCTCCATATGTCACCAAAAGATACGATGTCAATATGTCAAAAATTATATCAAGGTGGTTTTATAACCTATATGCGTACAGAGAGTATGAAATATTCCAAGGTATATTTGGAGAAGGCAAGTAGTTATATAAAATCTCAATACAATGAAAAATATGTAGGAAATCTGGATAAAATAGAGAACACGGATACGAATAATCCCCACGAGGCGATTCGTGTAACACAAATAGACGTCAGCGTGATAGGAACGTGTGAAGATACGCGAATGAACACGATGTATAAATTAATCTGGAATAATTCAGTAGAAAGTTGCATGTCAGCAGCCGTATATAACGTATCTCAAATAAAAATAACAGCACCAAGGAGAAGTCATTATACATATACAATAGAGATTCCTTCTTTTCTTGGGTGGAAGAAAATTAGTGAAAAAGGAGAACCAACCGATACAGAGAATAATCTGTCTGCATTA
>Ga0257110_1000655_pt1 | contig 16282 bp, 14 predicted proteins | sample LP_taG_7_FD_190184 | JGI IMG/M metagenome (GOLD analysis project Ga0257110, IMG submission 190184) | Marine microbial communities from Northeast Subartic Pacific Ocean, Canada - LP_J_2015_P26_10m | ecosystem: Environmental > Aquatic > Marine > Oceanic | place: Canada: Northeast Subartic Pacific...
AAAAGTTTTTTGCATTTCATCTCTAAGGTCTTCCCGCCAATTAACTAGGATTTCTCTAAAGTGCTTTTTCATAGCAGCACTCATATATTTTTCTTTTTTCTTTGGTTTGTATGCAGATGGTTTTTTTTTAGCCACAACCTTTTTAGCTACAGGCTTCTTAGCCACAACCTTTTTGGCCACAGGCTTTTTAGCTACAGGCTTCTTAGCCACAACTTTTTTGGCCACAACCTTTTTAGCTACCAGCTTCTTAGCCACAACCTTTTTGGCCACAGGCTTTTTCTTAACTACAGCTTTTTTAGCTACAGGCTTCTTGGTAGTAGTTTTTTTTGTTTGTTTTGTGGTCAATTTTGATTTCTTATCAGAATTTGCTTTAGTCATTAAAAAAAATATAATTTTTTAGGGCTGCAAAGTAGCAGAATCCCATGAAATTTACTAGTATTTTTGTATATTATTTTTAACTGCTAAATAACCATCCATAGATAATCTTGGTCCAAATGTTTCAACTACCTTTGATGCTGCATAATTTGAAAACTTTGCACAAGAGGCTAAAGGCATATTTTGTAGATAAGCATACATAAAGGAACCAGCAAACATATCACCAGCACCATTAGTATCTACCGGTTGTATCTGTTCTCCTGAAACATGCTCAGCATTACCTTCAGCAATGACAACGCTACCCTCAGCACCTTTAGTGATTACAGAAGTAAAAGATTTCTCTTTTAAGGCTGTGATCGCATCATCTAAATTATCTTTTCCTGTAAAAGCTTTAGCTTCATCATCATTTCCAAAAACCATATCTATTCCATATGACTCAATAGTTTCAAACTTATCTCTGAATCCCATAACAATTCCTGGATCAGAAAGCGAAAGAGCCTTTAAGATATCTTTATCTTTTAAAAATTCAAGAACAGTAAGAACCGCATTGAAGTTCTCATCACTAGTTACCATGTAGCCCTCAATATAAAATATTTTTGAATTAGCAATAGCTTCTAGATCTAGATCGATTGAACTCATACAAGCACTTACCCCAAGCATGCTAACCATGGTTCTTTTAGCATCTGGAGTAACTAAAATGAGACATTTTCCTGTTGGAAGATCTAATTCTTCTTCGCTATAACCTTTGTGATATACACCAGCACTTTTCAAGCTATCTAAATATCGCAAACCATCATCATCTTTTGAAACTCTGCAAACATGATGACATTCAGCGCCATAACTTGATGAAGCGACTAAAGAATTTGTAGCAGATCCACCACAATCAGAAATTGATTCTGTTCCGAGGTCTTCAAGTTTTTTAGTAATCTCATTTTGCTCTTCTGCTGATACTAAAGTCATTTGATCTGCCTCTAAACCTACAGATTCTAAAAACTCATATGAGACCATATATTGAGTATCAACAAGAGCATTTCCTAAAGCGCAAATATCATATTTCATTTTATAAACCTTCCTTTACTATTAATTCTATTTTTTCTAAAACCATATTTAAAATATTTTCGTCATGTTGAGTTGATATAAAGCCAGCCTCGTATTTTGAAGGGGCAAAATAAACCCCATTAGCAATACACGCATTTAAAAATTTAATAAATATACTATCATTTGTTGCCACAACATCTTCAAAATTATTTGGCATTTCACTCGTAAAGAAGAAACCAAACATGCCGCCCATTTGATTCTTAACAAAATCAATATTATTAGATTTCATAATTTTTGCCATGCCATCTAAAAGATATGAAGCTTTCATTTCCAAACTCTTGTAAGGATCAGTTTTAATGAGTTCAGTTAGAAGAGCTTCTCCAGCTGCCATTGCTAGTGGATTTCCTGATAAAGTTCCAGCTTGATATATAGGACCTTCAGGTGCTAATTGATCCATAAGATCAGCTCTTCCTCCAAATGCACCTACAGGCAGACCTGCTCCAATAACTTTTCCTAAAGCAGTAAGATCTGGTTTGATACCATATAGCTCTTGCGCTCCACCCAATGAAACTCTAAAACCACTCATAACTTCATCAAATATAAGTATGGAGTTATTTTGTAAAGAAACTTCTCGAACTAACTCAAGAAATGATTTATCAGCTGGAACAAAACCCATATTCCCAGCTACTGGCTCAATAATTATTGCAGCTAAATCATTCTTTATTTCATCAAATACTCTTAAAAAATGTTCTTTGTCATTATAGGGACAGCTAATTGTTAAAGATGCTAATTCTGCAGGAACACCTGGAGAGTCTGGCAATCCAAAGGTTGAAACTCCAGAGCCAGCTTTGACTAGTAAAGAGTCAGCATGCCCGTGATAACAGCCTGTAAATTTAATAATTTTATTTTTACCAGTACAACCTCTTGCAAGCCTAATACAGCTCATTGTTGCCTCTGTTCCAGAATTAACCATTCTAATTTTTTCTATAGATGGAACACATTGCTTAATCAACTTTGCAACACTTGATTCTAGTTTAGTTGGAGCTCCAAAGCTTGTTCCCGCTTCAATTTGTTTATTAACTGCAGCAACTACTTTTGGATGCGTATGACCCAGTATCATAGGACCCCAGGATCCTATAAAATCTACATATTCATTGTGATCCTCATCATACAAAAAAGCTCCCTTTGCACTTTTAAAGAAAATTGGCGAACCACCAATATTTTTAAAGGCCCGAACAGGGGAGTTAACACCACCTGGCATCAAGCTTTGCGCTTCTTTAAATAGTTCTTTTGATGTATTTATTTCTTTCAATATATTTTTTCCAAGAAAAATGTTCTAGCTTTAAAATTTATATTCTGATTTGAAAGCAATGATATCAAACTTTTGATGGGTTACTTCAATATCACTATCTGATTTGCAAATTCTTCAACCTTATCCCAATTTGTAAATTCATGAGCCTCTGACATATCTGTCGGACCCTTTGTCATCCACATAATCAACCGAATCATATACTTATCTACAAAATTATATTTTTGGTAATCTATTTTTCCTCCAAATACCTCTAACAATGCAGGCTTCCATGGTGATAATGATAGAAATTTTTCCATATATGGATTTGTATTAGGAGTATTTTTTTCAGGCTTTCTAGCAACAGCATTTACAGAAAAGAATATATTATTATTAGCCTCTAAAATAGAAATATTACTTTCAATAAATTGGTAAAGATCAGGGCTATGTTTGCCATACCTTATACTGGCACCTATAACTATTTGATCATATTTAGAAAGATCTAGTTCACCAGCGTCATCTATCGATACAACCTCTGTTGAATTAGTTTGATTAATTACAGAACTTATTCTTTTACAGATAGCTTTGGTCTGACCGTCAGTGGTCGAGTATATAATTAGAGTTAATGGCATTTGGTTATTTATATTTTAGGCTATTTTAGCCTTTCCTTAATAATTATTCAGATCAATTTTCTAATTAAAATAATTTTTATTTGGAATCTGATAAAATTGTGAAACATTATGACTTCAGAAAATTTAATACAATCTCTCGCCTTAACTGATTCAGCAGTTCAAAGGATTGCTTTAGTTATTAATGTAGAAAAAAAATCTAGGTTCAGAGTTTATGTAACTGGAGGAGGCTGTTCAGGCTTCCAGTATGGTTTTAAATTTGATGATGACGTTGCTTTTGATGATGAAGTTTTAGATTACGAAGGTTTCTCTGTTTTATTAGATTCTCTTTCTTATCCATATCTGTATGGCTCAACGTTAGATTATGTAGAAGACTTGTCGGGCGCAAAATTTGTGATAAATAATCCAAATGCAAAAACTACCTGTGGCTGTGGAGAGTCTTTCGCTATATAGACTTAGTAATAGATCCTAGCAATGCAGGCACTTCCCTAGTATTTTTTAATAGTACAGCCGAAGAAATATTATTGACCCTTCTATAAGCTAACCAACCAAAAGCCATTGATTCAATTGCTTGAGGATCAAGCCCTAGATCTGACGTTAGCTTAATCGGCATATTTAAATGAAATGAAATTCTTTTTAAAAGTGTCTTATTTTTGCTTCCGCCTCCACATACATAAATATTCTTAAAATCATGTTTCTCTTTTCTAATTGCATTAGAAATAGATAATGCTGAAAATTCTGTAAGAGTTGCGAGAATATCTTTTTTGTCATGTTTCAAAAGATTTTTTGATATATAGCCGAAGTTAAATAATTCTTTGCCAGTAGATTTAGGCATTTTCTTTTTAAAAAAACTATTAGATAGTAATTTTTTAAGTTCTTTTAAATTCACTTTACCTTTTTCAGCAATAGCGCCATTTCTATCAAATTCTAAACCCAGAACCTTTGAGCAATAAGCATCCATTAATGCATTTCCAGGACCAGTGTCTGTCCCAAAATAAGATCCATCAGCTTGAACATATGTATAGTTTGAAATTCCACCAATATTTAAAATAATTCTAGATTCTTTTTTAGATTTAAAAAGTTCAGCATGAAACTCTGGAACAAGTGGCGCTCCTTCACCCCCTTTTGCAATATGCATATTCCTAAAATCACTAACAACTGTGGTTCCAGTTATAGCTGATACTATATTTGGATCACCAATCTGAGTTGAAAAATTATTCTTTATATCTGGTTCATGTCTTATAGTTTGACCTGAAATACCAACAGCAATATTTTGGGGATTCTTAATAACATTTTTATCTATTATTCTTGAGACTGCTTTTGCAAAAATTAAACCTACTTTTTTATTTAATACCCCAAGATCAGATAAAGAAATTAAATTATTGGTTATCGTATTACTTATATCATCACTTAAATTCTTAGGAATCTTGATTGAATCAAAAGCTTCTAACTTTATATTTTTCTTTGTTACTGAAATTAAAGACACATCGACTGCATCATGGCTAGTGCCACTCATTGCACCTATATATAACTTTGAATTAGTTGGCATTTGGGTCTAAATTGTTAAATCTATCTAATAGCTTATTGTTTTCAGCCAATAATGCAAAGAAGTCATCCTTTTGTTCAATTGGTACTGGTTGAGCAGAAGGGAGTTTTACTCTGACTGGATCTGTTCTTTTTGAACCAACCTTGAATTCATAATGCAGGTGGGTTCCTGTAGCAGCACCTGAATCACCAACGTAACCAATTGTCTGACCTTGAGAAACTTTTGATCCAACTTTTAGTTTTTTATTAAAGGCTTCCATATGAGCATATAAAGTAGAAATATTACCACCGTGTTTAATCTGGATTGTTCTTCCATAACCAGACTTAGTGCCTATAAACTTAATGACCCCATCACCAGATGCTCTTATAGGAGTGTTTCTGACCGCAGCATAATCGACACCATTATGAGCTTTTATTCTGTGCAGAATAGGGTGCATTCTATTCGGATTAAAATGTGAGCTTATGTAGGCAAAATCTAAAGGAGCTCTTAAAAAAGCCTTTTTTATATTATTACCAGAACTATCGTAATATTCTTTACCTGTTTCTTGATTTATAAATCTATAAGCATTGTAGACTTGGCCTTGATTGATAAATTCAGCAAAAACAATATCACCATTTTTAGCAATTTCGCCTTCTGCATATACAGTTTCATAAATAAGCTTAAAGGTATCACCTTTTCGAATATCAAACACAAAATCAATATCCCACCCAAATAAATATGCTAAATCCATAATAACGCTATCGGGAATATCGGCTTTGAGACCAGCTTCATAAAAAGAAGAATTTATAATGCCACTTTTAAAGCTGGTAACTATTTCAGGGTTCTTTACTATTTTAGTTATAGTAATTTCATCCTCGATATTGATTACAAGTGAATTAATATTATCTTTGATAATTTCTATTTTAATTATTTCATCATCAAGATAAGTAAACTGCATTTTATTGCCTGGCCTAATGTCTATTAGTGACCCAGCACTATCCTTTCTGAAGACTTTATATGCTGTATTTAATGGCACTTTAAATTCCTCAAATATTATAGAAAGATTTTCTCCATCTTTAACAGTATAAAAATCATAAGATTTAGTAAGAGGTGAAGTTGAAATTATTTCCTCTGATTCAAAAATATCTTCTACAGGCAATTCAGGATTATTTTTTAGATCAATATTAACAAGCAGGATAAACCCTACAAATATAAGGAATATGATCATCACATACTTAAAAGAAACTCTTTTAAATCCAATCATATTTATTCTTTATCTAAATTAAGTAGCTCTGTATTTCCACCAAAAGCCACTGTATTTTTAGAAACTACTCTTTCATTCACAAATTGTAATAAATAGTTTGGGCCTCCTGCCTTGAGACCACATCCTGAAAGCCCTTCACCACCAAATGGCTGAACACCTACTACTGCTCCAACCATGTCTCTATTAACATAAGCATTTCCGGCCGATAGTAACGCTGATATTTCAGCGTGCTTGGACTCAATTCGAGAATGGATTCCAAGGGTTAAACCATAATTTTTATCATTAATTTCAATTAAGTTTTCTTTTAAGGTAGATGCTTTATATTTATATATGTGCAAGATTGGCCCGAACTGCTCTTCGTTAATTTCATCTAATGCATTTAGTTCTATTAAGCATGGCGAAATAATATTTTTTTCAGTAAGGTGCTCGTGTGATTGAAACTTTTTATTAGAGCTAGTGAATGAATTGATATAGGTTTCTAATTTTTTAAAAGCATCTACATTGATAATTGGGCCAACATCAGTTTCAAAATTATTGGGAGCGTCTAAAGTTAATTCCTTCATTGCTCCGGTGAGTATTTCCCACATATCTTCGTATATTTCTTCTTGAACAAGAATAAGTCTAAGGGCAGAACATCTTTGACCAGCTGAATTAAATGCTGACCTGATAACATCATCAGTTACTTGTTCTAAGAGGGCGCTTGAATCAACCACCATTACATTTAGTCCACCTGTTTCAGCAATTATTGGTGTTATAGCTCCTTCTTTCGAAGCCAAATTTTTATTTATATATTTTGCAGTCTTATGTGAGCCAGTAAAACTAACTCCTTGGATATTATCAATAAGGCTTAGCGCATCTCCTTGCTCTGCTCCACCTAGAATTAATTGCAATGCTTCTTTGGGAACACCTGCTTTATGAAAGAGTTCTATTATTTTAAAGCCTATTATTGATGCATGCTCTGATGGCTTTGCTATTACATTATTTCCAGTAACTAATGCTGCACTGATTTGTCCTACGAGAATAGCAGCAGGAAAGTTCCAGGGGCTTATGCATAAAAATGTTCCTTTGGGATGATAAGAGATTTCATTTAGTTCACCTGTTGGTCCCTTTAATTCAATAGATTGAGATTGAATATTATTAGCTTCATTACAATAAAATCGTAAAAAGTCCTCAGCTTCTCTTAATTCATCCCAGGCATCATGAATTGTTTTGCCCGTTTCATGTAATAGAAGATGCAAGAGTTCACCTGAATTAGCCTGAATGAGATCAGCCATTTTTTTTAAGATGCTAGTCCTATAACTAATATTTGTTTTACCCCAGTCATAATTTGTAGATTTTGCGCTAAAGCTATTTATTATTATTTCAGGATCATCAAATTTTACTGACCCTATACAGCCTCCATCACATAGTGACTTAATTTCATGCGCAGGACTTGAGGATTGAAATGATGATTGCACATCATAATTAGTATCTTTAAATTTTTGCAGATTTAACTTTATGTTATCTATATTTTCTCTCTCAGTTAGATCTAAGCCAGGAGAGTTAATTCTGTTATTAAACATATCTTTAGGTAATTGTATTTTTAATAAATCATTTTTTTCTAATTTTGATTCTAATACTTTTGCAGGATTTTCTGCTAATTTTTTAGGATCAACTTCTGAATCAAGAAGCCTGTTTATAAATGAACTATTTGCTCCATTCTCTAATAACCTTCTTACTAGGTAGGGCAATAAATCTTTATAGGCTCCAATAGGTGCATAAATACTAGCCTTTGGAATATGCTCGCACACTTTATTAGCTGAATCATATAACAATTCACCCATTCCAAATAATCTTTGAAATTCATAGGTCTTGTTGTATCCCATATGGTAAATAGCAGCAATAGTATGAGCATTATGAGTTGCAAACTTAGGATAAATTTTCTCTATATCAAAAATTTTCTTTGCAGTATGGAGGTAACTCAAATCAGTTAAACTTTTATTTGTAAAAACTGAATATCCTGGATGAGATTTAATCTGTGATTGCTTGATTTCATAATCCCAATAAGCACCTTTAACCAGCCTTACATGAATAGGCGCTCTTTCTTTTAATATATCTTCTGCCCAATCAATAATTTCTAATGATCTTTTTCCATAGGCCTGAACTGCCATGCCTATGTTGCTCCAATCTTTGTATTTTTTATTTAATAAAATTTTCTCTATTATCTCGAGTGAAACTGAAAGCCTATCTTGCTCCTCAGCATCAATTGTTACCTCAACATCTTTTTTAAATGCCAAGTCCACCAATGCTTCTAATTTTGGGATTAAGTTGTTTTTAATATGAGTTTGATTAAGCATTTCATACTTAGGACTTAAAGCAGAAATTTTAATAGATATTCCATTATTAGCTCCATGCTTATCATTAATAGCACTTACATTATTAATGGCATCTTCGTAAGCTTTAAAATAGTTATTAGCTTGGGTTTCAGTTCTGGCTGCTTCGCCCAACATATCAAAAGAGTAGGAATTGTTCTCAATACCTTTAATCTTATTAATATCCTCAAAGTCTCTACCCATAACAAATTCACCACTTAGAATTTTCATTGCCATCATAATGGCTTCTCTTACAGGTATTTCACCCGACTTTTTAGTCAACTTATTAAGCCATTTAAGAGGATTATTTGAGAGTTCATCTGAAGGCTTTATAACCTTGCCAGCTAGCAAAAGACCCCAAGTAGATGCATTTACAAGCAGACTATCAGCCTTATTTAAATGTGCTTCCCAAGAACCTGCTGAAAGCTTTTCAGAGATTAAAATGTTTCTTGTTCTGCTATCAGGAATTCTAAGCAATGATTCTGCTAAACACATCAGAGCAACGCCCTCATTATTTGAGAGCCCGTATTCGCTTAGAAATGCATCGAGTTGAGTCCGCTCACTTTTTCTATCTCTGCAAAGCTTAATAATATTTACAGCATCTTCTTCTATAGACGCATTATTAAGAAACTGACTATCAGCTATAAAATTTTTAGCTAAAATTTCTTCGGAATAAAATTTTTTTTCCATAACTGACATTTGTAGTATTTTAATCTTATGTGCATAACTATCAATGCTTGCTCATGCTTAAATGAGTTTTGATATAGTTATGAAAACCAAGGAATTTTCTAAATCTATTAATAATATTATGGTAGTCTAGCAATATATGAAAGAGGCATTAAAACTAATAAAACGAGGCACTGACGAGATTCTTACAGAAGCAGATCTGAAAAAGAAACTGGATTCTGGAAAGCAATTAGTTGTAAAGGCTGGCTTTGATCCTACCGCACCTGATTTACACCTTGGACATACTGTATTACTTAATAAATTAAGACATTTTCAAGAATTGGGCCATAAAGTTATATTTTTGATTGGTGATTTTACTGGTCAAATAGGCGATCCTTCAGGAAAAAATAAAACCAGGCCAACTCTTGATGCTAAAGAATTAGCAAAAAATTCTAAAACCTATCAAAAGCAAGTTTTTAAAATCTTAAAAAAAGAATTAACTGAAGTTCGTTTCAATTCCGAATGGTGTAATGACCTTGGAGCAAGTGGACTTATTCAACTTGCATCTAAATATAATGTTGCTCGAATGCTTGAAAGAGATGATTTCAATAAACGCTATAATGCCAATCAAAGCATTGCAGTTCATGAATTTTTATATCCTTTAATCCAAGGTTATGACTCTGTAGTTTTAGAAGCAGATGTGGAATGTGGAGGTACAGATCAAAAATTTAATTTATTGGTCGGGAGAGAGCTTCAAAGATCTTATGATCAAGATCCGCAAGTTGTCCTGACAGTTCCTATTCTTGAAGGATTAGACGGAACCAATAAGATGTCAAAATCACTTAATAATTATATCGGTGTCGATGAAGCCCCAGATGAGATGTTTGGAAAAATTATGTCAATTTCAGATGATCTCATGTGGAGATGGTTTGAGTTACTTAGCTTTATTTCAGAAAATGAAATCGCCTCATTAAAAAATGAAATGGATGCAGGAAAAAATCCAAGGGATATAAAATTTATTTTAGCTGAGGAGCTTGTTAATAGATTCCATGCCGATGGTGACGGCGAAGCATGCAAGGAAGCATTTTTACAAAGATTTCAAAAAGGCTTAATGCCTGATGATATTCCAGGCATTTCTATTGATATAGATGGCGACAGTATGCCTTTGGTTAATTTATTAAAAAATACCGAAATGGTAGCTAGCACCTCAGAGGCAGCAAGACTTATTAAGCAGGGCGGGGTCAAAATAGATTCCAAGAAGGTAGAAGATCCTAAGCTGGAGATCAAAAAGGGCAGCGAAGCTATCTATCAAGTTGGAAAAAGAAAATTTTTAAAAATAAAGGTTTAAATATGAAAAAAGTATTTCAGTTATTTGTTTTATTTATGTTGGTTGGTTGTGGCCAAGAAGAAAGTATTAGCCTCGCTGTTCCTCAAAATGTAATGGATAAAAATATGCAAGATGGAGAGCTATTTCTTCAATCCAATCTTTCCCAAAATGGAGTCATAGAAGTTGAGCCAGGATTACAATATATTGTTATTAATAATGGTGACGAGGGAGCAAGGCAGCCCCGTCCATCTGATAAAGTAACTGCCCATTTTCATGGAACTCTTTTAGATGGAAGTGTGTTTTGGAGCTCGGTTGACATGAATGACCCATTGGTTATCAAACCATCTCAATTAATTCCAGGTTGTCAGAAAATTTTACCTCTTATGAGATTAGGCGATAAATGGAAAGTATTTATTCATCCTGACATGGCATACGGAGTAGAAGGGCGACCAACCATTCCATCAAATTCAGTTTTAACTTTTGAGATTGAGCTTTTAGCAATCAACTAATCGCTAGAACTTACTGCTCTTGATTTTCCTCAGCAGCAGCCTCTTTTCTTAATTTAATTTTTGATAAGCTAATCTTATCTTTCATGGTCATAATATAGGCTGATACAGCTAGTAGTAATATGCCTGAAGCTTCATAGATAATATTAATACCATCAAAACCCTTGCTTTGAATTACTATCATTCGAGTTAAAGCGGTAATGGCAATAATAATTGGAAGTGTTACCGGAATACGTTTATCTCTATAAAAAATACCGACCATTCCTAAGACTTCTGCATAGATAAATAGTAAGAACAGATCACTTAGGTCCACAACCTGGACCATAATAATTCTTTCTAATTCCATGAATGCCGCAAAAAGAGTTGCCAAAGCGATTGCCGCTAAAATAACTCCTTCACTAAACCATATAAATTGCTGTAACCATTTATTTTCTTTCATACATCTATTAAAAACAAAAAAGTTCTATTTAACAAGATTTAAAAGAATCATTTTTTATATATACACAATTTAAATTAATAAGAATGGTGGGTCTGGGTGGACTCGAACCACCGACCTCACCCTTATCAGGGGTGCGCTCTAACCAAGCTGAGCTACAGACCCGAAAGTTCGGGATCGCCATTTTAACTGTTATCCGATAAAGATAGAAGAATTATTTGAAATTAAAGATCACCATCTTCGCGAAGTTTTTTTCTGATCTTTGTGGCGCTAATATCTGTAATTGCTTCCTCAAAACTCTCTTCTTCAAAGACATAACCCACACCTCGACCATAGGTAATATTTACAATATTAGGGACAAGCATGATTTCGTATTCTTTACCTCTTTCAAATCCATCCACTTGAAGACCATCCTCTATGTTCTTACAAACAGTGTCCCAATCAAAAGGATTATCATCCTGACCATCTCCGCCTGAAGCGCCCTGGACATCTCTGACTTGAATAGCTACTTGCCCAGTTTTTGCAACACATCTTTTAAATAGTGCTTGATGGCCATCATGCCAAGGCTGCCATCTACCTAACATTTGAACAGTTGGCTTTTTCCAATCAAACATTTTTTAATATTTCCTTAGCCACATCATCGTGATTATGATCATTCCATTCAGTAATATGAAAACTTACATTCTCAGGATTTTGAAATAACTTATTAGTATCTTCGTATCTTCCTTCCTTAATAGTATCCATCCATACAACAATATCAGCATCAAAGTTTTCTCTAGTTTCTTGAGTAGGGCAAACAAAATCACATACTACATATCTACCATGTGATTTCTCAAAATCTGCAAAGCTGCGCATTCGAAGTGACTGTCTTCTTCTGCCTTCATCAGAAAAGTCCCAATCATTTGCCATTTCTCGAACCTTGTCTGCGTTATACCAAGCCGCACTCAATAAAGGCACTAACCTTTCTGTGAGATAGGTTTTACCACTTCCTGGCAAACCCATTACTAAAACTTTCATAAATTAGTCCCTATTATTAATTTATTAAATTGCATTTACTAAGAGTTCTTTAGAGATTTATACAGGCTGAAGTATATATAAGCCCATGGAAATACAAAGGTATATTCAATCAGGCCTGCAAAAACTAATTGAAGAAGAGAACTTCCTCCGCCTGCTGCCATTGGTAAAATTGAAAAAGGTAGCATCGCCAAAGCAGCACTTAAAGCAATAAAACTAAAAGTTAAGAAGAATAAAATAGTTCCATGCTCATCTGTTACTTCCCATGATTTAGCAATAGATTCTCTAACACCTTTATTTTCAAACATTATATAAGCAGGAGTTAGTCCCAATCTGCCAAATAAATAGAACCCAGGCAAAATAAGCATTAGCAATCCAAGGGTAAAGACAATATAGCAAAGTACTAAAGCGCCTAAGAGCGGAAAGAATTTTTTAAACCCAATAAATAAAGCATCAAATGGTTTGATACTTTTGCCCTCGGTCAGAGCATTAAATGCCACAAAAGTTCCACCGGTAAAAGAAATACTTAAAATTATTGAAATAAATGAAAGAAGCGTAATTGGCAAAGAGTTAGTTTCAAAATACATTGTAATATCATCAATATTTCCCGCTTCCATTAACAGCGTTGCATCTGTTAAATAATAAGCAGTAATTATCTCTACTAAAAAGACAGGTAATGCCATGACTGCAAGAAACTGCCAATGAATATATGCAAATTGCCAAGCTGATTTAAATTGGTTCATAATAGTAAAAAATTTATATTAAAAATTATGAGAAATATTATAGTCTACGGTTTTTTCTTTGTCCTCTCCGGTTGTTCAACTGAAACAGTAACTGACACTGATTCAATTACTTATCCAACATCAAGAACGGTTCCTTTTATCGAAACCCTGCATGGAACTGAGATATCAGATCCTTATAGATGGCTAGAAGATTTTACCGGCGATGAAGCAAATGCTTGGGTTGAGAAGCAGAATGCCTTCACACAAACTTTTATTAAAGAGACTCCAACCAAAACTGCTATAAAAGCAGACCTATCTAAAATATGGGTGAGTGATTCTATAAGTACGCCCTTTATAAGAGAAGGTAAGACTTTTTATTATTTTAACAATGGAAATTGGCAACAAAGTAAACTCATGATGAAAGCATGCGACGCCTGTGAAGAAGAGATTTTACTTGACCCAAATCTTTTTTCAGATGATGGAACAGTCTCTCTTGGAAGTATTAGCATTAGTCCGAATGCAGAGTACATGGCTTACTCTATTTCAGATGGCGGTTCTGACTGGAAAAGCTGGAAAATTATGAAGATAGCAGATAAATCTTTGCTTGCAGATAGCCTTTTATGGACAAAATTTTCTAGTGCTGTTTGGGAGAATGATAATTCTGGATTCTATTATCTAAAATATGATGAACCAGATGGTGAGGCTCTTCTTGAAGTGAATGAAGCACCTCAACTCCTATTTCATACTCTTAATACAGATCAATCAAAGGATAGATTAATTTATAAAAATTCGGAGAAGCCTCGATGGAGCTTTGGAATAAATGTTGTTAAGGATACTTCTTACAAGATTCTATCAATAGGAGAGGGAACCGATGAAAGAAATAGAGTCTATATCCAGCTAGAAGCTGATGGTGAATTTATTCCTCTAATTGATGAACTTATTGGTGCATACAACTTAATATCCTCCAAAGAAAATATTTTATGGTTTTACACAACTGAAAATGCTCCAAATGGAAAAGTTGTTAAATTAGAAGTAAAAGAAGATCAAAGTTCTGAATGGTCAGAAGTTATTTCTGAAACAAAAAATTCGATTTCGAGTGTTAACGTAATTAATAATTCTTTTGTTGTTATATATCTTGAAGATACGCTTTCTTTAGTTAATTTTTATAACCTAGACGGCTCCTTTAGCCACAAACTTAAGGGAGATTTTAAAGGTAGCATTGGAGGTTTTGGTGGAAGTATTGATGACACTGAAACTTATTTTAGTTTTACAAATTTCACAACACCATCTCAAATACATAAAATAGACCTCACCAAAAATTCTAGTAAATTATTTTGGGCTGAAAAGTTAATGGACTTTACTGCTTCAGATTATGCTTCTGAACTAAGATTCTATAAATCCAAGGATGGAACAAAAATACCACTTCACATAAGCTATAAAAAAACGACAAAGCTCAATTCCTCATCACCAGTTTTACTTTATGGCTACGGTGGATTTAATATTTCAATCCTGCCCAGATTTTCAAAAAGCTACTTAGCTTGGATGAATCAAGGGGGCGTTGTAGCTGTTGCAAATCTTAGAGGCGGCGGTGAATATGGAGGAGCTTGGCATAATGATGGAAAGCTTTTTAATAAACAAAATGTTTTTGATGATTTTGCCTATGCAGCCAAGTATCTTCACAAATCTAGAATTGGATCAAGCTCTACTACTGCCATCCAAGGTGGTTCTAATGGAGGCTTGTTGGTTGCAGCTACTATGCTACAAAATCCAAAGTTATTTGCAGCCGCTATTCCTCAAGTAGGGGTTTTGGATATGCTGAGATTTAATAAATTTACTATTGGCTGGGCATGGGAAAGTGACTATGGATCTCCTGAAAAAACCAATGAGTTTTATAATCTTTTATCTTATTCTCCATATCATAATATTGAGAATGGTGAATGTTATCCTCCTACACTTGTAACAACGTCAAAAAGAGACGATAGAGTTGTCCCATCTCATTCATTTAAATTTGCTGCCAGACTTCAAGCTTCTCAAGGATGTGACAACCCAATACTTATTAGAATAGAAGACAGGGCTGGTCATGGTGCAGGTACTCCAAAAGATAAAAGGATTGAACAGATTTCAGATGTGTATGGATTTGCTTTATCTTCAATGAATTAATTTAAGTATGAGCAACCAAGTCCAATCAAATATGCAGAAGGTTGCATATACAGCTTTAGCTGGAACTAGTATTGAGTGGTATGACTTTTTCTTATATGGCGCAGCAGCAGCACTTATTTTTCCTACAGTTTTTTTTGGTGAAGCATCTCCTTCAACTGCATTAATATTATCTTTTTTAACCTTTGCAGCAGGTTTTATAGCAAGGCCTATAGGCGGTATTATATTTGGCCACTTTGGCGATAGGATAGGAAGAAAAAAAACACTAGTCACTGCTTTAATTTTAATGGGAGTTTCATCAACATTAATTGGCTTACTGCCAACTTATGCCATGATTGGAGTAACTGCTCCTATCTTATTAACGCTCTTAAGGTTCGCTCAAGGAATTGCCATAGGCGGTCAATGGGGAGGTGCTATGCTCCTTGTAACAGAGAGCGCGCCATCTAATGAAAGGGGATACTATGGAGCTTTTGCGCAAGCGGGGGCACCTGTTGGGGTCATTTTAGCTAATCTAGCATTTATTATTACAAGCGCATCAGTATCAGATGAATCCTTTCTTGCATGGGGTTGGCGTATTCCTTTTTTAGCAAGCGCATTATTAATTGCTATTAGTATGTATATACAACTTAATTTAGAAGATACAAAAGCATTTAAAGAACTTCAGGCTTATAAAGAAGGACTTCAAAAAGACATAAATACAGCTGAAGTCCTAGTTGAAAAATCACCAATTATTGAAGCAATTAGAAAATATCCTAAAAGGATTATTCTTGCTGCTGGAGCTTTTTTATCTGTGCAAGTAACTTTTTATATCTTGATTGCTTTTATGCTTGTATACGGAGTTTCAAATACTAATTTATCTAGGGATGACATATTAGCAGCTATTCTTATAGCTTCAGCTATCCAAGTTCCCGTTCAATTTGTCTTTGCTTCATATTCAGATAAGCACGGACGAAAAGGCATTTTTATGCTTGGAGCAATTCTTAC
>Ga0257110_1000656_pt1 | contig 16277 bp, 14 predicted proteins | sample LP_taG_7_FD_190184 | JGI IMG/M metagenome (GOLD analysis project Ga0257110, IMG submission 190184) | Marine microbial communities from Northeast Subartic Pacific Ocean, Canada - LP_J_2015_P26_10m | ecosystem: Environmental > Aquatic > Marine > Oceanic | place: Canada: Northeast Subartic Pacific...
GTAACAATTCTAATGTTAGATTATTTTAATGGTAATGTTTTACTGGGTTCAGTATTGCTAACAATTTTTGTCTTAATTTTTTCAGAGATTACGCCAAAAACAATAGCCGCAATCAAACCTGAAGAATTTGCTATAAAATCATCTAGTTTGCTTAAAGTATTCAGTTTAGTTTTTAGCCCTATAATTCTTGCAATTAATGCTGTCAGCTCAAGAATATTAAGACTTATTAAGTTAGATATTAAAAAATCACATGCTAATGATAATCTTAATACTCAAGAGTTAAGGACGCTTCTTGAAGAGTCAGGCGACTTGATACCTTTCCAATTTAAAGAAATGCTTTCATCTATTCTCGGTATGGAAGAATTAGTTGTGGAAGATATTATGATACCGACGTCAGAGGTTATTGGTATTAATATTAACGATTCATTTGAAAATGCAAAACATATTATAGAATCAAGCTCTTACTCTCTCCTTCCAGTTTATAAAGATTCAATTGATGGGATATTGGGAGTTCTACATTTAAAAGACTCTCATTCTTTTTTAAATTTATTAAAAGAAAAAGATGATTTTAAGAGCATTCTTATGGAAACTTACTTTGTATCTCAATCAACCACTCTAATTAAACAACTAAGTGAATTTCAAAAATCTGAGAGAAATATTGGGATGGTAGTCGACGAGTATGGTGAAATTGAGGGTCTAATTTCTTTAGAGGATATTTTTGCTGAGATAGTTGGAAGATTTGGTAATGAAAAGATTGAGTTTGAAAAAGAATTTATAAAAAGAAAAGATGGGTCAATTGTTACTGATGGTAATTGTAAAATTAGAGATTTAAATAAATATGCCAAATGGTTAATTCCAGAAGTTAATTCTAAAACTATTAACGGACTTCTTACAGAATATTTAGACCAAATTCCTCAAGCTAATCTTTGTGTTGAAATCCAAAGTTATAGATTTGAAATTATGGAGATTGAAGATAATTCAATAGCTCAGGTTAAAATTTTTAAAGCTAAAAAAAACGAGGCATAAAGCCTCGTTTTAATAATTAGCTCTCTAATTACATCATTCCGCCCATTCCACCCATGCCGCCCATATCAGGCATTGCAGGAGCAGGAGATGCGTCTTGTGGAATATCTGTAACCATTGCTTCAGTAGTAATCATCATTCCTGCAACTGAACCAGCAGCCTGAAGAGCTGTTCTAGTTACTTTAGCAGGATCCAAGATTCCCATTTCAATCATGTCGCCATAATCACCAGTAGCAGCGTTAAAACCATAAGACCCTTTGCCACTTTTAACATTAGCAACTATTACAGACGCTTCTTCTCCAGCATTAGAGACTATCTGCCTTAAAGGTGCTTCAAAAGCTTTTTTAGCAATGTTAATGCCGACATTTTGATCATCATTCGCACCAGTAAGCTTTTCAACTGCCTCTAAAGCTCTTACTAACGCAGAACCGCCTCCTGGAACAACACCTTCTTCAACTGCTGCTCTAGTAGAATGAAGAGCATCTTCAACTCTAGCTTTCTTTTCTTTCATTTCAACTTCTGATCCTGCTCCAACTTTAATTACAGCAACACCGCCAGCAAGTTTTGCAACTCGCTCTTGAAGTTTCTCTTTATCATAATCAGAGCTAGTCTCTTCTATCTGAGCTCTTACTTGATTAACTCTTGCTGCTATAGCATCTTGATCACCTGAACCATCAATAACTGTCGCATTATCTTTATTCATAGTAACTCTCTTTGCAGTCCCTAAGTCCTCAATAGTGGCTCCTTCAAGAGAAAGACCAACTTCTTCAGAAATAACTGTGCCTCCAGTAAGAACAGCGATATCTTCTAACATCGCTTTTCTTCTGTCACCAAATCCAGGAGCTTTACATGCTGCAGCTTTTACAATTCCTCTTAAATTATTAACAACCAGGGTTGCTAGCGCTTCACCTTCAATATCTTCAGCAATAATTAGCAAAGGTCTTCCAGCCTTTGCAACAGATTCTAATAATGGAAGAAGGTCTCTTATATTTGAAATCTTTTTATCATGTAAAAGGATTAGTGGATTTTCTAACTCAACTGTCATGCTATCTTGATTAGTAACAAAATATGGAGAAAGGTAGCCTCGATCAAATTGCATTCCTTCAACAACATCTAGCTCATTATCAATGCCACTTCCTTCTTCAACAGTAATTACTCCCTCTTTTCCAACTTTCTGCATAGCTTCAGCAATTATTTCACCAACTGCTTCATCTCCATTTGCTGAAATTGTCCCAACTTGAGCAATAGCTTTATCATCTGCACATGGAACACTTAAGTCTTTTACATAATCAACAGCTGCTAAAACAGCTTGATCAATTCCTCTTTTTAGATCCATTGGATTCATTCCAGCTGCTACAGCTTTGTTGCCTTCATTAACAATTGATTGAGCAAGAACGGTAGCTGTTGTAGTTCCATCTCCAGCTTCATCTGAAGTTTGTGAAGCAACCTGCTTTAGCATTTGGGCTCCCATGTTTTCAAATTTATTTTCTAATTCAATTTCTTTGGCAACTGAAACACCATCTTTAGTGACAGTAGGTGCGCCAAATGATTTATCTAAAACAACATTTCTCCCCTTAGGGCCTAATGTTACCTTTACAGCATCTGCCAAAGTATTAACACCATCTAACATTTGACTTCTTGCTAAGTCACCGAATTTCACATCTTTTGCTGACATTTTTATATCTCCGTTTTTATATAATTAATTAAGATTCAATAACACCAAAAATATCACTCTCACTTAAGATAAGATATTCATTACCATCGATTTTTACTTCACTTCCACCATAAGGACCAAAGATAACTAAATCTCCTGTGTTGACTCCAATTGGCATAACTTCTCCAGAATCATTTTTCTTACCTGGACCAACAGCTATAACAACACCTTGTGATGGTTTTTCTGTAGCAGTTCCAGATAGAATAATTCCACCTGCTGATGTTTTTTCTTCTTCAGTTCGCTCGACAAGAACCTTGTCATGTAAAGGTCTTAATTTCATTAGTATTCTCCCTACTTTATGAATTATAAAAATTACTTAAATTAAGTTATTTAACAAAAATTTATTCTAACCGTTAGTTAAGGACTAATTCTAATAAATCAATAGTCAGGATAGAACTTTTTAAGATATTTCCAGGACATATAGCCAACGATTACACCAATAATATCAGAAAGTAAGTCATATAATTCAAAAGTTCTATATTCTAAAGAGTTCTGAATAACTTCAATTAAGAATCCATACAAAATTAATAATAAAAATAAGAAAATTCTTTTTATTTTAAAATCAGATGCATATGCTAAAAAAGTAATTACAGTAAATGCTAGAAAATGAAGTAATTTATCTTGAAGCAAAAACTTTGCAGTTGATGCATCTATTGAAATAAAACTCATTATAGAGGTAAATAAAATTGTTAAGAAGAATACAAATCGAACGAAATAAATAATTTTATCCATAAATATCTTTATAAAATCTTATTAAAAGAATTGAGGGTATTGTTAAGGCTGAAGTAATTATAAAAAATGACATCCAGCCATAGTCATCTCCAAATACAATGCCTAACTTTATAATTATAAGACCAGAGAACCCTGCAAGAATTTTTCCAGGAAGCATCATAAAAGATGTAAATAAAGCATATTGAACGGCTGTATATTGTTTAGAAACTAAACTAGTTAAAAAAGTAATATTAACAGTTCCAACAATGCCTGCTGCCATACTATCTAGGGCAACAACTAGAGATAATAATGCAAGAGATTTTTCTGATATTGCTATATATGCAAAAAATAAATTGGTAATCATTACCAAAAAAGCTCCAATAATAAGAGAGTTTTTAACACCGGCAGATTTAATTAATTTACCGCCCACAAAAAAACCAAAAATTGAGGCAGCTAAAGCTACTGTTTTTACAACAAATCCTATTTCCTCGAGTGAATATCCCATTTGAATATAAAAAGGATTAATAATTTGACCTGTCATTATGTCGGTAAGCCTATAAGTGCTAATTATCGATAACAAAAGTAATGCGGCATATAGCCCAAATCTATTAAAAAAATCTTTTAGAGGTACAACAATGGAATCACTGAAACTCAATTGTCTTAAAGATGCATTTTTATTTTCAGGGGTCAGATATAAACCAACAAAACCAAAAAGCATGAATAAGGACATTAGTTGATAAACAAATGACCAGTTAGTTCTTGAAGCTAAAATAAGAGCGCCAGATGTAGCTAAAAGAATAGCTATTCTGTAGCCAAGTTGATAACTTGCAGCTAAGTTACCTTGTTCATCTATTTCAGACATTTCAATTCTAAATGCATCAATGGCAATATCTTGAATAGAACCAAAAAAAGCTACAAAAAAAGCAAACTTAGCAAATAAGCTTAAATTGGTTGAAGGATCAGTAATAGAAATTAGAAATAAAAATATTATTATTAGTATTTGCATTAATATTATCCAGCTTTTTCTTTTTCCAAATTTATTAAAAAATGGAATTGAGAAGTTATCAACTAATGGAGACCATAAAAATTTTAATGAATAAGTTAATACAATCCATGCAAAAAAACCTATTGTAGCCAAATCTATATCTATAACAGCAAGCCATGTACCAAGAGTAACGAAGACAAGCATATAGGGCAATCCGGATGTAAAACCCAGCAAGAAGATACTTATTTTTTTATAATTCATAAATTATCTATTAATTTATTCCATTTAAAAAGAGCGCCAGGATCTGTTTTTCTTCCTGGAGCTATATCTGAATGCCCAACCAAACTATCTTTTGAAAGATGGGGATAAGTTTTAATTAGCAATCTAGTTAAACTTACTAAAGAATTATACTGCGCATCTGCAAATTCACTGCGGTCTGTTCCCTCGAGCTCAATTCCAATTGAATAATCGTTACAATTTTCTTGACCTAAATAAGAAGACACTCCTGCATGCCATGCTCTTTTGTTAAAAGGAACAAATTGAAGTATTTCTCCGGTTCTTTTAATTACTATATGAGATGATACTTTAAGATTTTCTATAGATTTAAAATATTCATTTCTTGTTATATCTAATTTATTTAAAAAGAAATCTTTTATTTCATTTCCTCCATACTTTCCTGGAGGTAAACTAATTGCATGCACAACTATTAAAGAAATATCTATGTTTTTTGGCCTACTATCATGGTTAGGGGAAGGATAAAAAATGGCTCCCTCTATAAGATTATCTTTTATATTTATTAAGGACATAACTTAATATCCCATATGAAATTAATTTTGACAAATAAGGTTATTTAACTCGTTCTTTTCTTAATTCAGGCGGCATCTTAAAGACAATATTTTCTTCATCTTTTCCAATTTCATTTATGACACCGCCAGTAAAGTCTCTAAGTGCTAATGCTATCTCTTGAACTCTATCTTCCGGAGCCGATGCTCCAGCAGTAATAGCTATTTTATTAATATTTTTAATTTTCTCTAAATCTAGATCATTGAATTCATCAATTAAAATTGCTTCACATCCACATCGATCAGAGAGCTCTTTAAGCCTATTAGAGTTAGAGCTATTTTTTGATCCTACAACAATCATAAATTCATTCTCTAGTGCTAGTTGTTTAACTGCATCTTGTCTGTTTTGAGTGGCATAGCAAATGTCATCATTTTTTGGTGTTATTAAATCAGGAAATCTGTTTTTTAATTGTGCAATGATAGCCTTGGTATCATCAACGCTAAGAGTTGTTTGAGTTACAAGGGCTACATTAGTTGGTTGTTCTATTTCTATAGACTTTGCATCCGTCTCATCCTGAACTAGATATATCTTAGAAGCATCACCACCAGTATGTCTTCCCATAGTTCCCTCTACTTCTGGATGACCCTCGTGACCAATCAAAATAATATCTCTTTCAGCTCTGGCATGCTTTATAACCTCCATGTGAACTTTTGTAACTAAGGGGCAAGTTGCATCATGAAATTGTAATCTTCGTAAATTTGTTTCAATCTCGACCTTGCTTGAAACTCCGTGAGCACTAAAGATTACTATAGAATCATCAGGAATTTCATAGATCTCTTCAACAAAAATAGCTCCCCTGTCCTCCAAATCCTTTACAACAAAACGATTATGCACAACTTCGTGCTTAACATATACAGGCCTTCCATATACTTCTAACGCCCTATTTACTATATCAATAGCTCTATCTACTCCAGCACAAAAGCCTCTAGGATTTGCTAAATTTATAACAACTTTATCCATTAGATGTTTTTAAAAATTCAGATCCTATAAGCAATATAGCGCCAATACATATGAATGCATCTGCAGGATTGAAGATAAAAAATGAAAAGTTATTAATATAAAAATGTAAGAAATCTGTTACAGCTCCATCACCTGCTCTATCTAGAATATTACCAAGAGCGCCTCCAACTATTAACACCAATGCAGTTTGGCTTAGTCTATTTGTTTCAGCTAAAAGTTGTTTAGTTAAAAAGATTACAATCAAAAGTCCAATAAAAAGTAATATATAACTTGATAATCCTGCTCCAAAATCAAACATGCTAAATGCAATACCTGTATTGAAAGTTAGATAGAAGTTTAGAAAAGGTAAAAAATATACGGTTTCAAAAGGGGCAAGATTTGCCAAAGCAAAATACTTAATAAAAAAGTCTATAGTTACAAGCAAAAATATATAAATGAAGATTGAGATCTTAGACAAATTTCCTAACCTCGCCTGTATTTTCAATATTATCTTCGCATCTAGAACAAAGCTCTGGATGATTTATGCTTTTACCAACAGTTTCTGATCTGTGCCAGCATCGCGCGCATTTATCATCATTTGATTGAGAAATATTAATTGATAAGATCTCACCTTGTTTTATTTGGCAATAAGAAGAAATAAAAACAAAATGAAGCTCTTCACCAAAATTTTGTAAGATATTATATGTGTCTTCAGGACAAATTATTTCGACAGTGGTATCAAGAGAGCCTTTAACAAGACCATCATTTCTTGCTTTCTCTATAGCCTGATTCACCAAATCCTTAATTTCAAATAACTTGCTCCATTCACTATTGGTTATTTGCTGATCTGCGAAGTTTATATCATTAATAAATTGAGAAAGGAAAACTGATTTCTGTTGCTTTTTAAGAGGCGAATAGGTTTGCCAAATCTCTTCAGCTGTAAACGATAATATTGGGCTAACTAGTCTGACCAAAATGCTGACTATATAATACATGCTTGTTTGACATGATCTTCTGGCATGAGAGTCTGTCGAGGTTGTATAGAGCCTGTCCTTTACAATATCTAGAAAAATACCACCCAATTCATTAACACAAAAATTATGTATTTTTTGAACTGCTGTGTGGTATTGATACTTTTTAAAGTGGTCCTGGACCTCAATTTGAAGTTGAAGGGTTGAATTAAGTATCCATTTATCAAGCTCAATTAGCTTATCAAAATCAACTCCATTCTTCTCTATATCAAAATCATTAAGATTACCAAGCAGAAATCTAAAAGTATTTCTTATTCTTCTATATTGATCTGAAACTCTTTTTAATATTTCATCAGATGCATTCATCTCACTTCTAAAGTCAGTTGCTGCGACCCATAGTCTTAATATATCTGCCCCAAGTGAATTCCAGACTTTTTGGGGTGAAACGACATTGCCTAATGATTTAGATTGTTTGCGCCCTTTATCATCCACAACAAAACCATGAGTTAAAACTTCTTTGTAAGGAGGTCTTCCATTTATAGCTATACTGGTTAACAGTGATGATTGAAACCATCCTCGATGCTGATCAGACCCTTCAAGATATAAGTCAGCAATTAAACCTTTTTGAAATCTTTTTTCTAGAACTGAAAAGTGAGTAGCTCCGGAATCAAACCAGACATCAAGAGTATCTGTAATTTTTATATAATTATCTGCATCATCAATATAATCAGAAAGTTTTACTGAATCCCATACTGCAACTCCAGACTCTTCTATTAAATCAGCAAAAATATTAAAAAGATTATCTTGATTTGGATGGATTTCACCTGAATCTTTATGAACTACAAGGGTAATGGGAACTCCCCAATTTCTTTGTCTTGAAATACACCAATCAGGTCTGTCTTCTAACATTGATTTAATTCTTTGAAGACCCCAAGAAGGCTCCCAGTTTACAGAATCTATAGATGCCTTTGCATCATTTAAAAGATCAGCTTTATCCATTGAAATAAACCATTGAGGGGTAGATGTAAAAATCAAAGGCGTTTTGTGTCTCCAGCAATGTGGATAAGAATGCTCATAGCTTTCAACATTAATAAGTGATTGACTAGAAACTAAGATTTCAATAACAAAAGGGTCAGCTTTAAATGCTGGTAATCCAGCAAGGTTTTCATATTCATCTTTAAAAAAGCCTTTATTATTTAAAGCTTTTATAGGCTCAATATTATTATCTTTACAAATAAAGTAGTCATCTAAACCATGTGCGGGAGCGGTATGAACACAACCAGTTCCTGCATCAGTAGTCACATGACTACCTTGCAATAATATTGATTGTCTATCTAAAAATGGATGCTCAAGATCGATATCTTTTAGATCGCTACCTTTCACATTAGATAAATTTTTTAATTCAATGTTCCAGCGGTCAGAACAAGAATCAATTAACTCAGTTGCGATAATTAAATAATCATCATCTTTTTTTACAACCGAATAGTCTAATTTAGGATTAATGCAAACAGCTACATTTGAAGGAAGCGTCCATGGAGTTGTTGTCCAGATAACAAATGAACAGTTTTTATCAATATCTAAATTAAATATCGAATTAATTTTTTTCAATGAATTGCTAGAAACTTGAAATGAAACATCAATGGATTTAGAAACTTTATCTTGATACTCAACCTCAGCTTCAGCAAGAGCTGAACCGCAATCTTGACAAAAATGGACTGGTTTTTCACCTTTTTGTAAGTGGTTATTTTTCACAATTGTAGCAAGAGCTCTAAGAGTGTCTGCTTCGAAAGAAGCATCTGCACTTTTATATGGATTAGACCAATCAGCAAGAACGCCTAACCTTATGAAATCATCTTTTTGTTTCTCTACTTGAGTTAAAGCATATTCTTTACATGCATTTATAAAATCATGTTTGTTTTTAACTAAATCGCTATTCTTGCCGTGCTTCTTCTCAACATTAAGCTCAATAGGCAATCCGTGACAATCCCAGCCTGGAATAAATGGAGCATCTTTACCAAGCATGGTTTGAATCTTAATTGTTATATCTTTAAGAATCTTGTTAACAGAATGACCAATATGAATATCACCATTTGCATAGGGAGGTCCATCATGAAGTATAAATTGGTCTTTCCCAGCAGCTCTTGCTCTTATTTCATTATAGAGATCTAAAGAATTCCATAAATCTATGATTTCAGGCTCTTTATTGGCCAGACCAGCTTTCATGGATAAATCTGTTTCTGGGAGATTTAATGTGTCCCTATAATTAATAGTCATAATTATTGCTATTGTAAAAGTTTTTTAGCCAAAGATATGTCTTTTTGTATCTGTTCTTTTAAAAAATCTAGACTTTCGAACTTTTTTTCATCTCTAATCTTGAATTTAAACTCAACATCTATTCTTTGACCATAAATATCTTGATTGAAATCAAATAAATGAACCTCTAAGACTGGCTGCTCTCCACCGACAGTTGGCCTCACGCCCATATTTGCTATACCTTTATAATTAGAGCCCTGATGCATGCATGTAACAGCATAAACACCAGAAATAGAAAGCTTTTGTTTTGGTATCCACAAATTTGCAGTAGGAACATTAATAGTTCTTCCTAATTGATTGCCATAAACTACTTTTCCTGAATAAATATAAGGTCTGCCTAATAAGTTTTCAGCTAAATTAAAATTACTTTCCAATAACGCTTTTCTTATTCTTGTGCTGCTAACTCTTTTTCCATCAAATAATACAGTTTTAGTATTTGAGACAACTACATTTGTTTTTTCACCCCACTCTCTTAACAAATTAAAATCACCAACTCTCTCAGCTCCAAACCTGAAATCATCACCAACAATGAGTGATTTTAAATTCATTTTTTCTAAAATATCTTTTATAAAATTTTCAGGGGTCATGGATTTTAGGGAGGAGTTAAATTTTAAGAAGCACGCATAGTCGATCCCATAATTATTTAATAACCTAAATTTTTCTCTCCATGGACATAATCTTGGAGGCGATTGGTTATTTGTAAGACCTTTTGCAGAAAAATATTCTGCTGCATGAGGTTCGGTAAAAAAAACTAAAGTAGATGTGCCCAAACCTTTAGCCTCTTCTTTTAAATTATCTAAAATTGCTTGATGGCCAATATGTAATCCATCAAAGTTACCAATAGTTGCAGACATTGAAGTTTTAGGATGTCTCTTCTTAAATAAAGAGATATTATTTTGCCCTCTTATCAAATACATGATCCTTAAAATAGCTCCCTTAATTTACCGCCAATAATAGCTCTTGTTATTAATAGATATAGAAAAATAGAAATTACAACTTCTAAACTTAAATTAAATAGACGTTCCAGAAAACTTAAAGAATTAAAGTCGATATTAAAAGGGCCGTATAACAAGAAAAGAATGATTGAAAGTGAGCCTAGTACTAAAGCTAAATTGAATCTATTTATTGGATTTCTATACTGAATATAATTATCTTTTATTAAAATTGTATACAGAATACCGCAACTTAATAAAGCTGAAACTGAGCTGGCGAATGCTAAACCTGTATGGCCATAACCCAAGATAAAAGCAAGATAATAGTTTAAAGCAATATTCAGAGCTAAAGCTGCTATAGCTGCATACATAGGAGTTTTAGTATCTTTCCTTGAGAAGAATGCAGGCACTAAAACTTTCATCATCATAAAAAACGGCAGTCCAAAAGAAAAAGCAATTAGACTTTTTGAAGCCTGAATAACATCTGTTGACATGAACTCGCCTCTTTGAAAAAGAGTGCTAATTAGATGCTCTGAACAAATAGCCAGTCCGATGACTGATGGAATTGCCAGAAACATTACCAGTCTTTGAGATTTTCTTAATTGCTCCTTAAACAAGATTAGATCGCCCCTTTGATTTGCATTAGAGAGAGATGGAAGAAGAACGGTTCCAATTGCAATTGCAAAAATACCAAGGGGAAACTGAATTAATCTATCTGAAACATACAACCAGGTTGGGCTTCCAGTTATAAGAAGAGATGCAAAAACTGTATCTATTAATAGGTTGATTTGTGCAACACCTCCAGCAATAACAGCTGGAAGCATTAAAATAAAAACTTTTTTTACTCCTTCATTACTCATTCCTATTTTAGGAATAGGCAATCTGTCAATTTGAGATAACGGAGCTAACTGAATTAACAATTGTATTATTCCAGCAAGTAAAACGCCCCATGCAAGTCCCACAATTGGAATTGAGAATAAGGGAGCTAAGAAAAATGCTGATAAAATTATACAAAGATTAAAAATAATTGGTGTGGCAGCTGGTAATGAGAATCTTTGATGTGAATTCTGAATACCGCCAGCAAAAGCTACAAGAGAGATTAATCCTAAATAAGGAAACATTATTCTTAGAACATTTACTGCTAAATCTTTTTTTAATGGATCAAAATAAAAACCTGGAGCAAAAATGAAAATAAATATTGGAGCAAAAAATAACGCAATTATAGTAAATATAAAAAGAAATGATAAAAGAGTTCCTGCTAAATTATTAATGAAATCCTTAATCTCTTCTGTTGATTTATGTTCTTGATATTCACTGTAAATTGGAATAAATGCTTGACTAAAAGCTCCCTCTGCAAAAAATCTCCTAAACACATTAGGTATTTTTAGTACTACTACAAAAATATCATGAAGACCTGATGACGTTCCAAGCAAACCTGTTGTCGTTATATCTCTTAAAAGACCAAAGACTCTTGATAATCCAGTCCATGAACCTACTTTGAAATATGACTTGAACATACTGGTATCTACAAATGGTTTATTTTGTTGCACTACTTATTCTTTTTTATCTTTAAAATCTATTGATACTGAATTTATACAATATCTTAGCCCTGTTGGATTTGGACCATCATTAAAAACATGCCCTAAATGAGCATCACAGTTTGAACACCTGACCTCAGTTCTTGGAACTAATAATGAATAATCAGATACTTCATCAATTGCGTCATCATTAAGAGGTTCAAAGAAGCTTGGCCAGCCACAGCCTGCATCAAATTTAGAGTCTGATTTGAACAAAGGAGTATTGCAACAAATACATATATATGATCCCTCCTTTTCAAAATCCCAATATTTCCCACTAAAAGGCCTTTCAGTACCGCCTAATCTGGCAACATGAAAAGATTCCTCAGAAAGCTCTTTCTTCCACTCTTCATTTGTTTTATCTATCTTAGTCATTGGTTATATAAAGTATTTTTTTAATCAAATCTAATACTTAATTGTAATAGTAATATTTACTTATTACGATATTCATATTATTCATTAACCTTCCAATCTCTTACCCAATATATAAATATAGTGTCAATTAATGCAATGCATACTTTTAAAATGTATTTTGTAATAGCCAGGAAAAAAGCTTGAGTGAAGGTAACATCTGTAGCTATAACCCAAGTTGCTTGATAAATAATGGTATCTAGAAGTTGAGATAAAATAGTTGAAACATTATTTCTGAGCCATAACTTTTTACCATTTGTTTTCTCTTTAAGGTAATGGAAAAGCCAAACATCAAACTTTTGACTTATTATGTAAGCTGTTAGTGATCCAATAATAAAATATGGTGAATAGTTTGCTAAAGTATTCACAGCATTATGAATTTCTAAAGCTGATCCAGCTAAGTTAGATGGCAAGAATTGTAAGCTTATATATAGCGTTATTAAAACTGCAATATTTGCAATAAATCCAAGCATTACTGCTCTATTTGCCTCGTCTTTTCCATATCTCTCATTCAGTAAGTCTGTAGAAAAATATATACCTGAATATAAAATAGCCCCCATACTTGCATTAAATGTGTAACCAAACATAGTGAGCTCAGTGATTTTACCACCCTGAAGATTTGCAAGAATAATACCTAGAATGACCGCACAATAAAGACCATACTTTCCATAGTATCTAAATAAAAAAACGGCTAAAAGTAAGTCATAAAATACTACTCCAAACCATATAAATTCTTGGCTAAAACCTAACATTTATTTTAATTATCCTTTTTCTGGTTATTTTATTTAGAACTAATGTAAATTATACATATCATATATAAATGTTCTGTAATCTTTTAAATGGAAATTATAAAAAAAATCTTAAAACAGCACTCCTATTCGAGTTTAAGTCATGATTTCTACTCTAAACAACTTCAACAACCACTAAATAATCCTTTTCTTATTCATGTAAATAAAATCTTATTAAATGAATTTGGTCTTTCTGAAAAAAGCTGTGAAGATTTAATGCTTATATTTAATGGCACTGTCCAAATTCCAGATGTACAAGCGATATCAATGAATTATGCAGGTCATCAGTTTGGTCAATATGTTCCGCAGTTGGGTGATGGCAGAGGTGTTTTACTTGGAGAAATTAAGGTAAAAGATAAATACTTAGATATTCATGTAAAAGGTTCAGGGAAAACGCCATATTCAAGATTTGGAGATGGAAGAGCTGTTTTAAGGTCATCCTTAAGAGAGTATTTATGCGGTGAAGCTATGCATGGACTAGGAATACCTTCATCAAGATCATTAATGATTTTTGGAAGTGATGATATTGTTTATAGAGAAAAATCTGAAACTGCAGCAATGATAGTAAGAACAGCTGGAACTCATATCAGATTTGGTAGTTTTGAAAAATTTTATCATGATGGTCTTTTTGATAGGCATAAAGAATTATGCGATTATGCTATTTCTCAATATTTTCCAGATAAAGACAAATTAAATAATAAATATGAATATCTTCTTGAAAACATAGTTACTAGAACTGCTTCTTTAATTGCTCATTGGCAGTCAGTTGGTTTCTGTCATGGTGTAATGAATACTGATAATATGTCTATTTTAGGTGAAACCTTGGACTATGGGCCTTTTGGCTTTATCGATAATTTTAGCCCTTCTCATGTATGTAATCTTTCAGACTCATCAGGAAGATACTCTTACCAAAATCAACCCTATGTTGGAATGTGGAACTGTTCTGCATTAGGTCATACATTCAGCCACTTAATTGATAAAGGTGAGATAAGTAGAATTATGTCTATGTATGAAAAAACATATGCAGAAAAATTATTTACTTTGTATAAAAATAAATTGGGGATTAAAAAAGTAGTTGAAGCTGATGAGTTTTTAATACAAGAGTTATTAGGCCTTATGGAAGTCAAAAAATTAGATTTTACAAGAACATTTAGAAGTCTAAGCAATATATTAAATAATAATCACAGTATTCAAGTTGATGAGAGTTTAAAAAATTGGTCACAAAAATTTAAAGAAAGGCACTCTATCGAAGATAGTGATATAAATTTAAGAATTACTCAAATGAATCAGATAAATCCCAAATTTATATTAAGAAATTACTTATTACAAAATGCAATAGATCTAGCTGAAGAAGGTTCTTATAAGGAAATAGATAATCTGATGAAATTAATTACAAATCCATATGAAGAAAACCTAGAATATGAAAAATATGCTGGGAAATCACCAGAATGGGCAGCAGATATAGGTTTGTCTTGCTCTTCTTAATTTAAGAAGCTTTTTTTGAATCTGAGATATTTGATACTGACTCAGTCATTTCTAAAAAATCATTTACCATTGAATCTGAAGGTGTATAAATTCTTCTACGTTTATCAGTTAATGATGATTCTTCATTAATATAACCAAGTTGAACGGAGCTCTTTAGTACCTGAAGTCTCTTGATTCTAGAAGCATATTTCTTTGGAACTAATGAAATAGCATATTCTTGAGAAATCTCACTACCTTTAAAGTGTTCATGCATGAATGAAAGTAAAAAAAAGAATCTATAAGTATCAGATTGGTAAAAACTCATTGAAGCAGGGTTGGCAGAATTACCAATTGTTGCAGAGTAAATACTCTCAATAATTGATTGTGCTCTTTTTAATTTACTAGTCATATTTTTGTATAGATCATTTAATAATATTATTTATAATGCAATTCAGATGCCAGAAAAATGAGATAAGTCTCATTACGGTATTCTACCTATCAATTTTCTACAAACAAGATATATATATAATAAATTTATATGTTTTCTAGAAAGAAATTTATATTAGGTACAATACATTTAGATGATAATGATTATCATTTAATAAAACAAGTTATTAATTATACTTTTCTATAAATTCTTTAGAATCGTAATCATTTCTAGCCGGGTGTAATAGGCGCATTTTATTAAAACTATCAGATAAAACTTTATCTTTAAGATTTTGACTAAATAAATCTTTCATTTCATTCGAAATTGCTCTTATGTCAAAACTTTCTTTAAAAAAATTAAGAGGGTATGGAAGTATTTGAGTATTTATTAGCAGAGGTTCTATAAATTTTTTTTCAGAGGGGTCTTTAAAGTTAAAAGGATTCATATCTTTTTTATTATCTATATATTTTAAAACTTCAGAGGCCATCGCTAAGGAGCCATTCATTTTTCCTTGTTTGCTATATCCAGCGATATGAGGTGATGCTATTAAAGATTTTTTAATCAAAGCTTTTGATGGAAGAGGTTCATTATTCCATACATCAGCTACATATTTTACAGCATGATTCTTTAAAAGAGCCTCTTCATTAACCACCCCTCCTCTTGAGGTGTTTATTAGTATTTTATTATCCAATCTAGATAGCTCTTCTTCATCAATTAAATTCTTAGTAGGATATTTTCCCTCCTTAGTGAAAGGAACATGAAGACTTATCAAATCACATTCAAGAATCGCATCAAAATTAACAAGTTCTGTATTTTTTAACAGTGGGTCATTGCATACAACTTTAAAGCCTAATGAGTAAAGGTAGTTTGAAACTTTTCTACCTATATTTCCATATCCAATAATTCCAATTTTTGAACTATAATTCATTTCTTTAAGGTCTATAAGGTCAGCAATAGCTGCTAAAACATAATGAGCTACAGATGATGAATTACATCCAGGAGAGTAATTCCATTTAATGTTATTTCTATCTAGGTAATCTGTATCTAGGTGATTAATTCCAGCTGTAGCAGAACCAACAAACTTTATATTTGAACCATTAAGTAGAAGTTTATTAACTTTAGTTGTTGATCTTACTAATAAGACTTCACAATCTTTAATAGCTTTTGTATTAATTTCAT
>Ga0257110_1000659_pt1 | contig 16247 bp, 12 predicted proteins | sample LP_taG_7_FD_190184 | JGI IMG/M metagenome (GOLD analysis project Ga0257110, IMG submission 190184) | Marine microbial communities from Northeast Subartic Pacific Ocean, Canada - LP_J_2015_P26_10m | ecosystem: Environmental > Aquatic > Marine > Oceanic | place: Canada: Northeast Subartic Pacific...
GTCCTGGTGGGTGGTACATTGAGAACTCTTTGACTACTGCCGGTGGTAAAGACCCTGTATCAGAGCACAACCGTGAACTGTGGAACAGTGGTAACGAAGCAGACAAGGATACTGTTCGTAAGCAGAAGCGCAAACTGTCATACTATGCCAACATCTATGTTGTGCAGGACAAAGCAAATCCTCAGAACGAAGGCAAAGTCTTCCTGTATAAGTTTGGTAAGAAGATCTTTGACAAGGTCATGGAATCAATGCAACCTGAGTTTGAGGATGAAACTCCAATCAATCCTTTTGACTTCTGGCAGGGTGCTAACTTCAAACTCAAACTGAAGAAAGTTGCAGGTTACTGGAACTATGACTCTTCTGAGTTTGACCGTGTGTCTCCTCTATTAGATGATGACGATGCTCTGGAAGCACTGTGGAAGAAGCAGTATTCGTTGACTGCTCTGACTGCTACTGACCAGTTCAAGTCCTATGAGCAACTGGAGAAGCGTCTGAAGATGGTTCTAGGTCAGAAGCAAGCACCTGCTCGCTATGATGAAGAGACCAATAATGAGGACAATGATCGTGGTTCTTATGCACCCAACTTCTCTTCACGTCAACCACAGTCTGAATTGACTGAAGACCTGAAGACTGAACTGAACAACCTTGGTGCTAAGTCAGAAGCATCTACTGACCGTGATGAAGATGATGCTCTATCATACTTCCAACGTCTTGCTAATGAGTAATTAAGAATATAATTTAACGTTATCTCCTCTCTTCAAGGTTTCACTCACATACTGAGTGGAACCTTTTTTGTATTCCATAATACCTTCAAGGTCGTCAATAACTAGATTGACGTATTTTGGTTTGAGTATGTTTATATTTCTCTTATTATCTTCTAGGTTTATTTCATATTCATAGTTTGTAATTGGTAATCCAGGTCGTCTTTTTTCAAGAATGCCTTGAGGGTTTGTGTATATAAACTCATAATTTTCATCAACCCATAGACCTTCTGGTAAAAGAACTACACCATTTGCATCTTTAATTTCTTTTGATTCATAGTGGTGTATTTCGCTGTATAATGTTTCATATGTACCATATTTTAAAAGAAGATGCTCGTCAAAATCGTTCTGGTTCATAGGCCATTCGGTTTGAATGTTAATGATATTATTTGATACTAATACCAACCAGTCTAATTCAGAGTTGTCGTATACTTTTTTTGCTACATTATCAGGTCTTTCGTCACCAATAATTTTATACTTTTCAAACGTAGAAATATTTTGATAGATATCTTCTCTTAAGATTCCTTTCTTGAATAGATTTTTTACTACAATATAATCAGATAATCCAGAATCTTTTAATCTGCTGATATATTCTAGGTCTGGTAATCTTCTGAAATAGTTTGACATGTTAGAAACCTACAGTGTTATCATCTTTATAATCATCATTATAAACTGGTTCAAGTTCTGAGAATTGCATATCAATTTGATATGCAACAGGCATATTATTTTCAAACGTCATAAATGTTTGATTGGGCGTATAATTAACATTTAATCCAGTCATAGCACACATTTTAAATCTATTTAAATGTGGATTTGGTTGATTAGACCCTGCAAGATACTTAAGTTCAAATATGTGTGGGGAGAGTAAAAACAATCCGCTTTTACTTCTACGAACAGACATTCCCTGCTTCAGTGATCTGATAATTTTAGTTATATCTTTTGCTTCGTTCTCACTTCTTGCACTCATATTAAACGAGAATCCAAAATTTCTCATTGTTGGTCCATTAAATAGCAACTCAGTATTTGGATTGATAATAGCACCAGTCTGTCTTGTAAGTAACCCTTGACCAAGACCTGCAGCTTGCCCTGCCATTGCACTAGCAGCTAATCTTTTTACCGCTTCACTATTACCTTGCAGTTTACCAACAATAGCTTCTGCTGCCTCACCGGCATCTTTTGGACCACCCTCTATAAAACCGGCAGCAACTTGTGCTGCAGCTTGTTGTAGAGCATTCATATCACCTTTATTCCAAGAGACTTGGTTTTGATCTGAAATACCACCAGGAACCGGTAAAAAGATACTAACTAAGGTTTTTCCCTTTTGTCTGGCTGGTGTTTCAACACTACTACTACTTTTTGTACTTGCAATTCCTTTTGGTTTATATTCAATAATATTAATCTGGAGTTTATTCATACTATCACTCATATCAATAGGATACCTCAAGCTACCTGATGGCATCCCACTATCAGTTCCTGCAAGAATTTTTATATCTAATCCTTTGTTGGGGTTGTTAGGGTCACTTGAAGTCTTACTTGAATCTCCACCTTGATTACTTGAATTATTTGCCGTAGACGGGGTACTAGTGGTATCAGATTCAGTTGTTCCTGTGGATGGATCTTTTACTCCAGGAACACCAGCATCTTTCAGAGTTTTCTTTAGTAAATCGCTAGAGGTATCATTGATAAGTTTTGCTTTATCCTTATTGATTGTCTTCTTTAAATCGCCATTAAATACGTCTGAAAATTGTTGATCATTTAAATTAGAACCTTGTAGAGAATTCCATCTTTTGCGAAATCTTTTTCTTACATCCCAATTATCACCAACATTATCTGCTGTTGCAATTACTTGTCTACCACCAATCGCATCGATTAAATACAGAGAAGCTTCACCGGTCTCGTCATTAACTTCTAAAATAGTTGGGATGGGATTAGGACTACCTAACGCTCTTTGAGATCTCTGTATCGCCATTACGCAGGGTTTTTATTTATTTAGTATGAATTTTCCATATTGTATTGACAACAAGTCATCAAGTTCAGTTCTGTTTAAAATATAGACTTGACCTGCTAGTTCTTCCCACGTATATTGACGTGATTTTCGCCAATGAAAATTGAGACCACGGAATCCCCAAGAAAATAAATCAGTCACAACAACTAAAGGATGCTGATCATATGTAATACCAGGAGTTTTTGCATTATAAACAAACGTACAAATGGTTCCTCCAGTTGGAGCAGGAGTTACCGTATCGTTCAGTGCCTCCATAATCATCTCCATTTGGTTCTCAGCATTAGTAGTATCGTTTAGATTTTTAAGTATGGGTTCGATACGGTTCATCTGAGTCCTAGTTCGATTTCTGTTATGATTTTAAATTCAATTCTTCTATCATCACAGAATTCTTGTGCTGCTTTCCACTTTGCTTGATTGACAGCATATGTTTTCATTTCATATAGATAACCTTTTGTCTGCCTCTTCGGTTTCTTTGGTGGAGCACATTGTTTCTTAGGTTTCACTTCAATCACATATGTTTTATTTTTACCTGTGCTCTCCTTAACTTTCATAATAAAGTCTGGAAAGTATTTGTGAACTCTATTATCTACCGGAGAGATGTATGGGATGTAGAACTCTTCACTGCCCCACTCAAGAACTTGTTCATTCAGATCACAGTATCTACAAAATTTTCTTTCCCAACTACTTCTACAGATAATATTATTTGGATTACCTTTATATTTTTGGGGGTAAGAGGGATGATACTTACTTTTATTACTTTCTGCCATACATAGTATATAACCTCAAAAACTATTTAGATGGCAACTGGTAGATCTGTAGCAAAAATAAAAAGTGCGTTATTAAGACCGTCATTAACATCGAAATTTTTTGTTACTATAACCCCACCATCGGTGTTACGTGGTTTTTATAATCAAACAGATGCAGATGAGTTTTATATGTCTTGTTCTGAGGCATCTCTTCCTGGAGTGTCTTTAAATACCCAAGAGATTACAGGCGATCGTCACGGTGTGACTGAGAGAAATGCATATAGAAGGATGTATGATGATAGAATAGATTTAACTTTTTATGTTGAAGGGAAAACATATTCGCAGATTAGATACTTTGAAAGATGGATTAACTTTATTGTTGGTAATGATACACAAGATGATAGATTTAAAACGGAATACGATTATAAAGTAAAGTATCCTCGCGAATATAAAACAGGTATGAAAGTATCCAAATTTGAAAAAGATGATGGTTTTAAATTAAACTATCATTTCATTGCGGCATATCCGATCGCAATAAATTCAATGCCTTTGTCATATGGGTCTACGGATTTATTAAAATGCACTGTATCCATGACTTATCTTAGATATATTATTGGTGATACTAGAGTTAAAGAATCTTCTGTTATACCACCAAAAACAAATGAATACGATTCATTTGGAAACACTAATGGACCCGGAACACCATTTGTAGAAAGAGACACTGCTACTGGCGGAAGGATGGATGGTGGAAGTGATGGACCACTCTTAACCGCTAGACAGGCACTTGGATTAGATCCTATTTGATGTACTAAATAATTTCACTGAACTTTATAGGATATTATGCCTTTACCAAAGATTGTTACGCCAAGATATGAACTTGAATTGCCATCAACTGAAGAAAGCATCACATACAGACCCTTTCTAGTTAAAGAAGAAAAGGTATTAGTCATTGCTTTGGAGAGTGAAGATTCTAAGCAAATCACCAATGCAATCAAAACAGTTATTCAAAATTGTATTATTACAAAGGGTATCAAGGTAGAGAAACTTCCTACATTTGATATTGAATACTTATTCCTCAACATCAGGGGCAAGTCTGTTGGCGAAGAGATTGAAGTTAATATTGTTTGTCCTGATGATGGTACGACGCAAGTTCCTGTAAGTATTGACCTTGATGAGATTAAGATTGAGAAGAATGAAAATCATAGCAAACAAATTAAGATTGATACTACCATTATGATGGAGATGAAGTATCCATCTTTAGATCAGTTCATTAAGAACAACTTTGACTTCGCTGATAAGAATGCGATGGACCAATCATTTGAATTGATTGCAACTTGTATTGATAAAATTTATACTGAGGAAGAGGTTTGGGCATCTGCCGACTGTACTAAGAAAGAGATTAAAGAATTTGTTGAGTCAATGAACTCTACACAGTTTAAAGACATTGAAAAGTTCTTTGAGACCATGCCTAAACTGTCTCATTCTATTACTGTAACTAATCCAAATACAAAAGTAGAAAGTGTGGTTGTCTTGGAGGGACTGTCAAGTTTTTTCGCGTAGGCATGATCCATATGGATCTTGAGAGTTATTATCGTCTCAATTTTGCCTTAATGCAGTACCATAAATATTCATTAACTGAACTTGAGAATCTTCTTCCTTGGGAAAGAGACATTTATGTTGGTTTATTACAAGCGCATCTTGAAGATGAGAAATTAAAGCAGCAGACAACAAATGGCTAGAAGAAGTAAGGCACAGATAAGAGAAAATTACAGCATAAAGCTGGGAGAGGATCTTGTCGCCAAACTTTCTGACGAACAGATTGCTATATTGTCTAAGCATTATAATTCTTTAAATGATAAAGAGACAAGTGAGGTTGATAGTAAAATCATTCAAGGTCGTAATGATACCGTCTTGCATGAAATGGCAAGAGATATGGTTGATGAAGAAGAGGAAGAAGAAGATATTCCAGAGGGTCTTGATGACCTGTTAGGTTCTATTCAAGATGAACCAGCAGAAGAAACTCCCGAACCAAAGGTAACTACAGTTAAGGCATCGGCAATTGTCCCTTCCAAATTTTTTGGTGAGGATAAGTATGCTAAGTATCGTGATGAGTTAGTAGCAGATGGCACCATTGAAGGTGAGCAACTGACTAGTGAAGAAAGGAAGGAAGGATTTAAGACGAGAAATGATAGTGATAAGTTTAGTAGATTTGTTGAAAACTTTCTGAATAGAAAAAAAGAATCAGATAATGAAGGGACAAAAACTCTTGATGGCCGTGGCGGTGCTTTAGTTGTACCAAAACAACCAAAAATTAATGTTGATCCAGTAGAAGAAGAATCTAAAAGTAATTTTGATGATATTCTTAAGGGTATTGATAGTATTCTTGAGGTCATAAAGAAGGATCAAAAGTTTGAAGAAAAGCAAACGAATAAGGAAAGGAAGAAAGGGGAAAGAGAAAAGAGATCTGTAAGAGAAGGTAAGTTAGAAAAGAAAGATAATGTATTACTGAAGACAGCAAAAAAAGTTCTTGCTCCTGTAAAGTCAATCTTTGATAAGATTATTGAATTCTTTACAACTATATTCTTAGGTAGAGCACTAGTTAAGTTGCTTGATTGGTTTGGTGATAAAGAGAATGGAAAGAAAATTGATAGTATTATTAAGTTCTTAGGAGATTGGTGGCCTGCTTTACTTGGAGGATATTTAATATTTGGAACAGGACTTGGTGGGTTGATAAGTTCAATTACTGGGTTATTGGTGACGTTTACGCCAAAAATTTTAGCACTTATTGCTAAAAACCCGCTTATTTTTGGTGTAGGTGCAGTAGCTTTGGGTGGTATTGGTTTGGGCAAGTTGCTTGAAAAGGATAAGGTAGTTGAAAATGAAACAGCAAGGGCAGATACATCTCGTAAAGCATTAGAACAAGCACCTAGTACAAAGGATGAAAGTGCTGGTGATAGAGAAGCAATAGTTCAAAGCACTAGATTAAAGGATGCTGGTGGTGGTGGAACCCTTAATACTATACCAAATCAACTTGTTGACCCATTAAGTCTTAGACAAGACCCGACTGGTATGGGCAATATGGGTGCGCCTATGGGCGGTGGTGGTAGGGGTCGTATACGAGGATATAATAATGGTGGAGTTGTTGAGAAACAAGATAATAATAGTTTTAATATGTTCAATCCAATGTCCTGGTTTAGTGGTGATGCACAGAAAGCAACCACAGGTGAATTGGGAGAGGTGAGTAACGATACTCTTGCTGGAAAACTATACAATAGAAGAAAGCAGCAAGAAGAAATGATGCAGAAGATGCGCGGTTATGAACAGGGTGGTAAAGTCACAGGTAAAACTGGTATAGACAAAGTTCCTGCAATGCTTACCAACGGTGAATTTGTAATGAGTGCTGGTGCTGTGCAGAAGTATGGTCTTGACACTATGATGTCAATGAATGCTGCTGGTGGTGGAACAAATAAACCAAAGATTATGGAAGGTATGATGTATGCTAATGGCGGAGCCCCTGTTGGTGAGATTGATTTTGATCCTGTAAGTTATAGGCAGGGAATGATTAGTAGTAAACATATTGAAAACCCAGGTGACACTGGAGAGACATACGTTCTTGGATATACTAGAACACCCGATGGTGATGTGGTTGTTAAACAAATGAATAGAGTTGTTGATAAAAAACTACTTGGAGTTTTTGGGTCAGATAAACTCACTGGAGTTTCGCCAGAGTCTGACAAATGGAATCTTGTTTTAAACTCTGCAAATACTAAGAAAGAACTATCTACAATAGAAAGTTATAAGTCTGGTTCTCCGGTAGAGACTCCACCAAATAGTATTGCAACAGACCCGAAAGCAAAGATTGCTTATGCACATAACCAATCATATCAAACATTTAAAAATCATATGTTAGATGAAGGGCATGATGAATTATCTGCCGAGCACGCTGGCGCGTCAGCTGCTTCAGTTGGAGCAAAACTTGGAGAAGATGGTTCATACTTACCAAATTCTGAAAAGGGATATAAAGAACTTGAAAATGTTAATGTTGCGACACCAAAGAAGAGAGAAGCAGCTGCCGCATCTGAAAAAAACAAACCTATGACTCTTGTTCAGATGCTAACCAATGCTATTAATAGTATGGCTGGTATTGGTTCTATGCTTGGTGGTGGTAAGGATGGTAAGAAAGAAGATACTAGAGAATATTCACAAGCAAACCTTGAGGGTGCTAAACTTGGTGATGGACATGGTTCTGAAGGTCAAAAAATTGCTGGCGATCTAGGTACATTTATGAAGCAGAAAAAGTCTGCTTTGCCAGTAACAGGAAGTATTCATAGACATCCTAAACATTTACCTTGGGGTAAGAGTGGACATAGTGCTAATTCATATCACTATGATGGAAGAGCACTTGATATTGGCGGTTGGGCACCATCTCATTCCGATAATGTTAGTGGTACTGATGAACAGGCACCAGTTCTTAAATCATTGATTGAGTATAATAAAAAGAATAAAGTAGATCCTGTTGAACTTATTCACGGGTCTCCTTCCTATAAAAATTATGGAAGTTATAGAGAATACCCAGACTCTCACTCTAACCATGTTCATGTGGCATACAATAAGGGTGGTACAGTTATTAAGAAACCTGCAAAACTAACCGTCCCAGAAATTACCCCACTAGAAAAACAAAAACCAAAGGTTACTATTGTTGATGGTGGAACAAAAAGTTCTGCACCACAACGTTCTCCATCAGGAAATAATATACCTGAATTTGGTGCATCAACTGCATCTAGAGCAAAAGCAAACCTCTTAGGAATTATTGATTACTGATGAAATTACTTCCTAGTACAGCAGAGTCAGCAATCATAAAACCAAAGACGAGTGTCATCTCTGCGAGTAAATTTGTTCCAAGTTCTAGTAACAAGAAAGTAGAGGGACAAGAGAAGACCGTAGTTATCAAAGAGAAACTAACTACCATTGCTGGGTTGTTAGAGGGAACTCTTGCTTCTAAAAAGAAAGAAGAAACTGATAAGAAAAAAAAGGAACAGCAAGAGAGAAGAGGAACAAGAGAAGCAAAATTAGAAAAGAAACCGAAGACTAAGGGTAAATTAGAATTGCCCAATATTCCGGGGATGAGTTTCCTTGATAGGATAAAACAATTTATTATGAATGTTCTTGGAGGATATCTCCTCTATAAACTTGTAGAGTTTGCACCTCTGCTGACACCAATTTTGACTGGTATTATGCATGTTGGTGAGTGGTTGATTGATTTTGGTGGTAAAATTCTTAATGGTCTTGTTACTTTTATTGACTGGGGATATCAAGCATATGATTGGACAAGAGGTCAAGTAAAAAATATTTTTGGTGAAGAAGGTGCTAAAAAGTTTGATGATTTTTCTGGATTAATAAACAAATTATTAAATGGCGTTTTGATTGGTGCCATGATAGGCATCAAAATAGCACAGGGTGCTAGAAAAGCAGCACTAAAAGATAGTCTCCGAAGTAATACAGGTAGAGCAGCAAAACGTGGAATTTCCCGTGTTGATCAATCAGGGGGTATAAATTATCGTAGAGGTAGAGTAAAAGGAGAGACTTTTTCCAGTGGAAGTAAATTAGCTGACGCAAGAATTAACAGATTAGAAAAGTCAGGAAGACTTACTTTTGATGGTAAAAGTGCTACTGATATGGGTTTTCAGCAGCGCAAGGGTCAAACAGATGTTATTAAAAGATATGCTGATAAATTTGGTAGAAAAAAAGCAATAGCAAGATTTGGTTCTGATACTGTTAATAGTCTAGGAGGTAGGTATGGTCGCTCTAAGATTACTAATCTTGGTAGAGCAGCACTAGTAAAAGGTCTTGGTAAAGGTGGCGTAAAGACAGCAGCAAAAATTCTCAAACCTATTGTAAAAAATATACCACTGATTGGTGGTATAATGGAATTTGTTTTGTCTATGGTATCGGGAGATCCTGTAGGTAAAGCCGCATTCAGAGGTATTGGAACCGGTTTTGGCACCTGGTTAGGTGGAGCAATTGGAACTATACCTGTTCTCCTACCTTTTGGTGGTCCTATTATTGGAAGTATTTTGGGAGGTGCTGCTGGTGCCGAACTTGGTGGGTTATTATATGACACCATATTTAAAGATAAAGAACCTCCATCACAACCAGCAGAAAATTCTTCTAACGATGTTGATGTGTTGGCAGAACAAGATGCCAATCAGGCTCAAGAATTCGTTGAGAAATACTATGGTACTGAAGAGCAAGCACAACCAGTAGATATACAAGGACGCCAAGAAGGTGGTCAGATTAAACCTTTAGATATTCCAAAGAAACAAAAACTAAATCCAAATTATGCTAAAGGAATTCAGCAAGTTTCCAAGGTAAAACCTGATGATGATAAGTCTAATTTTTCTGGTTCTGCAAAAGCATTTAATCAGATAGATTACTTTGGTCCTATTCTTGCTACTGCAACTAAGATACTTGCAGGTGATGACCCTTCTCAATCTGACTATAAGAGTATTGGTGCTGGATTTTCCAATTTATTGGTGAAGGGATTCCAGGATGGAAAACTTAAGAATAACTTAGCAATTGCATATAATGATGGTGGAATTGTATCTGCAAATACTCTCCAAGATGGACCACTGGCATCTGCTAATTTATCTCGCTGGGTTGGAGATACTTTTAAAGGATTATTTGCTAAGAATAAACCAAATATAGAAAAAACTATAAAGGAAACTGGAGATACTAAAACAACTAAGAAAACTCCAAAAACACTTGAAGGAATGCTGAAGCAAGCAATTGAAAGTATGTCAGGTATGTCACCTGAACCTGATGGTGGTGGGTCTACAGCTGGTCCTGGTTCAATAGCAACAGTAAGAGACTCTGCTACTGGTGTTCCTATGACATCAGCAGGACAGGCATCAGGTGCTGTGCAATCTGATGGAGAATTAGTTTCCTCAATGGGATTCTCTGCAGAGGATTGGAATCTGTTTAGAAATACTGTGGCGCAGATAGAATCTGGTGGTACATATGACATTGCTGGTGGTAGTGGCGATCATTATGATGGTAGATATCAACTTGGTGCTGCTGCTAAGACTGACGGTGCTAGATATGCTGGTGTAGTTGACCCTGGTCATGGTCCTGGAGCAAGAGAAGCATTTAGAAAGGATGCTGAGTTGCAGGAGAAACTATTTGCCGGATTCACAAAGGCAAATCATAGTTACTTGATGGGAGTACCTGAATATAAAGACTCAACTCCACAAAGAAAACTTCAGATACTAGGTTATGCTCACAATCAGGGTATGGGCGGTGCTGCAAACTGGATGAAGACCGGTGTCGTTGGTGCTGATGGATTCGGAACTAAAGGTACAAAGTATACTGACTCTATTGCTGCTGAATTTAGAAAGAAATCTCAGAAGATGCAGTTTGGTGGAGAAGTAAATGGGCAGGAAGGTATTGATAAAGTTCCCGCAATGCTCACCAGTGGTGAGTTTGTTATGGATAAAGATTCTACAATGGCAATTCAAACTGCCTTCCCTGGTTTCTTGAGTGCTGTTAATAAAGCAGAGGGTCAGAAAGCAGTTGAAATTTTAATGAACTATGCTTCATATAATGACCCAACTGCAGGTGAAATTATTGTGATTGATCGTAAAGAAGTCATTGCACAGGCACCAATGGAGTCAGCATCATCTACTGTTCCAGCAATGCCTTCTAGACCAGCAATCAACTTCAAAGAAATTCTCAATTTTGTTGGTTAAATAGTAATAAAATATAAGATATGTCATCAGACGCAAGAGCAGCACTATCATCACCAGCATTAATAAAGTCTTATAACATTGCCTCAAATGATGGGGTGAAAACTGCTGAGTTGATTGGTGGTATCATTAAACTTCAATACTATGAAAGTTTATTAAACGATACTATAAGTGCAAATATTTTATATGTTGATACGGGTGCATCTGTTGATGGAAAGACTGTACTTGATGGTTTACCTCTAGTTGGAGGAGAAAAGTCTAGATTTATTATTGAGGATAATCAAGGAACCGAACTTACGGTAACATTATATGCTAATGATATAACACCATTATCAGATGATACTCATGGTCAGTTAGTTTCAATCTCTTCAGTATCAAAAGAATACTTACTGAATGAAAAGATAAGATTGTATGAGAAGTTTAAAGGTAAGATATCAATAGCAGTAAAGAAGATTCTTACTGATGCAAATTATCTTGGAACCGAAAAAGATACTACTGGAATTGATGATACCTTTGAAGAAGAATATAATTTTATGGGCAACGCTAAAAAACCTTTTTATAGTATAAATTGGTTATCTAAGAAAGCAGTTCCTGCTGTAAGTGGAGAAGCAACTGCTTCTGGTAAAACTGCTGGATTCTTTTTCTGGGAAACATCTGAGGGTTATTATTTCAAATCTATTGATACATTATTAGGACAATCTCCCAAAAAATATATTATTTACAATGATACTCCTGATGACTGCGGCAAAAATGTACCAGAGGGATATGACACAAAGGCATTATCTTTTTCCAAAAATAATATACAAACTACAGTTGATAAGGAAAAAGTCGGTGCTCGTAATACGCGGTTGGTTGCTTTTAATCCATTTGATGGTCAGTATAAAGTATCCAACCCAAACTCAGGACAAACTCAAAGTTCTATAACCACTGGTGGTAAGAAACTTGCAACAGAGAACCCAGAATTAATTAGAGAGGGTGCAACTAAAAACTTTTCTAGAACAACGTATGTATTGAAGGACACTGGAAGTTTACCAAGTGGAACAACTGAGCAACAGTTAGACAAGTCAAAGGATGAAAACTTAAAGGTTGAAAAAGTTTTAAATCAGTCTATAATGAGGTATAACCAATTCTTTTCTTTTAAAGCAGAGGTTGTAATTCCGGGAGATTTCTCTCTCCACGCAGGTGACGCAGTATATATAGACTCTCCCCAACAACAGGAAAAACTAACTACCGGTATGAATAAACAATCCGGTGGTCTATATATTATAACTGAACTGTGTCATTTTTTAGATCTTAGCGGAACTTATACTAAATTACTTTTAGTAAGAGACTCCGTTGAGAGAAGACCAAAAGATAGGTAAAACTTATGTCTGATAGAACAATAGAACAACACATCGATGACGATAGAAATGAACTTGAACAGGGGAGTATTAGTCCTCAGAGACGTAGACATATCGCAGATGAATTAAAGCATCTTGAACTTTATGCCGATGAGCATAAGAAAGATATTGAGGCAGGAGATCATCATGATCCAACAGCATTTGAAATGTATTGCGATGAAAATCCAGAATCAGACGAATGTAGAATCTACGAGGATTAATGGAAGGAACTACTAGTTTTAATCCGGGATTTCTAGGTTCATCTTTTAACTGGTGGATCGGTCAAATTGCAGATGATTCTGTTTGGAGAGATAATATTCTCCCTGGTAAGTATGCTGATCCCGCGCAAGTTCCTGGTTGGGGAAGGAGATATAAAGTAAGAATTATTGGTCTTCATGATCAAGGAGAGGTATCAATTCCTTCCGAAGACTTGCCTTGGTCACAGGTGATGTATCCTGTGACTGGAGGTGGTGGTCAAGCGGAATCCTTCGCGACTGCTAACCTTCGCCAAGGTAATATGGTGTTTGGTTTCTTTATTGATGGGCAGGAAATGCAAGTTCCTGTTATTATGGGAGTGCTTGGAAATAATTCACAGTCTAGTCTTGCGCCAACAATTGGTAACGATAGAGTCACAGACACCCTAAATGGTTCTCTGAACACTAGTGGTATTGCTGGAGGACAAATTGCAAAGTCTGAGGCAATAAGAGAAGTTTTACCTGACGAAGCACTTCAAACTACTAAACCAGGCATATCTCCATATACATTAGAACCATCATCAACAACTATAGTAAATGAATATGGATTATCTTCTTCTGCTTCTAAGTCTCCTGTAGTACGACAATATATTTCTGATGCTGAAGACTTAGCATCGAAAAAGGGACTGGTAGGAGAAAAACGTGTAAAATTTATCGAAAGAAAGATAAAAAAATCTTTAGCAAAACAAAAAAAGAGAGAGGAATCTCCTCTTACTTCACCACAACCAGGTGCAACTAAGGAGCATATTGATGGCATTCATCAACTTGAGAGTGCAGATGTTAAAAGACAAGATAAGTATAAGGAAAAAATTCCTATGATGAAGGCAGATAACCAGTTGGAATCTGCTGTTAAAAATATTCAAACAATTGTAGATAATCTTATCAGTAAGATTGATAAGTATTTGCAGACATTTCAAAGTTATGTTGAACAAGTATCAAACACTGTTAAAAATATAAGAAAAGTGATTGAGGATGCTGCTAGTGCAATGGCAAAATATATGAAGATAATATTTGATAAAATTGCAGAATATATTATTAAGACTGTAAATCAAGGATTAACTGCCGTAGTATCAACAATTCCATCTAGTTTTAGACACCTCTTTGCAGATATAAAAGAGCAAATGACCCAACTGACTTACTGTTTGTATAGTAAAATTATTCAAAAACTTGCAGGTCAAATCTTAAGTAAGTTGCAGGATAGTATTGACTTAGATGGTCTTGAGAAGAAGGCAAAACAGCAGGTGAGAAAAGGAGTTGAGTTTGAAACAGCACCAAGAGTTCCGATGTGTTATGCTGAGGATATCGTTGCTTCTACGATTAGAAGTACTATAGATGATGTAAATGATGCTAATGATCAACTTTTAGATAACTTGGAATCATTTGTTGGCGAAATTCAAAGTGAGATTGCTAGCATTACTAATCAAGTTGATGGTATAACTAAAGAAATCTCCACTATTGTTGGTAGTATTTCTGGTGCTATGAATTTTAAAAATATAAAGTTGAATATATTTGGTTGTGATTTGGAACCCAACTTAGCAGTATCAGACTTCTATACTCTTGATGGTGGTGGGGGAGGTCAGTCTCAGACGCAGCTTCCTAGTGCAGAATCTATCAATGCTGCAGCTGCTAATGGCGAAGAAACTCCTAAGTCTCAGAAAACAATACCATTTGCAAAACCAGCAAAAGGACAAACGGAGGTTGAAAATATTCCAATACCTCAAACAAGGGTTGACCCAACCTCATAAATATTCGTATATTAGTAGGGAAATACTTTTATAAGTATGAAGAAGAATAGCAGATTCAATTTTTTTGGAAATTCGCGAAAAGAAGACATTAGAGTTGGATATATCTCTGCAGATAGAGGTTACGTTTCTGATGTAACTATTTTTGAAGCCAACAAATATGCGAAACTTGAACCTGGTACACAGTTTGTTATATCTAATAGAGATGGAGTAAGATATTTAAATATTAATGAAGTCAATGCATTAAGACCTAAAGATGTTAGACCAAAAAATGATGTGAGTGCATGTGGTGGTATTGATGGGATCGATCCCAGTCTTGATTTGGGTCATGTTAATAAGATAGAAGTTAATTTTTTAGGTGGAGGAGGAATTGGAGCTCAAGCAAACGCTGTCGTTGGTAGTGATGGATCAATTCTTGCGGTCGATTTAATTCATAGCGGTTTTGGATATAAGTATCCACCACTTGTAGAAATTAAAGATACTTTTGGACTGGCAACTAGAGTAAATGCTCAGGCATTTCTTGGCGAAACTGCAACTGTGCTTGAAACTTATAGTGATCAAGATGAGTTTGAGAATTTAGATTTAGAAACTCTAATTCCAAATTTCCTTGAAAATGAATATGGTGTCAGACTTGACCCCGTAAATAGTCAAATTATAGGTGATTGGAATCCAAATGATTATGCAAATTATTTTCAGGACCCTATAAGATCAGAGACTCAAAAATATCAAGAGTTTATTCAAAGAAAATCAACAGGAACTTGGTGGGATAGTAGAAGTCAAAAACCACTTATTGTTGTAGGTGAAAATAAAAATAATAATGTAGTTTTTCCTGTTGATCATTGGACTTGGGGTGGAGATCTTCTCAAACCTGATAAGATTACTGGTTTAGTTCCTGTTGAGTTTGAAATTTATAGTCAAGGTTCGGAAAGTAATAGAAACTTAGAATTTAACTTTGAGGCAGAAGATGGATCTCATAAATTTAGTATTAAAGGTATAGCTAGAGAGTTTAAAGTAGACAAAGATAGAAAGTCCGCAAGTAGAAAAGTAATTAAAAGAGTTAGAGTTAATACAACTTATATTGTTACCTCTGATAAAAAAAGAAAGGTTAAGAATGTTGATAGAGCAATTGAACAAGGTCTCGTAAGAGAAGAGGGTGGAAAATCTGTAGAAAGAGGTCCTGGAAAGGGTAAAGTAATTTTTGCTGACTATGTAGGATCGAAGGATGATAATGATGATTTGCAACTTACTGCAGAGAGAGGTAGATTTAAAGCAAAAAATAAACAAACGATAAAAGCACCAAATAAAAATAAATATAATACAAGAAAGGATCAAAAAAGAAAAGAGAGTACGTATGATTTAACCTATAGACTTTCTTTTAGAGATCCAACCAAGAGAAATCCTATTGTGGTTGTTGACGACACTTTTATGAATAAGTATGCTATATCTCCTGTGCCTGAGAGTGATGCAGAGGGTAGTGCATATGTAGGTAAGGTTTATACTATGGTTTGGCAAGAATACTTTCCTTATGATGGGGAGTATACTTTCACTGCTATTGGAGATAGTTTTTGCAATATAAATTTTAGTAATTCAGAAGGAACTCTTTGGGACTTTACGCCAG
>Ga0257110_1000660_pt1 | contig 16242 bp, 35 predicted proteins | sample LP_taG_7_FD_190184 | JGI IMG/M metagenome (GOLD analysis project Ga0257110, IMG submission 190184) | Marine microbial communities from Northeast Subartic Pacific Ocean, Canada - LP_J_2015_P26_10m | ecosystem: Environmental > Aquatic > Marine > Oceanic | place: Canada: Northeast Subartic Pacific...
ATATACGTTTGCACCTGAGACTGATGATGATTGGAAAGAATGGGATTACATTATAATGGAATTAATCAAAGCAGATGTTTGGGTAACATTAGACTTCAATGCAAAATATTGTGAAGATGTTTTAGACAATGGCTGGAATGAATACAACAAGTTCGTTGCAATGATTAGTGTTCCTATGCCGTATGTAAATCAGTTTAACTATAATGCTACAGTTAAAATAGATGACAAACAATTTAAAGGTCCTAATGGAGGCGTTTGGAGTCACAGTTTACATGAACTTAGAGACCGAACCAAATATACCGACTGGTCCGAATACACAGGAGATGAAGTGATAGAATGAGGAATCGGATAGCAATGTCTATGACAATGTTTTTCCGTTTTATAGCGGATACATTCTTTGCAAAACGTTATGGACACAGAGCAATAGTATTAGAAACTGTAGCAGGAGTTCCTGGTATGGTAGCAGGAATGATGTTGCATTTCAAAAGTTTACGAAGAATGAAAACAGGATGGGGACCAGACATCAGAGAAATGTTAGCAGAAGCAGAAAATGAAAGAATGCATTTGATGTTTTTTATAGCATTAGCAAAGCCTAATTGGTTTGAAAGATGGTTAGTATTAGTTGCTCAGTTTATTTTTATTATGTTTTACACTTTGTTATACATATTAGATTATAAAACAGCACATAGAATGATTGGATACTTTGAAGAAGAAGCAGTAAGAAGTTATACAGATTACTTAGCAATGGTTGAGAGTGGTGAAGTAGAAAATGTACCAGCACCTGAACTAGCAATCAAGTATTACAAGATGAAGAAGTCTGCTAAACTAAGTGATTTAATTAAAAAAGTAAGAGCAGATGAGCAACATCACAGTGAAATTAATCACAGATATGCTGATGGAAAATCGTCATATACCAGAAAAAATGGTTGACTTTGAGTACAGGATAGCATATAATACATATTAAGTAATGGAATCATAATGAAATTTAAAATAGAATTAGAATTAGATACTAACGATGATAGAGAAATAGGCTCAGAACTATTAGAACTAGTCACGTTAGTTAAACTAAAGTTAGAAAACTTTAATGCAGATGATTGGGAAGATGAGGAAGAAGATGAGGAAGAAGAAATCATAGAACCTCCCAAAAGAAAATATAGAAGAAGGTATCGTAAATAATGCTAGAAGTATTTAATTTTATAGTTGGAATTGTATTTGTTATAGGAGCAGGCTACTTTGCATATATGAGTAGTGTGTTAGTTTCCGAGAAGAAAGCACGATACAGAGCAGGAACACACGACTATTACGATAATCCAATTAAGGAAACAGATGAAAAATAAATTAACAAAAGCACTTGTTATAGGTACAGCGATTATATTCGCATTATTATTTACAAGAGAAGCCAATGCATCAACAGAAATAGCAGGTGGTGGAGAGTTTTATAACGGTGAAGAGACTACTATTAATTTAGACTTTGACCATCGAACAACATTAGGTAAGTGGCAATATATTATAGAGAGTGACTTCTACTATCAATTAGAAGATGATATAGAAGATGAAAACAATTTATACACACAGTTTAAACTCAATAGAGAATTAAATGATAAAACCTATGCCCTTGTTGTTTTACAAGTAGACTATGATAAAATGCGTGACTATAATTTTAGAAACGTATTAGGATTAGGATACGGCAGAAAATTATATGTAAGTGATAAATGGAAAGTTAGTAATGAATCCTCACTTGCAATTAAGGAAGGTGGCAAAACAGAAACTATATTTAGAAATAGTTTATGGGTAGCATACAATCCTACACCTAACTTGACTATTACTAACAAAGCATTAATAGAATCAAGTGAGCAGAGATACATGCGTATTGAAACGGAAATAGAATATGCACTTACTAAATCATTTGCAATTAGTTTAACAAATGAATATTCAGAAGATTATGAGAGTGAGAACATATTAACATTTAACTTTAAACTAAAACTTAATCAAGGATAACATGACAGAATATTCAAAAATGAAGGCTCGACAAGCAGAACAATTAGGTTCTATCGATGATGTACACCCAATGAAACAGATTGCTGTAATGTCGGTGATACAAGTTTTAATGTTAGCAACTGTAGGTGCTGGTATGTTTTTTATAGGATTAAACTACTAATGACACAAGAAGAAAAAGATTTAATTAATGACTGGATAAAAGGTCAATTAGGATTTGGATCATAATGATTCAAACAAAAAGAATTTTGAAGGAATTACCCTTTGGAAGTAACGAAGGTAAAACTTCATAATAGAGAGAAGAAAGAATGGCAACAGGAAAAGTAAAATGGTTTGATTCAACCAAAGGTTTTGGATTTATAACACCAGAAGATGGCAGTAAAGATGTGTTTGCACATCATTCTGCGATAGCAGGTGACGGATTTAAAAGTCTTAGTGAGAATCAAGAAGTTACATTTGATGTTACTGAAGGTGCGAAAGGACCTCAAGCAACTAACATAGTGTAACGTAAATGGTCGAATTACTGATATGGAGTTTGATAATAATTACATGGGCATCTTATGGTATGCATGTAGTCAGACAATATATCAGGGTTCGATTAAAATAGGAGAAAGATATGATTGAACCAATGATGGATAAGCCAAGTTTATTTAGAAGAACTGTAATGGGTCTTGTAAGTGGATGGAGGCGTGTAATGGATGTGAAATATAATCCGTTGAAGTATATTCCAGACCCTAGTCTGCAGACATATTTCATGCTAGTATTGTTTACTGTATGGAGTGTGTTCTTTGGATTCTTAGCGGCAAACTATTTAGGATTCTTTAACTACAATACAGTTATAAGTATCTTTATTCATGTTGCTGTATTGTTACCACTAGCATTTACTAATGCAATCTTTATAGATGCAGAACGTGATGGACATAAGTGGTTAAAAGAATGGAAAGCAGAACAGAATAGATGGACTATTGTTACTAACAGACTCAAGAAGAGTAACTTAACAATTTGGAATCCTAACAAGGAGGCTTAATGAGAAGTATTTGGGTAACATTTAGTAAAGAAGGCATACACTTTTATCCTGGAGCAGACACAAACCCTGCTACAGCGACAGGAGATGAGTATGATGTATCCTTTTTAGGATATAAGCACAGACATATATTTCACTTCAAAGTGTGGATAGAAGTATTCCATGATGATAGAGATATAGAGTTTATACAGTTTAAAAGATGGTTGGAGAACTTATACAAAGAAGATGTAATCCAACTTAATAACAAATCGTGCGAAATGATAGCAGATGATTTGTACTCGACGATTACGGATAGGTATCCAGGTCGTTATATAAAGATTTCGGTAGCCGAAGATAATGAAAACGGTTGCGAAATGGAGTATCCAGTAGAAGAATTGGATGGTCCAAGTTTCGATGATACAGATGCAATAGCAGATGTATTTGATAATTTAAAATAAAGGAGAAGATAATGGAAGCTCATATTAAAATGAAAGCGGCAATGGAAACATACGTTGCAGAGAACGAAAAGTTCGAAGGTGGCAATAAAGCCGCAGGTACTAGAGCTCGTAAGGCTTTAATGGAAATTAAAAACCTTGCAGGTGATAGAAGAAAAGAAATCCAAGAGTCAAAAAACAGCGGATAATAAAGTATGATTTATATTGTTGAATTAGAACCAGTAGAAACTAGATATACTGCTCAGTGGAAAGAACACTTACCCAAGCAGATGTTATCACGTGGTTATGATGTAACAGTAATTCAAGGACCTAGTGATGCTCCAACGGATACAACACCCGGAGCATTTCTTAACTTTAGTGGCACAAACTATTGGAAAAGCGAACAGTTAAAGACTATTAGTCAAATGTTTGCTGACGGCATAGTTAAAGACGGCGACTATTTCTTGTATACTGATGCATGGAACCCTACTGTAATTCAACTAAAATATATGTCAGAACTATTAGGAGTTGATATTAAAATTGGCGGCATGTGGCATGCCGGAAGTTACGATCCAGCAGACTTCTTAGGTAGACTTATCGGAGATAAACCTTGGGTAAGAAATGCTGAAAGAAGTATGTTTGACGTATTTGACCATAACTTCTTTGCTACAGATTTTCATATAGACTTGTTCATGGAGTCCTTCCCTGATGTGGATACAAGTAAGATTCACAGAGTGGGATGGCCCATGGAGTATATGGAAGATGTTCTAAGGGATTATAATATTCCTGCGAACAAAATAGATATGGTATTATTTCCACACAGGATTGCTCCTGAGAAACAGGTGGAAATATTTAAGGACATTGCAGAGTCCATGCCCGAAGTAGAATTTGTTGTTGCACAAGAACACAACTTAACTAAGGATGAGTATCATCTTGCACTTAGTAGAAGTAAGATAGTGTTCAGTGCAAACACTCAGGAAACATTAGGCATAAGTTGTTTCGAAGGTGCGTTGGTGGGTGCTACCCCAATGGTACCAGATAGATTAAGTTATACAGAGATGTATGATAATAAGTTTAAGTATCCAAGTGAATGGACTGAGAATTGGGACTCTTACTTGGCTAACAAAGATAAACTAATAGCACACATAAAACATACTTTAAGCACAAACATTAACATGGCAGAAGAAAATGAGGCACTAGCATCAATGCTTAAAGATGACTTCTTCAGTGGAAGACTGCTGTATGAAGTAATCGGAGATAAACATGGAACATAACAATGAAAAAGCAGTTGTTGTAACTGGTGGTAGCGGATTTATAGGCAGTAATGTCTGTGAACTGTTAGTAGCAAGTGGTTACAATGTAATTAATATTGATAGAAGGAAACGAGAGATACCTGGTGTAACTCAGTATCCTTTTGAGATTAACACAAAACAAGTTAAAGGTGTAATAGAACTTATAAAGCCTGAAGCAGTTGTACACATAGCGGCAAACAATAGTGTGCCTAATAGTGTAGTTGATCCTAAGTCTACCTATCATGACAATGTAGAGCAAACAATAAGTTTACTAAACGTATGTGTAGAAGCAGGTGTAAAAAACTTTGTATTTGCATCAAGCAGTAGTGTATACGGTAACAGTATTAATGAAGATGGCGAGTTTAAAGAAAGCGATCCAACCTTACCTGTTAATCCATATGGTAGAAGCAAACAAATATGCGAAAAAATTATCAAAGACTATGCAGAAGTTTATGATATGAATTATAGCATACTTAGGTTATTTAACGTAGCAGGAAGTAATGATGGTAAGAATGGATATCAAAAACAACCTTACCTACATGTCCTACCTATTATTATTGAGAAAGCATTACTTGGTGAGAAGTTTGAAGTATGTGGTAATGACTATCCTACTAGAGATGGTACATGCCTAAGAGACTATACACACATTAATGATATTGCTAGAGGATTCTTAGTTGCAATGCATCACTTGTTCGATACAGGGCATAGCATGGTGTTTAATTTAGGTAACAGTAATCCAGTTAGTGTATTAGAACTAATAGATGTGGTAGGTAAAGAGTTAGGTGAGACTGTTGAATACGAAATAGTGCCTAGCAGAAAAGGTGACATGATACAAACCCATGCAGACATCACAGCGGCAAGGCAATTACTAGGCTGGGAACCAACTAATAGTATTGCTGATATTGTTAGAGATGAAGTCACGTGGCAAAAGCCTAAAATTAAACGTAAGCATAACGTCTAAAGTTAAAAAATAACTTGACTTATGCCAAGAAAAGTGGTATAATTGTTCTATGAGTAAAGTATATTATAGTTGGTCAGATGTTGATAGTATGATGGCAAACATCACACAACAAATGGCAACACAGATGTTGCGACCACATGTAATACTAGGACCTGGTAGAGGTGGTTTTCCGATTGGTGTTATGTTAAGTCATTACTTTGATATACCATTTCATGGATTTGAATGGCAAACAAGAGACGGAAAAATACAGAATAGTAGCCAATTAAAATCACTTTTGTCTAAATACAATAGTAAAAGAGTTATTGTTATTGATGATATAAATGACACAGGTACTACATTAAATGGCATACATGACATTGTTGTAATGGAAGGTATGGAGGATAATGTAAAATATATAACATTGTTTGATAAATTATCAAGTAACTTTGGTAACGTAAGTATTACTGCTAAAGAACTAGATGACATTGAAGAAAAACAATGGATTGTATTCCCATACGAAGAGTGGTGGAAGTAATGTGTGGAGGATTTACAGGAGAACATGAACAAATGAATATAAATGACATGCACAAAAAAGCAGAAATAGTAGAGGACAATGGTTACATTGTTCACTTATTTAAAATGCACGAACCTTTTGGAACTGTTGACGTTAGAGACAAGAGTATACATTATGCAAATGATGTATGTGCGAATTGGGAAAGAGGTATTTTAAAGGAAGACAATGAGCACATTAAAAAGTTTACAGAATCATCTTAAAGTCCTAACTGAAAGGCATAGAGTATTAGATAAAAAGGTTACTGATGACCAACTGCATCATTTAAATGATGAAGACTTAAGAGCAGAAAAGTATGAAAAACTTGAACTTAAACGTGAGATTGCAGAACTCGAACAACAAATTTTATTAAAGGAAGAAAATGAAGACTAGTAGCAAGATTAAAACAAGATTAAAAGAAGCCGGCAAAAGGTATTGGGCAGGTGATAATATATCTGACTTTATTGAAGATGGTGAGAAACAAGACTTAATAGATGAACTTGCTGTTAAGTTTGAAGATGTGTTACAAGGACTTGTGATTGATACTGAGAATGATCCTAACAGTAACGGTACAGGCAAACGTCTAGCAAAGATGTATATCAACGAACTAATGGCTGGTAGATATAATCCTATCCCTAATGCAACTGCTTTCCCTAATGACAGTATAGATAGGTATGAAGGCATGTTGGTTGTGCGTAGTGAACTTACAAGTATGTGTTCACATCATCACCAGATTGTTAGAGGTGTAGCATACATAGGTATTATTGCTAGTGAGAAACTAATAGGACTAAGTAAGTACACAAGAATTGCTCAATGGTGTGCTGAACGTGGAACACTACAAGAAGAACTTGCTAACGATATTGCTAGAGAGATACAAAAAGCAACAGGCACAGAGAACTTAGGTGTGTACATACAAGCCACACATGGTTGTGTAGAGAATAGAGGTGTAAGAGCACATAGTAGTCTTACACAAACAACTGTTCTTAAAGGTGCGTTTAAGAACGAAGGTAAAGTACAAAAAGAATTTATGGATAATATTAAACTGCAACAATCGTTTGCAAATGGTAAAGGTTAAGTATGATTGAACGTAGACATAAAGGATTCGTAATTGATAAAGGTTTGGTACCTGTCGCTAATGTATGCGAAAGTATTGGTACAGGCAAGTCTATGGACGATATACTTAAAATGTATCCTACGTTAGGCATGGCAGATGTATTTGAAGCCATAGAGTTTTATGCACTTAACACACAGATTCCTGCTAATATGAATCAAGACCAACTGCTTAAACTAGTTAATGTTGGTGGAGAAGATATTGTATTAGAAGTAACAAATATTAACCAAGTAGTATTTTTAAAACTAGTAGAACTTGGCAAAAGATATTATAAACGAGTATCTAACTTTGCTACATGTATGAACAACGGATTGCGTATCAGTTGTTTAGAAAACATCATGGCGTCAGAAGAAGATAGATTATTAGAGAACGATTTACATGATTTGGTTAGACAATGTTTAATGGAAACTACTCCAGACATATTTGATAACCCAGCCCAAACTAAAGAAGATTTGGATATAGAAGAATATTTAAAGACGAAAGAAAAAAATGAAACTAAGGTATAGCGAAGCATTTTATAGTGTACAAGGCGAAGGACGTTTTGTTGGCGTGCCTAGTTTATTCTTGCGTACATTCGGTTGCAATTTTGAATGTGCAGGCTTTGGACAGGAGAGAGGTAAACTTATTCCTGTAACAGAGATGCCATATGCAGTCGACCCTAAAGCAGACAAAGAACATCCTGATGCTTATAAAAGCATTGAAGATTTGCCTGTTACACCCATTGGGTGTGACAGTAGTGCCAGTTGGTCAAAGAGATATAAACATTTACAGATGACTAAATCTGTAGATGAAGTTATTAATCACATAACTTCTTTGCTCCCAAATGGCACATTTCAGGGTCGGCACGGCGAAGACATACACTTGGTGATTACAGGTGGTGAACCGCTACTAGGGTGGCAACGTGTTTGGCCCGACCTTATTCATAAACTACATGTAGAGAAAGGATTAGTTAATGTAACATTCGAAACTAATGGTAGTAAAGATTGTAATGATAACATGATTGAATACTTTAATAGTGACGGTAAAGATGTACATGTTACTTGGAGTACTTCTCCTAAACTATCAATAAGTGGCGAGACCAGAGAAGCAACGTTACTTCCGGAGTGTTTGGTAACAATGAATAAAGTTACCAATAGTTTCTTATACAATAAATTTGTTGTTAGAGATATGATAGACTTTGATGAAGTAGACGAATATGTTGATGCTTATAAAAAAGCAGGTGTGCAAATAGATTCAATATTTTGTATGCCAGAAGGTGCAACATTTGAACAGCAAGAACTAACTGAAAAGGATGTTGCTGAAGCATGTATGGAAACAGGATATAAATTTAGTCCTAGATTACATATTAATTTATTTGGAAATGCGTGGGGTACATAATGAACAGATGGGTAGTAGTATTATTTTTATTATTATTAGCAGTAGGTAGTTCCATGATATTCTTTAGTTTACAATATACTTGCGTAACTGAATTTACAGAACATGGACACCCTATAAAAGTTTGTGTAAGCAAAGGAAGAGCATTATGAATACATGTTCTCAATGTGGTGTAACATATTTTATATCACCATACCATACAGCAGACATGAAGTTTATATTCTGTGGTGCTGAATGCAGTAACAAATGGTTTGCAGAGAACAAAAAAGAGGAAAAAGAAAATGGCTAAAAATAAAGTACCGTTTTGGATGTTACCCGCAAGTTGGGGACTAACAGGCAAAACTAAACTAAGAGCGAAAGCAGAATATGAACTAGAAGGCATAGCACTTGAGAAAGAACTTGCTAGGATTGATTTAGTTGATAATCTAGATAAAGAAATATCAGACATTGAAGTTGAATTCAAACATGGTAATATAACAGAACAGGCTCGTAACAAAGCCGTTGCTGAACTAAAAGATGAACCTTGGGTAGAAGTAAAACATATGGAAGTTAATCCAGAAGATGTTAAACAAGGTTATATGGAACTAGATTGGAATGACCAATTTGTTGCAATGCTACAAACACAAGGATACACAGGCGATAGCGATGAGTCTGTAGTAAACAAATGGTTTAATGATATCTGCAGAACTGTATTACTACAAGAACAAGCAGACTTAGACTTTGGTATGCAGGCGCAAAATGATGTTATAACAGTAAGAAACGAGAAAAATAATGACGGAACAAAGTCCAGCAAAGACTAAATTAGCACATCTAGTTAATGTGCAAATAGGCCCTGCTATTAAAGGTTTTGTAGAAAGCCTTAGTAATGATGAACTGTTAGAACTGTTAAAAGACTTTAAAACTATGAATATTGATATAGCAAAAACGTTGACAGAAGCGGCAAAAGAGCGTAAAATACAAAGTAGTACATGGACTGGTGACAGTCCGTTTGATGCTATTATGGAAGCCGGATTAAACGATAAACAATAGGTGAGAAAATGCAAGTTGTAAGTATGAAAGACATAGGCGGAGAGATTGTAAAAGACAATAGTGTCTATTTGTTAAAAGATAATAAGAAACTAAACAATTTAGTTCTTAGTTCTACATTCTTAAGAGCAAATCAGAATACAACAGGACATAAGCACAACGGACAAGAAGAAGTTTATATGTTTGTATCAGGTAAAGGTGAGATGGAAATTGACGGCAAAAGATTTAATGTACGCGAAGGCGATTGCATACTAATTGAAGACGGTGAGTTCCATAAAGTGTATAACACTGGTCATCTTGGATTGTATTTTGTTTGTGTATTTGATGGTAAAAGGAGTCATTAATGAATTATTTACTAGTTGACGGTTTGAATATGTTTATGAGAGCGAAGCACGTTGGTGGTAGAGGCGATAGCATAGACATGAAGATTGGTATGGCAATGCATATCATGTTCAATAGCATTAATAAATGCTGGAGAGAGTTTGATGGTAACCATATTGTATTATGTTTAGAAGGTCGTTCATGGCGTAAAGACTTTTATACTCCTTACAAAGCAAACCGTAAAGTAACATTAGATAAACGTACACCTAAAGAGCAAGAGGACGATGAGTTATACTTTGAAGCATATGATGATATGGTACAGTTCTTTGCTAATAAAACTAATTGTACTGTTCTGCGTTGCGAGACAGCAGAAGCAGATGATATGATTGCTACATGGATACAGAACCATACAGAAGATAATCATATGATAGTAAGCACAGACAGTGACTTCTATCAGCTCTTAGCACCCAATGTAAAGCAATATAACGGCACTACTGACCAAATAGTTACACTAGAGGGTTGGAAAAACTTAAAGACAGGCGATCCTGTTATAGATAAAAAGACTGGTGAAGAGAAAGTACCTGTTGATCCAAGTTGGGTACTGTTTGAGAAGTGTGTTAGAGGTGATAGTTCAGACAATGTGTTTGCGGCTTATCCTGGTGCTAGACTAAAAGGTACAAAGAACAAGACAGGTATTCGCGAAGCATATGATGATAGAGCAAGTAGCGGATACAACTATAATAACTTTATGTTACAACGATGGGTAGACCATGAGGAAGAAGAACATAGAGTTAGAGATGATTTTATTCGTAATGAAATACTAATTGACTTAACAGCACAGCCTGATGAGATTAAAGAGTTATGTATTACGAGAATGAATGAGCAGAAGAAGACGGAGCCGGTGTCCAACATTGGCATACACTTTATGAAGTTCTGTTCTAAATGGAATTTGCAAAGAATGAGCGACCAAGCTCAAACATATTCCGCAATGTTAAATGGTAGATCCGGATGAGTGAACCAATAGATGAAGAAATGGATATTATGATGAACAAGATTAAAAATCCAAATGCTTGGCCCGATTGGGGTAAGAAATATATCTATGAGTCACCTGATGGCGGACAGACCGTCTACCAAAGAGAGTTTGGTGCTGACCATAGCACTAGAGTCCAAATAAAACCTGAGGAGGCTAATCGTAATGATTAAATTTAAAGAAACCGTAAAACTACAAAAGATAAGCGAAGATGCATGGATTGTTAATGACGATACTAAAAGAGTTGGTATACTTCATAAAACAATTCAAGACAAGTTTACATATTTAGATAGAACAGAAACTGTTTTGTTTGATAGCAAAGACGAAGTAACAAACTTCTTCAAGAACCAATTTGTGTTTGATGAGGAAACTGTATTAGATGTAACTGTTCCAGGAACATTTTATATTAAAGGTTATCCTGTTGACTATCCTACACCAGTTCCGGTAGAACCAGAACACGAAGACTATATGGAAGAGATTCCTTTGTTTGCAAAAACAGAAAGCAGTACTGTTTACTATGCGGCAGGTTGGTATGCAATTAACTTTGAAAAAGGTTGGAAACATGGTAACTGTCCTAAGTTGACTACACTTATAACATATGGTTACGAAGGTCCATTTAAAACTAAATTAGAACTAAAGCAAAGGCTTAAAGTTCTTAATAAGATTAAAAGAAAGCACACCAATAAGTAATGTCAACAGACCTATCATACAAGGAAAAGTTTGTATTACAAGTTCAACGACTTAGAGATGCAAATCTTTCTAAAGCAGAATTTGATGTACATTTTCTTGCAAAGGTCATAGAAGAAATACAGAATGAACATCAAGAAATTAATATTGAAACACCAAAAAATACTTCCTCAGTGGATGGTGGCAATTTTAAATAGTAAGATGATTCATACAAAAGATACACATGAGTTTTGGGATCATAATTGTAAAGACTCTGGCCCTACTCTAACTAAAAGAGGAGAACCTTGCAACTGGTGTGATGAAGAAGAAGAGTCACAAGATGTTTGGCGTGAAGATTGTGGATACAATCATTATTTCCCACATGAATTTATCTGGGAGAGTAAATACTATGATGGATCTGACGAGAGATGGAGAGAAGTAGGCATTCCACACTCAGTTTTGACAAGGATAAATAGTACTAGTGAAGGCAAATATGGCTGGCACTTTAATATAATAAGAGATCAGAAAGTTGCTGTAATATCGTTTGAGAAAGAGGACGATGCATTATGGTTTAGTCTGACAGAAAATAAGGAAAAACACACATGATAGTTGAAATATATAGTAAACCACAATGCCCATACTGTGATATGGCAAAAAACTTAGCAGAAAGAGAAGGTTATGACCTAACATACAAAATGTTAGACGAAGACTTTGATAGAGAAACATTAATGGAAACATTTCCTGGTGCAAGAACTTTTCCACAGATTATTGTAGACGGTGAGAAGATTGGCGGCTATACAGAATTTAAACAACTAGTAGACGAGGCAAAATAATGAAATATATGTTAATAGCAATGGGTTTATTTTTACTATCAGTTCCAGCATTCGCTGAAGAAGACCACTATGTAAGAATGTTGAACAATGGTAGCAGTGGTATGATGGTATTTGAACCAGCAGTATTATCTGTAAACCTAGGTGACACAGTTCATTTTGTAGCAACAGATATGGCACACAATTCCGCTTCAACATTAATACCTGCAGGTGCAAAGCCTTGGAAAGGTGCAATGAGTCAAGACATTTCAGTAACACTAAATACTGAAGGTGTGTATGTGTATGAATGTACTCCACATAAAATGATGGCTATGGTAGGCGTTATTAAAGTTGGAAATGCAAATAACCTAGATGCAATCAAACAGCAGTCAGCAAGTGTAAAATCTACATTTGTAATGAATCAGGATAGATTGGATAATTACTTAAACGAACTGTAATGCGAGAACTAGGTTTAGTCTTAGGAGGATGTTTTGCATTCTATATTTTCTTTGCATTTATAATATATCCTGATATAGAATACAAAAACTATCCAAGTAACCATAGTTGCACAGGTGAATGCTATGAAAAGTATGTTGCAGAGAATGGTACAGTTGTAGAACAAATAGAAGAACAAAAGGCTATAGCAATAGCCAAAGAAGAAGCAGGCATAGTTGATGTGTTTGAAGACATCAGAGGACTATGGGCAGGTTGTGCCGCTTGTCATGGTGCACAAGGTCAAGGACAAGGTATGTTTCCTAAGTTAGCAGGACAAAGTTCAGACTACATAGCAGGAAGATTAAATGCTTATAAAAATAGAGAAAAGATAGGCATGAACAGTACAATGATGTGGGGACAAGCCGCCGCATTATCTGATAGACAAATAGAGCAGTTAAGCCTGTTCGTAGAAGGAGGATTTCCAGATGAGTGATACGCAAGAACAAATTAAAGATATAATAAAAGATAACCCTGTTATCCTTTTTATGAAAGGCAACCCAAACCAACCACAATGTGGTTTCAGTGCTAAGGTAGTTAAAATATTAATAGAATATAAAAAACCTTTTAGTTATGTAGATATATTAGCAGACCCTGAGATTAGAGCAACCTTACCTAGTGTAAGTGATTGGCCCACATTCCCTCAACTGTTCATAGATGGGGAATTGGTAGGTGGATGTGATATCATTACTGAGATGCACGAATCGAATGAGTTAGGAAAAATGCTTACAGATGGATGAAGACCAACTTTTTGTTGATGGAGTATTCTCTGACCAACAAATTGGTAAAGCACTTGTAATTGGTGCTAATCAAGGAGAAGGTCCTGCTTACAGTCTTATAGAGAAAGGTTGGTATGCTGTTTGTTGTGAGCCTGATCCGTATGCGTTAGGCATACTATTAAAGAACAAATATGCTGACCAACTAACTATTGTACACTCAGCAATCACGCCTACACCAGGTAAACTAACACCATTTTATCTAGCAGAAAGAACTGCAATGTCAAGCCTACAAAAGGATTGGTTAGACTTGCAGGTTGATAGAAACGTATGTCCTAAAGAAGAAGCAGTACAAAAAGAGATATTAACTAACACAATAAGTTTTCAAGAACTATTAGATTATGTTGGCACCGACTTCAATCTAGTAGTTATTGATGCTGAAGGCGTTGATAGTGAGCTGTTAGGTTCAATAGACTGGAACCAACTGCCCCAATGCCGTATGGTATGCGTTGAGGATTTGGGAGACGGTGGACGTTGCCTAGAAGTTGCTGGATTTAAGTTTCTTCACAAATCCGAACACAATTACTATTACACCAGATAATACTAAGTGGATTAAAACACGTTTTTATGATAAATAAGTGTATAACGTAGTCAAAGACTATGTAGGAGATACACATAATGAGCAGACCAAAGCCACAAATACTGCTAGAAGCAGTACACAAAGACACATACAAAGCAGAGCAAATACTTGCCGCTGAAGCAATCTATTCGGTATTCTATGAAGCCAAACCTATTAACATGCGAACATTAAACAAGTTAGTAAGTTATCCTGGTCCTAAGTATAAGAAAGTTTCATTTAGTAATTCAGGACATGCATTCAACTTAGCAGAAAAGTTAAACAAAATGTTTAATACAGATGGTTTTACAGTTGTAAAACTAACAGCCGGAGAAGTAGTCAATGAGGAAGACGTCCTTAATACCAGTTCTTAATAGTATATCAAATGCTGAAATAACAGCCTTAACTAACGGCGAAAAATTATTAAAGTTCACAAATATATTTGATGACGAAACATTACGATTGTTTCATCAAGCACGTTATATATTGGAGCCTAGCATTGTACCAGGTCAAGAACATAGAGCAAGAGTTGGCTTTGATTTGAATAAAGGATTAGAACTAGACGGCTTTGTTTTTGATGCTGAAGACTATGAAGTTATAAAACGAACCATATCATTAAAACTAGGCATAGATTATAATTATATAGGAGTAACACTTTGGGAAGACACTGAAGGTTACAGCATTCCTAAACATGTAGACAACAGCAGTTTTAATGCCGCAATGCAAATCTATTTGCCTACATTCGACGAAGATATGAACATAGCATCATATAATGCATTACCAAACACAGGCACAATATTCTATGATGGTATACAAGAATATCAAATACCTTTTATACCTAACACAGGTTATTTCTGCACAAACAGTCAAAGTATAACACATAGTAGCGGTGATCCTGTTAAAGCAGGACATGTAAGACGTAGTCTATATATTTACTTTAAACATGATTGAGGAAAGTTTACAATATCAGATAGCAGTAAAGATGATGAAAGTGCATGAATCTTTAAAAGGATATACTACAAACGATGTAGCATTTATGCTATTTAAAAACCTGCAAGTAGACAAAAACAAAACAACAGGATTTAAACTTACAAAGTTAGGGTTTCAATTACTCAAAAAAGAATACGATACATATAGATTTCCTGTATCAGAAGGCGTACACAATAAATTATTATTAAAACTGCATAGCCATATGAGATGGCCCTATGCTATAGAGCGAAAACATTTATATTTGTTCAGCGAAGATGATGCTATGTGGTTAAAACTAGTCGGCGATGACGTCGATAAATTTGCAAATAGTCTAGATTAACTGGTAAATATACACATGCCATCAAACAGAAATTATTCAACCCATTGGCCTTGGAATCGTAGAAAAGAACTGCCTAGTCTTAATGCTCCTATGACACATAAGAACGGCAAAATTGAGAAAACAGAAAGCGGTGGATCTAGATTTCAATGGTGTCCTAGCGACATGCTAGAGTCGATGGGAGATAACTGGGCACATACCAAAGACGAATTCTTTTATACTGTAAATAGTAATAACTACAGAGCAACTGAGTTTAACAAACAAGATAATTCAAATGCCACAATATGTTTAGGAGACAGTTATACGTTTGGTATTGGTGTTAAAGACGAAGACACTTGGCCCTATAAACTTAATGAGTTATTAGGCACAGTTAATTGGAATTTAGGTAGTGGAGGTTCTAGTAATAAAGATATCTTATATACATTACACCAATTCATAAGCAACGGTTATATTCCAAAGAATGTTTATGTAGTGTGGAGTTGGAGTCATAGGAAAGTTATATCTAATAAAATTAATAACTTTATATCTAGTAATCCTGTGGATCATTTAAATTGCGAAGCA